>Ga0129306_1000213_pt1 | contig 101463 bp, 84 predicted proteins | sample P827metagenome_FD_94438 | JGI IMG/M metagenome (GOLD analysis project Ga0129306, IMG submission 94438) | Capybara group fecal microbial communities from Wisconsin, USA - P827 metagenome | ecosystem: Host-associated > Mammals > Digestive system > Large intestine > Fecal | place: USA: Wisconsin...
ACATCTGACGGAAAGCCAAACGACCAATACGGCCGAAACCATTAATAGCAACTCTTACATCTGCCATTTTATATCTCCTAAAAAATTAGATTAAGATTTTATACCATATAAAATAATGAATTTATGCGAAATAGTCTATAGAGATGTTTTTACAAAAAAAATCAGACATTTACAGTGTTTTTATTTTTTCTATATGATATATTACTGATATGAAAAAATTTACAGCAGCCAGAATCATGTACCTTAGCGGTGCCTTAGTTTTGTTCATTGCAACCGCAATGAATCTTATGACTCACTATAAATTTATCAGCATAATACCTTATACAAAATATGTTGAAGCAGTTCTTAATTTTTCCTGTGCAGTTCTCTGCCTTGTACTGACTGTAAAACCGGATTTAACAAAATTACAATACTTTCTATTTTTTATTCAAAGCACAATAACCACTTTGATTGGTTTTGCCGGAATAGGCACAATGCTCTTGTGTTTTCTTGGACTTTTACTTTTTGTCAATGGATTTTTTAAGACTAGAGTAAAACTAAAGCTAACCATAATTGGAATCTGGTGGGCACTTGTAATTCTAGGTGTTTATCTTGCATTCGGCATTCGTCCTGCACTCTTTGTTTTTGCACTAACCCTTTTTTATATTGCAATGCTTGCAACTATTTATGATAAACTCAGCAAAAAGCTTTCTTATCTTCTTCCTCAAAAAGAAGTATCAACAAAAGCACAAGAACTTCCTCCTTACGGCTCCTCATTGTCGCTTTCAAATTACGGCCTGACAGAGCGTCAAAAAAAGTTTCTTTTATTAGTTATGAATGAAAACCTGACTTATGAGAAAATTGCCAATGACTGCATTGTAAGTCTTTCGATTGTAAAAATGGAAATGGCACAGGTTTGTAAAATTTTTGGAGTAAAAAACAAAGAGGCTTTAAAGATTCTGCTGCTACAGTATAAAATTGAGCCTTAATTATTTTGTACTATCTGCGCTGGTTGTTTCTTTGTGGCGCGTATCAAAATATCCGCCGTCTTCAAGGTAGCGGCGGCGTGTCATAATCAGATTGATTAATTCCTGATACATATTGAAATCAACCTGAATAGACATAGGTAAAAGGAAATATTCAGTTTCGTCGCAGTAACGTTCAATAAATTCCGGATCGGTAACATAACCAAGCGAAATCATATTTGAAATACGGTCTGCGCATTTTAAGATTTTTGCTTTCTGACTGCCATCATTAAGGATGCGGCAAAGGAATTCTTTTTTAGATTCACCCTCTTTACGGGTTACTTCATTTACAAGCTCAAGGACATACTTGCCATCTTCATCTGCATTTACAATCAGTTCTGGAATAAAGCCCGGAATATCTTCGATTGTGTCATGTATAATAGAAGCTTTCAGCAAAACCGGATCAATATAGCCGTAATCAAGGAGGATTGCAAAAGTATCCATCTGATGGCGGAACATATTTCCACCGGCGTGGCGGGCTTTTCCAATAAGAGCCGTAGCAAGCTGAATATATGGAGCAAAGTGAATATTACTAAGCTGAAGCATCTGCTGCTCATTCATATTCTGTGGTCTGTCAGTTTTCATTTCGTAATGCTGTTTTGCCATAGTTCTGCCTCCTTCAACTGCCGTGAAATACGGCTGGTCAAGGCACGCTTCGCTTAAAGCCTTGACTCACCCGTTTTGTAGGTAGATAAATATTATCTACCTACAATAACGGCGGCTTCGCTAAGTTCCACCACCGTTTTTTTTATTTTTTTTCTATTTTAATTCTGCAAGATATCCTTCGAGAGTTTTTATCTTTCTCTGGCTTTCTGCAAGTCTGTCGCGTTCTTCCTGAACAAGGTTTGCAGGAGCATGCTGTGCAAAGTTTCCGTTGAGTTTGTTTTCGCTCATTCTTGCGTAGCCCTGCTCTTTTTCAATTGCTTTCTGGAAGCGGGTCATAAGCTGCTCTTTATTGATTGATTCATCAACAAGAACAAATACTTCAAAGCCAACTCCAACAGCACCAATTGAACTTGCAGGTTTAGCATCAACAAATTCAACCTTAGCTACACCGCCAAGAAGCTGAATCATTTCAACCTTTTCGCGGGCAACTTCTGCTGCAGCCCCTTTTTCAATCTTAATTGCAATATTGATTTTGATTGCAGGGTCAATTCCGCAGTCTACCTTTGTAGCACGAACCTTACCAATCAAATCCTTAAGAGCTTCGAAGCGGGCTTCAATTTCTGCATTGTCACGGGCATCTGTAGTTTCAGGATAAGGAGCGTTGATAAGCATTCCTACGTACTCACTGTTGCTTGCAATCTTCTGAGTACCAGCTGATTTGCGGTTAGCAGCAATTTCTGACAAAGGAAGTTTTGCATAAATCTCTTCTGTAACAAATGGAAGATATGGATGAAGAAGACGAAGGTTTTCTTCGAGGATGTTCATAAGAACAGATGCCTGACGATCCTTTTCCTTATCATCACCATTCTTAAAGTTGATCTTTGTAGCTTCAACGTACCAGTCACAGAATTCATTCCAGAAGTATTCCATAAGAGCAGAGGCGGCATCGTTATAACGATAACCTTCAAGTGCATCTCTTACAGTCTTTACAGCATGATTCAAGCGGCCATAAATCCACTTGTCGAGTTCTGTAAGGTCAGCATCTGTAACTGGAACAAGATTACGTCCTTCAAGATTTCCAAGAAGGTAGCGGCTTGCATTCCAAACCTTATTACAGAAGCGTGAACCAAGTTTGAATGAGTCTTTATCAATAAGAACATCCTGTCCCTGAGCACACATAAAGCCAAGAGTAAACTTAAGGGCATCGGCACCGTACATATCAATAATCTCAAGTGGATCCATACCGTTTCCAAGAGACTTAGACATTTTACGGCCCTGCTTATCGCGAACGAGTCCGTGAATGTAGATATCATGGAATGGAGCCTTACCAGTAAACTCAAGACCTGCCATAATCATACGGCAAACCCAGAATGGAATGATATCATAAGCTGTAAGAAGAGCCTGTGTTGGATAGAATTTTTCAAGGTCATCTGTATTCTCTGGCCAGCCGAGAGTTGAGAACGGCCAGAGCCATGAAGAGAACCAGGTATCAAGTACATCTGGATCCTGCTCAAGTTTTTCTGCAGCAGCACCACATTTTGGACACTTAGATGGATCTTCGCGGGAAACAATTACTTCACCACATTCAGAACAGGTCCATACAGGAATTCTGTGTCCCCACCAGAGCTGACGGCTGATACACCAGTCGCGGATATTTTCCATCCAGTGGCTGTAAGTATTTTCCCATTTCTTAGGATAGAATACCAGTTCACCCTTACGCCATGAAGCGAGAGCTTTTTCTGCCATTGGCTTCATCTTTACGAACCACTGGTCAGAAAGATATGGTTCAACAACTGTATTACAGCGGTAACAGTGTCCTACAGCGTGAGTAATTTTTTCTTCTTCCTTGAAAAGACCAAGAGCCTTCAAATCTTCAATGATGAGCTCGCGAGCCTTTGGACATGTAAGTCCTCGGTATTTCTCAGGACAGTTCTCATTCAAAGTTCCATCAGGATTAAGAATATTAATTACTTCAAGATTATTTCTCTGTCCAACCTGCCAGTCGTTAGGGTCATGAGCAGGAGTGATTTTTACCATACCGGTTCCAAATTCCTTATCAACATAACTGTCTGCGATAAGTGGAATTTCACGGTTGGTAAGAGGAAGCTTTAATTTCTTTCCAACAATAGCCTTGTAGCGTTCATCGCTTGGGTTTACGGCAACAGCAGTATCACCAAGAAGAGTTTCCGGACGAGTTGTTGCAATTTCAATTTTTGTTGAACCGTCTGGAGCCGGGCCATCTGCATATTCATACCAGATATGATACATTGCACCAGCTGTATCTGTATGATCTACTTCATCATCAGCAAGAGCAGTTCCACAACGTGGACACCAGTTTACAAGATAATGTCCTTTATAGATAAGTCCACGCTCATACAAGGTTACGAAAACATCGCGAACAGCCTTGCTCAAACCTTCATCCATAGTAAAGCGCTCGCGCTCCCAGTCTGTAGAGTTTCCGAGTTTTCTCTGCTGTTTTACGATTGTGTTGTGATGATCTTCTTTTACAGCCCATGTGCGTTCAAGGAACTTTTCGCGACCGAGGTCGTTACGTGTCTTACCCTCTTTTTTTAGCTGACGTTCAACTACGTTCTGAGTAGCGATTCCGGCGTGGTCTGTACCTGTAAGCCAGAGAGTATTATCGCCCTTCATACGGTGATAGCGAACTACGATATCCTGGAGAGTATTGTTAAGACCGTGTCCCATGTGGAGAACGCCGGTTACATTTGGAGGAGGAATGACGACAGAATAAGTATTTGTTTTTTTGTTGCAGTCTGCACACTGGCACTTGTACTGCTCATGTACCGGTGACTTTTCGTCGCTGGCCGGCTTAAAATAGCCTTTACTTTCCCATTCGTTGTAGATTCTGTCTTCAAAAGACTTAGGCTCGTAGGCCTTTTCCAATTCAATTGCTTTCATTCTGTCATTCCTCGTTAATGAAAATATTGCTGAAAATTATAATGAATTTAACAATATTTGTCATTAGCGAGAAATTAACATATTAAGCGTGTTATTTTTTTAATTTAATTACAGTCTCGTAGTCTTCGGTGGTCCAGTCTGGATTTACTACCATATCGAGGTCTGCATTAAGAGAAATACCTTTTTTGAAGGAATAAGATCGTTCTGTATCCTTGCAGTCAAACGAAATTGAAACTCCAGATGTATCAGCCTTTACTTTGAAGTTCTGAACTGTACCATCTTTGAAGGTGTATACTTCTTCACCAGTGCTTGTTTTTGTAAGCACAATTTTTCCATCAGCAGAGAAAGTCCAGTCTGCATCCCACTTTTTATCCTGCCAGGTACCTTTGATTCCTCCAAGGTCCAAAGCAAAGAGGCCAGCTGTCATAATCGCAGCAATAGCAAGAGCCAATAGTTTTTTCATAAAAAAAATCTCCTTTGTAATAGTTTTATTTAATTCTATCACAAAGGAGTTAGGTGTCAAGAAAGACTACTCATCAAGAGTAATTTTATTTCCGGTGTACAGGAAGTAGTAGCGTCCCTTAGCGGCGATGAGTTCGTCGTGGGTGCCGCGCTCAATTATGTTCCCGTGCTCCAGAACAATAATCTCGTCCGCGTTGCGTACGGTAGAAAGGCGGTGTGCAATTACAAAAGTAGTGCGCCCCTTCATCAGCGAATCCATACCGTCTTCGATTAATTTTTCAGTACGTGTATCAATAGACGAGGTCGCTTCATCCAATACTAAAACCGGAGGATTTGCTACAGCCGCTCGGGCAATTGCCAGTAACTGTCGCTGTCCCTGACTTAAGCTTGCGCCATCGCCAGTAATAACAGTGTCGTAGCCATTTTCCAAGTGGCGGATAAAATGGTCTGCATTTGCAAGTTTTGCAGCCTCATAAATCTGCGCATCAGAAGCTTCAAGGTTTCCATAGCGGATATTATCTTTAATAGTTCCAGTAAACAAGTGAGTTGTCTGCTGAACCATTCCCAAAGACTTACGGAGTGAGCCCTTTGCAATTTCGTTCAAAGGAATGCCATCGTAGGTAATTTTACCGCAGCCATCCGGAACATCATAAAAACGTGAAAGCAAATTGATTGTTGTTGTTTTACCAGAACCTGTAGAACCTACAAGAGCAATTTTCTGACCTGGCTTTGCGTGAATGCAGATATCATGCAAAACTGTTTTTTCAGGCTTATAACCGAAGGTTACGTGATCAAACACAACTTCGCCTTCGAGTTTTTTCAAAGAACTGTCAGCAGGATTTTTCCAAGCCCATTCACCGGTAGTTGCATAAGACTGAACGAGCTGACGTACTCCGTCTTCCCCTTCTCCATCTGCCTTTGCTTCAAAAGCATTTACGAGAGTGAATTTACCTTCATCAATTTCTTCTTCTTCATCAATTACAGCAAAGATGCGTTCTGCACCAGCGAGTGCGTTCAAAACAGAGTTTGCCTGCATAGACATCATAGAAATCGGCTGGCTGAAAGATCTTGTATACTGAAGGAAGGCTGCGATTGTTCCAAGGTTCATAATGCCAGTAAAGAAGTTGAAAGTCATTTTTCCGCTTTCGCCAAGAATCATAAGGGCTGCAGCAAGAATTGCAACAACTGCATACTGCATATGGCTGAAGTTATTCATCATTGGGCCCATAAGACCACCATAAGTCATGGCATCTGTTCCGGCCTTGCGAAGATTGTCGCTGAGTTTATTAAACTGAGCCATTGCTTCGCCTTCATGATTGAATACTTTGATTACCTTCTGACCTTCTACCATCTCTTCAATAAAGCCGTTGAGTTCACCAATACATTTCTGGTTTTCACGGAAAGCTTTTGCCGAACGTTTTCCTACAGCGGCCATGCTCAAGGTAATAAGGAACATTGTAACAAGCATTACAATTGTCAAAAGCGGGCTCAAAGAAATCATCATAACAAATACAGACGCTACTGTTATAATAGAAGAAAAGAGCTGAGGAATTGTCTGGCTCATCATTTCACGCAATGCATCAGTATCATTTGTAAAGCGTGACATGAGTTCGCCGTGTGTATGTGCGTCGTAATATTTAATTGGAAGTTTTTCGAGTCTTGAGAACAAGTCGCAGCGCACGTTATAAAGAAGATTTGTTGAAATATAAATCATCAAACGTGAGTTACACCAGGAAGCAAAAACTCCGACACAAAAAAGTGCAAGAACTCCAATCAAAAGTTTTGCAAATCCGCTGAAATCTGGATTCTGATTTCCAATTAAAGGAATGATATAATTATTCAAAGCCGGCTTAATCAGATAGGTTCCAATTACAGAAGCCCCGGAACTTGTAATTACACAAAGGAATACTACAAGCCAGAGTGCCTTAAATTTTCCCATATACTGAAGGATGCGGCCGATTGTTTTTTTAGCATTTTTAGGTTTTCCAAAACCCTTTTGTCTCATAGGTGGCATTAGTTTTCACCTCCTTCATCTGCAAGGTCTGCGTCTCCACTTCCCTGCTGCTGAGATTCGTAAACCTCGCGGTAAATCTTACTGCTTTCAAGAAGCTCGTCGTGTGTTCCAACGGCACTTACAGTTCCTTCATCAAGAACGATAATCTTATCTGCTTCTTTTACAGAAGAAATGCGCTGAGCAATAATAATCTTTGTAGTTTCAGGGGCAAGCTCTTTGAGTGCGTTTCTGATTCTGCCTTCAGTTGCTGTATCAACTGCTGATGTAGAATCATCAAGAATCAAAATCTTTGGATTCTTTAAGAGGGCACGGGCAATACAAAGTCTCTGCTTCTGACCACCAGATACGTTTACACCACCCTGACCGAGCATTGTTTCATATCCTTCAGGGAAGGAGTTGATAAAGCTGTCTGCATCGGCTGCTTTACATGCGGCAATAATCTGCTCATCAGTTGCTTCTTTGTTACCCCAGCGGAGATTATCTTTTATTGTTCCACTGAAAAGAACGTTCTTCTGAAGAACCATTGCAACGCTGTCGCGCAAAACCTGAATATCATAATTGCGGACATCTACACCGCCGATTTTTACTGAACCTTCAAGAACATCATAAAGACGAGGCAAAAGTGCAACCAGCGAAGTTTTTGAAGAACCGGTAGAACCGATAATTCCGACAACCTGCCCGCTTTCAATTTTAAGATTAATATCTTTGAGAATGCAGTTATCTGCCTTTTTATTGTAGCTGAAATCAACCTTATCAAATTCAACTGAACCGTCTTTTACTTCCATTACCGGATTTGCAGGATTGTCGATATCCGGAACTTCATCAAGAACTTCTACAATACGCTGATTTGAAGCCTGTACCATAACGAGTGATACAAACACCATTCCAAGGAACATAATAGAAGAAAGTACCTGAGTTACATAAGTAAAGAAGCTGATAAGTTCGCCGCTGAGCATGTGTCCGCCAACAACAAGACGACCACCAAACCACATAACGGCAATCATTGAAACATACATTACCAGCTGCATAATCGGCATCATAAAGATGATAAGTTTTTCAGCATGTACCTGAGCACGGCGAACATCGTCTGCGGCCTTGCGGAATTTATTTTCCTCAAAATCACCACGAACATAAGCCTTTACAATGCGGATTCCAATGAGGTTTTCCTGAATTGCAGAGTTCATTCCATCGATTGTTTTCATCATTTTTACAAAGCGAGGATGCGCAAGATTTGAAATAATAAGGATTGAAATTACAATAATTGGAACGGCAATAAGGAAGAGAATTGCAAGCTGCGAATTCATTCTGAAGGCCATGATTGTTCCGGCAATCAACATAAACGGAGAGCGAACACACATATGAATGAGCATACGGTATACGTTCTGCGCCATGTTTACGTCGGTTGTAAGACGAGTTACAAGAGATGCTGTACTAAAGCGGTCGATATTCGCAAACGAAAAAGTCTGAATCTTCTGATAAAGTCTTGTTCTAAGCGTATACGCAAAGCCCTGAGCTGCCACTGTTGAACAGCGGGTTCCCATAACTCCACAGAATAATGAAAAAACGGCTAAACCAATCATGATTGCACCGTATTTTGCAACAAAAGGCAGGTCTTTGCCTGCGATACCCACGTCGATAATTTTGGCCATGATAAAAGGAATGATTACTTCCATCAAAACTTCGCCAATCATTACAATTGGAGACATAATTGAATTGATAATGTACTTCTTATTCAGGCCACGTGTTAGTTTTCTGATAGTAGACATAGATTTAAATTTAACGAAAAGGGACGGAAAAATTCAAGTAAGAAAACTCTTAATTTATTGTACAAACATTATTTGATTTTTACGTCTTCAAAGCCAAGGGCGAGCATAAACTGAGTGATTACCCGTACCGCATAATCACGTGCTTCATCAAGCACACCTTCTGCTACCATATCTTCTACTGCTTCTGCTTTTGCTTTTTCGATTTCGTCAAAAACTTCCTGTGTAGAAATAGGCACCCAGATACTCTGCTTTTCATCAAAAACGCCCTGACTCACAATTTCGTTTCCAAGGATTTCTGCCGGAGGAACTGTAAGGGTGATTGTTTTCCCATCTAATGAAACGCTGTAGGAAACATCAGTTATATCAGCTATTCCAGCGCGGATAAGCCCTGTGTATTTTATTATGCTGTAGCTTTTTGCAAAGCCGGATGATTTTTTGAGCGTGATAATATCACTATAGCGATACTTTGCAGTAACCAGCTCCTGACAATAAGAAAGCTGGCGGTCTACAAGAGCAAGTTTAGTTTCTGTTCTTACAATTCCAAAACGTTTGAATCCAAAATAACCGCCGCAAAGCAGCAAAAGAACAATTACAACTGATACAATAACACGGACAAAAATCTTCTTAATCATAAAATTATTATACCGCATTTACAGTTTTTTTGTTGTTTTTTTTTGATATAGTTTATATCTTTTAAAAGAGATCCCCGGGTCAAGCCCGAGGATGACATGTGAAAAAAGGAGGCGTCGAGAGAGATGGCTGACGAAGAAGTAAAAAAAGCAAAACGCGTACGTAAAAGCGTAGGCCCCGCAATGCTTTTCTGGCTGATTGTCCTTGTGCTCGCAGTAGTTGCAGGATTTTCAAGTGTTTATGTAGTTGATGAAACAGAAAATGCGGTAATCACGAGGTTTGGAAAGTACACTCAGACTGTAGGCTCTGGACTTCACGTTAAACTGCCGTTTGGAATCGACAAAAACTATAATGTCGACATCAAGACTCTCCGCGCAGAGCAGTTTGGCTTTAAGACTGTAAAAGCGGGCCGCAACAATGAGTATAAAAATAATATTTCAGAAGAATCTGAAATGCTCACAGGCGACCTTAATATAGTAGATGTTGAATGGGTAATTCAGTACAAAGTCACAGATCCTAAACAGTGGCTCTTTAATGTTTACGAACGCGAGCAGACAATACGCGATATTTCACGTTCGGTAATCAACACTCTTGTTGGTGACCGTGCAATTTTCGACGTAATTTCTTCAGACCGTTCTACCATTCAGAACCTTGCCCAGGAACAGATGAACGAAAACTTTAAGGCTCTCGGACTTGGAATCAACGTAACAACAGTTCAGTTCCAGAACGTAGTTCCACCTGTTGAAGTTCAGGCAGCCTTTGAAGATGTAAACAAGGCCAGCCAGGATATGAAACGCCTTATCAACGAAGGTAAGGAAGAGTACAACAAAGAGATTCCTAAGGCTCAGGGTGAAGCAGACCGCCAGATTCAGGTTGCAGAAGGTTATGCCTCTGAACGTGTAAACATGGCAAAGGGTGATGTTGCCCGATTTAATGCCGTTTACGAAGAATACAAACGTGCACCTGCAGCTACTAAAGAACGAATCTATCTGGAAACTATGGCAGAGATTTTTGGCAGTGAAAAGAAGCCTGAGCTGATTGACAGCGAACTCGAAAATCTTGTTCCGGTAAAGAATCTTAAGGACTAAGGGGGATGAACTTATGACTAAAGCAATGAAAAGATTTGTAGGTTGGCTGATAGCCCTTGTGATTATCTTTATCCTCTTTGTATTAACAGGACCATTCTATATCGTAAATGAAGGAAAGCAGGTTGTTATTACCCGCTTCAGTAAGATTGTTGATTCTCACACAAATGCAGGACTTTACATCAAGGTACCATTTCTCGATCAGGTAACTGAATATCCAAAACTGATTCTTTCTCTGGATGGTGATCCACAGAGCATCACTACTAAAGAAAATCAGTATATAATAGTAGATACTACATCAAGATGGCGCATTACAGACCCGGTTGCCTTCTATCAGAACTTCCAGACTCTGAATAATGCTTACAACAAGCTTTCTGATATCGTTGATTCATCTTGCCGTACAATCATCACTCAGAACAGAATGAGCGAAATTGTACGTTCATCTAACATCATCAACGAGCGCAAAGCTACAGATACTGAAAAAGATGATGAAACTAAAGAAATCGACAAGCTTGTAAATGCAGATACAGTAAACGAAGTTGTAACAAAAGGCCGAAGTGAACTTTGCCGCCAGATGACTGCAAAAGCTCAGTACGAAGTTCAGGGCTGGGGAATTGAACTTTTAGACATTGTTCCACGCCAGGTTAAATATTCTGATGAACTCAATGAATCAGTTTATAACTCAATGATTAAGGATCGAAATCAGGTTGCACAGGCTTACCGCTCACTTGGTGAAGGTAAAAAAGCTGAATGGCTTGGTCGCCTTGAAAATGACAAGCGTACAATTGCTTCTGAAGCATACCGCAAGTCTGAAGAAATCAAGGGTGCTGCCGATGCTGAAGCAGCCGCAATTTACGCAGCCGCTTACAACAAGGACCTTGAGTTCTACACCTTCTGGAAGAGTATGGAATCTTACAAGCAGAATCTTAAGGACTACCCTGCTACCTACAGTACTAAGATGGATTACTTTAAGTATCTGTATGGTGCAGACGGAAGAAGGAACTAAAAAATGACTTTATTAACAATAGAAAACAACGAACTTAGACTTAATACTAATCTTGATGAATACACTTTTGGTAAGACTGCACACGATGCTGTTTTGAGCCAGGAAGGTGTAATTTTTGACGGCATGAATTTCCGACAATGGACTTTCGAAGAAGTAAAATCTTATGATGTCGAAAAAGAGGGCCGTCAGGAACGTTTAGTTTTCTATTGTGCAGCAAATCCGCTGGGCGATGCAGAAAATGCAAAAACTCTCGCCCAGTTTTATGAAGAAGGCGGAGAGAATGCACTTGCAGCAGTTCACTCTGTTTGCACTGCCCTCACCGCCGCAGCAAAAGACGGAAATACAATTCCAATGGTAGGAGCCGGCGGAATTATCATAGCAGGTGAAAAAGTTCTTTTTGCACCTGAGACACTTTTTAATTATGCAATCAACACGCTTACACCAGAAGAAGCAGTAGCTCAGCATCATGGATTTTTAAATGAAACAATCAGCGGCCTCCCTGCCCTATGCTTTGAGCGAGCTGCAATAATTTATAAACTTTTCACAAAGAAAGTTCCTTTTGGCGCAAGGGATTCAATCGCCCGCAATGCAGATATTTTTGATCACAACTTTCTTCCAATAGAATATTGTGTAAATGGAATTGATTCTGAACTGGCAGCATTAATCAATAATTCACTTCGCCTGACATCAACAGAAGTAAATGTTCCGGGCAAAAAGAAAAAGGGAAAATCAAGCGAAGATTTGACCCCAGAAGCAGACTTCCCTCTTGAAAAGCTTGATGAAGCATTCCGCTTGAGTCAAAAGGCAGCAAACGACAAAGATTTTGAAGAAAAGGTCGCATCTTATAAAAAATCTCAGAATTCAAAAATCAATACAAAACGAAAAATCAAACGTAATTCAACCACAATTGGTGTTGTTATAGCAATTGCTCTGGTTGTAATTATTGCAAGTATAAATACAGCAAAAACCCGTGGAGAAGATTACACTTCGGTTGGTCTTACTTCAACAGAAACAATCCGTGCCTATATGAATGGAGTAAATGAAAAAGATACTATGCTTCTTTCAGATTTTGGACACGGAAAAGAAGCCGGAAACTTTGGCGATATGGTAAGCCGCATTTACGTTATGCACAAACAGCGACTCGCTTATGGAAATGACAATGGTTTTGGATATCCTTCAAACTGGCTTTTCTATATTACTGATGAAAAAAGATATGCTCATTCTGGAGTTTACGGAGTTACAAATCTTAAGATTGACGGAAAAGCTCAGGAACTTGTAGTTGAACTTCATAAAAAGAACGAAAAGTTCCCCCCACTGACAAAAGAAGGAAATATCACTCTTGAAAATGGAAGTAGCTCTGTTCACAATGTTGAATTTTACCTGATTTATACAGAAGGCGAAAATGCTGATTTTATGGTTGATAAAGTAAATTCAACCTATACCCTCACCTTCAAAAAGAATCGATGGGTAATTACAGATATGAACGAAGTAAAACGCACAGCTCTTAATGTTGACTGCGAAAAATTCAAGAACGATTATTTCTCTCAGATTGAAAATACTGAAGGTGATGTAATGAAAGCCACAGATAATCTTCGCTCAAAATATGAGTGGCTTCCAGAACGTGATGCAATGCAGCGAGAGCATGACCAGATTGAGTATTATCTGACTCATCCTTATGCATCACTCGGGTTCTAACTTGACAAATCATTGTTTTTTGTCATAATAGAATCAACTGTCATGCCGAACTCGTTTCGGCATCTAATATGAGGTTAATTTATGGAATACAATGTTGAAAAACAGCACGCAAAGGGAAAGCTTCATGCTATTGAACGAATTAATGCACTTTGCGACAAAGATTCATTCGTAGAAACATATCAGGGTGTAAAACACAACTGTACAAGTTTTGGAATGGATAAAAAAGATATTCCTTATGATGGCGTTATCACCGGATTCGGAAAAATAAATGGACGTAAGGTTGCTGTATATGCACAGGACTTTACTATTCAGGGTGGTTCTCTTGGTCACATGCACGGACGCAAGATTGCCGACCTTACAAAAATGGCAATTGATGCCCGCTGTCCTGTAATCGGAATTAACGATTCGGGTGGAGCCCGCATTCAGGAAGGTGTAGAAGCATTGGGAGGATACGGTAACGTATTCAATCAGAACGTTCGCGCTTCTGGTGCTATTCCTCAGATTTCTATCATCGCTGGTCCTTGTGCCGGTGGTGCCGTATATTCACCTGGAATCACAGACTTTATCTTTACAGTTGATAAGGTAACTCAGATGTTCATTACAGGACCAAAGGTTGTTAAATCTGTAATGTTTATGGACATTTCTGCAGAAGACCTTGGTGGTGCAAACATTCACGCAACAAAATCTGGTGTTTCTCACTTCCGCTGTGATGATGAAAAATCATGCTACGAAGAAGTTCGCCGCCTTTTGGACTATATTCCACACTACTTTGGAGACAAAATCGAACCAAATGAAAAGTTCAAGTTCGATGAAAAGAAAGCTGCAAAGAGAATTAAGGAAATCCTTCCTGAAAATCCACGCCAGGGTTACGACGTTCGCGAAGTAATCAACTGCGTAATCGATGAAGATTCATTCCTTGAAATCATGAAGGAATTTGCTATTAACTGTGTAGTTGGTTTTGGTAAGATTGAAGGCCGCACAGTTGGAATTATCGCTAATAATCCTAAGGGACTAGGTGGCGTTCTTGATTGCGATGCTTCTGACAAGATTGCCCGCTTTATCCGCTACTGCGATAGCTTTGACATTCCTCTTCTTACTTTTGTTGATGTTCCAGGCTTTATCCCAGGACCTCAGGAAGAGCAGAAAGGTATTATCCGCCACGGTGCTAAAGTTATTTATGCATACAGTGAAGCTACAGTACCTAAGTTGACTGTAATTTTGCGCAAGGCATATGGTGGAGCTTACATTGCTATGTGTTCTAAGCATCTTGGTGCAGACTTTGTTTATGCATGGCCAAAGGCAGAAATTGCTGTAATGGGTGCTGAAGGTGCAATTGAAATTCTTTTTGCTAAGGAATTGAAGGATCCTAACAAGGCTGCAGAAGTTCAGGCTGCATCAGAAAAATATAAGAATGAGATTATGACTCCTTATATTGCGGCTGAGCGCGGATACATTACTGAAATTATTCAGCCGGAAGATACACGTAAGCGCATTGTGGCTAGTTTTGACTTCCTTGAAACAAAGATTTTCACAAACAAACCACTTAAGAAGCACGGAAATATTCCACTTTAATATTTTATGAAAGCGGCCTGCACCGTAAACTTATCTGGTGCACCGTTTTCTTTAGTTTCGCGGCGGTTTGAACCATAAATGAATTGGCCGCTGGTCGAATCTTTATAACAGCAGGTGCATGCTGGATGAATCCAAACGTTTTCATCTGGTACGCCTGCTTTTTTTATTGCCGCGAGATTTGCTTTTTCAAGCGACAGTCTGTATAAAGGGCCGCCACCCGTATTCCAGTCTACTTTTACGCCTGATTCAAGCAGGCGAACACATTCTGGAGTAAAATTTTCTGCGAACCAGTTTGCACGTTCTTCATTTACTATGTAGCAGCAGTCGCGGATGTGTGGACCTAAAATTATACAGAAATCTTCTGCCCTGGCCCCATATTCTTTTTTTGCCATTTCTATTGCATCTATGACTATCCCGGTTCCTTTCCAGCCTGAATGAACTATACCGAATACACCAGTTACCGGATCATAAAGATAAAGAGGCATGCAGTCTGCTACAGTTACAGTTGGAATAAGGCTGCGATTTGTTGTGATTATGCCGTCACCGATTTTATTTTTTGTGTCTTCAGCAGCTTTTACGTTGTATACGATGTGAGTGTGGTCCAATTGAACTGGTACGAGTTCTCCAGTGGTTTTGAGGGCTTCAAACACTGTATTTCGATTTGGATTTGTTTCATTCCAGCGGAAACGCATGCTACCGGCGGCTTTTATGGTCATTCCGCAAACAGGAGCACCCTCCACAACTTTGCCACCACGACGGAATTGAAAGAATTCAAATAGATTCTCCGGTCGAGCCAAAGGATGATATGTCGCTCTATTTTTGTTCGGTTGCGGCATCTATTGGCTCCAGCTCTGAAAGATAGAATTCTGCTTTCTTTAAGACTTCCCAATTTGAACGAAGAGAATCTTTCCATAAACGATTGCGATGACCTTTGATTGAAGAAAAATTCTGAAGACCATCGTGAGACTTATCTTTTTCTTCAGAAAGAATTCCTGTAAGGCATTTATCAACCATTTTTGAGCCTTTATCAAACTTTTTGACAATATCGTGAATTTCAGTCTCTGTTGTAGTCATCATAGAATCTATCTGATTCTGCACCTGGAAGTTACGCAGACGACTGGTAGCAAATTCTTCAAACAAAGCCCCGAACTCACCTTCTGGTGCAAGACGTTCCAAAAGTTCTTTCATCTGACTCATTGCCTGAACAAAAAGATTAAGACCTTCGGAATATTCAACGCGGTTTTCATTGCGGATAAAGATTCCTTCCATCATTACATCATTCAAAACAGGAATCATTTCATCATATTTGTTTTCGCAGAACCAGGACAAAAAACCACCTGTCAGCTCACAAGAAAAAGGTACCCTAAGCCACAATTTTTGCCATGGACGGTATTTTAGTGCTGGGAATTCAACTAATCCAAAATCATTATTCAGATAAGTTTCGAGATTTTTCTTTTTGCGTTCACGAAGCCAGTCACCCCAGCGAACTTCAATAATCTTACGCCAATGACTGCGGAAGCTTGGGAACCAGGCCTCCACTCCTTCTATATTATCAGGAAGCCAGTCATAATCTGAATTTACAATTTTACCAATCTTCAAAATCGGAACAGTTGAAATGAATAACTGAATAGCACCAAAACACTGATTTGCCTTTGCAATAAATTCTTTTATTGTGCGTTCAATATCTTTTTCCTGAGCATTTTTAGTAATCTCTTTGCGCTGACTAAACATAAGCATTGCTTCAAGAACTTCGTTTTGAACAGGCATTACATTTTTGAATACCGCAGCAAAACTTGCAAAATCATTTACAGCATTTCGGTAAGGACAGGTATAACTATTTTCTGTAAGATTAGTGAACTGTGAAGTAAAATGAATATAAGGAAGTCGAGTAAATTGACGCAACCAGTTGAGAGATGAAACTGCACCATATAAACTAGCCTTAGTTCCACCATCAATATTTTTAAGAATATTATCAAGATTTTTCAGAAGACGATTCTTTACATCTGGAGTTGGTTCTGTTTCAAAGCCCAGAGAGAATGGATCTACCTCGGAATTAATCATATCTGACAACTCAGGTGTTACAAAAGAACTTAAAAAAACGTAAAAGTCGCCTGAGCTTTCATCAATAATATTAAAATATGGTTTAAAGAAATCTGCAGCTGCTTTTAAAGTTTTCAGATGCTCATAAAAAACTGAATCAAGCACTGCATTTCTATGATTTACAATTCCAGGACGTTCACGAGTAATACGTCTGGCCATTGATGCCAACACATCTTCATTATAGATTTTTTCCGGATTCTTTTTTTCGATAAGTCCACGAATCCACAGAAAAAAGCGATATAGGGCAGATTCTTCCTGAAAGCGGATATGCAGAGTAATATTTTTATCAGTTATCTGATTATCTGAATCCACTAACTGAATTACAGAAACTGATGATTGATTTAATTTTTCAAGCATGTCGTTGCGTTCTGCCGAATCCATTCCGGCTACAAGTTTATCAAACGCACTTCTGTTTAAATTATCTGCCATACTGTAATTATGAACGTAAATAACCTATTCTTCAAGTGAAAATAAATAGAAAAGCAATTTCAGCTTTACAACCAAAAAAAAAGTCCGGTATAACCGGACCTTTTTAACATAGCTCCCACGGGAGTCGAACCCGTCTCTCCGCCTTGAGAGGGCGATGAACTAAACCGATATTCGAGGGAGCCTTATTTACTCAAAAAAAAACTGAATCATTTCTGATTCAGTTTTAGTTCCCCAAGGAGGATTCGAACCCCCACAGTCAGAACCAGAATCTGAAGTGCTACCATTACACAATCGGGGAATAAATAAGTGAGTATTAATATAGTGATTAACACTCACTTTGTCAACAGGTCATAGACCTTTTTTTATATTTTTTTTATTTTTTTGCTGCAGATTTCTTAGCAGGCTTTTTATCTGTAGTTTTGTTTACAGCTTTTGAAGTTGGCTTCTTAGAAACCTTTGGAGCCTTTGGAACAGTTGTGTCTACAACAGAATTGTCATCACTGGCAAATTCTGAGCGAACATACTTGTCAGCTTTCCAATCGTTTATCCAGATATTTCCGTCAATGCAGTAGCGGAACTGATATTCTTTATTAGTTTCAAGCTGCTTTTTTACTGAGAAAGAACCATTTGGGTCCTTTTTCATTGGAATTGAGGTAGGGTCCCAGCTGTTAAAGTCTCCTGCAAGGAAGATTTTTGTTGCGCCAGCGGCAGCCTCAGGATTAACTGTAAATACAACTGTACATTTTTTACCATCACTAGAAAATGTTTTCTTTAATGACATATTTATCTCCTCGTATTTTAAGTACGTTATGGTTTTATATTAAACTTATCGCTTTTTTTAATCAAGTAAAATTATTTATACATGATAAAAATGCGACTTAAAATATAATCTGATGCTGTACTTAAAATACGGGCTTTCTTAAGGGAGCGGTCGGCTACTAGTGGGATTTCCTGGAGAAGATAGTCGTTGATGTGGATTGTGATTTTGCCGTATGGCTGGCCCTGCTCTATCTGGCCCCAGCAGTAATCAGGGAGATGAACTTCAACACGGAGAGCGTCGAGATTTTCGGCCATTGAAGAGCCTGTTACGTATGGCACGGTAATTGTATGTTCCGTAAAGGCTGGGACAAGGCGGAGCATTTTTTGTGAGGCATTGAAACTGCGAACAAGATATGGATGAACTTTGAGTTCGAGGGAACTGTCTGAAAAGTTTGCAAAAGCCCATTCCATAAGTTCTGTTCCATCGTGAACGCGGCCTGCCTGACCTTCGCGGGCATTGTTTCCAGGACCGCCCATTGTTACAGACAGAAATCGCGTTTCTCCACGTACTGCTGTAAGCGAAAGATTATAACCGCTTTCGTCTATGTAACCGGTTTTGAGTCCATCGCAACCTTCGAGCTTTCCTAACAGCGGATTAGTATTTTCCTGAGTAATAGGCATTGTGATTTTCGCTGGAAGTCCCTGAGTAAAATCTTGAGAAGCAGGTTTGTCGCCAGGGGCTAGATTCTTTGCTTTTGGATATGTAAAACTGAGTACACTGTGGAAGCGCCGCAGCGAGTCTGGGTGGCGGCGCAGGTAGATTGTTGCGAACTCGGCCATTTCGCGGGCTGTAGTCTGATTTAATTCGCTGTAGCCTGAGCTTTCTACAAAGTGAGTGTTAGTCAAACCTAAATCTGCAGCTACAAGATTCATGCGTTCTACAAAAGCTTCCATTGTGCCGCTTACTGTATATGCAAGTGCATAAGCCGCATCATTTCCAGAACAGATTGAAAGGCCAAGCAAAAGCTCTTCCATAGTAACGCGCTGTCCTTTTCCAAGGAACATTAAAGAACTGTGTGGAGGCATATTGCAGGCCCAGCTTTCTGGAGGCAAAGGGATTTCCTGATCATAAGAAAAACGACCACTGGCAATTTCTTCTTCTACTACATACATTGAAAAAAGCTTTGTCATAGAAGCTGGTGGAATTATTTCATCTGCATTTTTTTGATAGAGAACTGAACCGTTAGAAACATCTACCAGAATTGCAGCCTTAGCCCAGACATCCAGATTCGGCTGAGTAATATTATAAGGAAGTTTTTTTAAAGTTTGATATTCTTCCGGATATTCTGAAAGCAAAAACTGAGTCAGTTCAAAAGCTTCTTCTGCAGAAAGGGCTGATGCGTCCTGTGTTTTCTTAAAAGAAACAGCACGAGCACCAGTAAAAACAGCAAAAGAAAAAATGAGGAGAGCAGCAACTGCAAGTGAGACACGTAATTTTTTTGATTTCATTTATTTTGCCTGCCTGTTTTCCAGAAGGAGGTCTGCAAGAACTAATGCTGTCATTGCTTCTACCACAGGAACAATTCTTGGACAAAGACACACGTCGTGGCGGCCCTTTATCTGAAGTTCTGTAGTTTCGTACTGAGCTTTGCCTTTATCATCAAAAGAACCAGAACGTCTTACAGTCTGCTGTGGCTTAAAAATACTTGGAACTGGCTTTACAGCAACACGGAAGATAATTTTATTTCCGTTGGAAATTCCCCCGAGCACTCCCCCGCTATGGTTTGAGTCAAAAACAGGATTTCCGTTTTCTGCATGCATCAAATCATTATTTGTGCTGCCAAAACTATCTGCTGCGGCAAATCCGTCCCCAATTTCAAAACCTTTTACAGCACCAATACTAAGCATTGCCTGAGCGAGTTTTGCATCAAGTTTATCAAATGCCGGCTCACCAAGACCTGCAGGACAACCTTCTACGACACATTCAATAATTCCACCAGCACTGTCTCCTGAAGCACGAAGTTCTTCAATCCGCGCATTCATTGCAGCTGCGGCTTCATTATCCGGAGCTCTAAGGTTATTCTGTTCTATCTGTGAAAAATCTTTTTTTGTTACGCTGATTCCAGCTGCACGAACTGTATATGCAGTAATCTTAATTCCTTCTTTATTTAAAAGCTGCTGAGCAACGGCACCTGCAGCCACTCGTGCAAGAGTTTCGCGACCACTTGATCGGCCGCCTCCGCGATAATCTCTGTTCCCTTTGTATTTAATATCATAAGTAAAATCAGCATGACCTGGACGGAAAGTTAAATCCAGATTTCCATAATCAGATGAATGCTGTGAAGTATTTCTAACCTCTAACGCAATTGGAGTTCCGGTTGTTCGGTCTTCAAAAACTCCGGAAAGAATTTCAACTTCATCAGCTTCTTTTCTGGCAGTTACAGATGCATTAAAATTCCCTGTAACAGAAGCTCCCGGGCGGCGACGATTAAGCGCATTTTGAATCATCTCTTTAGTCAGTTCGATTCCCGCAGGACATCCGTCTATTATACAGCCAAGTGCAACTCCATGACTTTCACCAAAAGTTGTTACTGAGAAGCTGTTTCCAAATGTGTTTCCATTTTTACTCATAATCTCATTATAATAAAATTTATGGTTAAAATGAAGATAGTATATTATAATGTTATAATATGGATTTAGAGTTTACATTTTCAGTTGCAAGGCTTGTTATACAAACAAATTTTGCACCTGTAATTTCAATGCTGGTTCTCATTGCTTTCATAAAAACCAACATAAATTTTACAGACAAAATTAACAGATATTTTTATTATGCTTGTGCAGGCTCTATCCTTTTAACAGCTTCTGACAACATGCGTTTTATTACTGCGCATATGACTGAACCAAATATTTTCAGATATATTTCTGCAGGTGCCGGATATACACTTAGACCACTGGTTCTTTATCTGATTGCAATAATTGTAGGACGAAACACTTCAAAGAAACATTCTATTTATGTTATTCCGCTTGCCATCTGTGCATTCATTTCTATGATCAGTATTTTCCCTATTGGAAAAGGCATAATGTTCAGCTTTTCTCCAGAAAATAAATTTATACGCGGTCCACTTGGATTTTTATCACATGCGGTCTGTGCAATCTATGCTATTCAAATCATCTATTATTCAATAAAAAATCTGAATAATAATAAGTATGAACCTATCGTAGTTATCATCATGGGACTTTCTGCCGTAATAGCAGCATTAATGGAAAACAGATATAAATTTGATTTTGTTTTGTCTCAGGTATTTATATCTGCAATTATTTATTATTATTTCTTTCTTATGACTCAGGATTATAAAAAAGATCCTCTTACAAAATTCCTGAACCGACGCTGTTTTTACCTTGAATTGAATCATCAGCTTAAGTCACCTATGGTTCTGCTTTCTATGGACCTGAACAATCTTAAGCTTTTTAATGACACAATGGGGCACGCAGCCGGAGACAGAGCTTTGATTACTGCCGCTAACTTTATGAACGAGATTTTTGCAAAACATGCAAAGATTTACAGAACTGGCGGTGATGAATTTATGGCTGTATTTACTAAAAATGATTTTGATCAGGTAGAAGCCTTAGTTCATGATTTTCAAAAAGCACTTTCTACTACAGAATATCAGGTTGCTTGTGGAATTGCGCAGTATAATCCGGGTGATGATATTGAAAAAGTAATTACACTTAGTGATGAGAGAATGTACTCGCATAAAGTAAAATTAAAGGATTCTGAGTCCTTTAAAAAAATCTGATGTGCTCGCGCGCATTTCATTTTTTTATAATTACTGTACATTTTTAATTTTACTTAATTTCTACATCCATATTGAATTTCAATGAAAAAATCATTAAAATATTCCGCAATATATTAAAATTATGCGGGCAATGGATCCGCACTCAGGAGGTTATGTTATGAGTATTTTTCGTGGCGCTTTTACAGCTTTGATTACACCAATGAAAGCTGATGGTTCAGTTGATTTTGAGGGCTTCAGAAAAAATGTCAAACATCAGCTCCAGCAGGGTATTGATGGTTTAGTTCCCCTTGGAACCACCGCAGAGACCCCTACCCTTGATGAAAAGCCGGGCAGCGAAGAGGATCAGATTATTCAGATTGTTTTTGAAGAAGTTCGTGCTTTCGAAAAAGAAACAGGAAAAAAGATTCCGGTAATTCTTGGTGCCGGATCTAACAATACAAAAGATGCAGTTGCTTACTGTGAACGTGCAAAAGCAGCTGGTGCTGATGCAGCACTTGTTGTAACTCCTTATTACAACAAGCCTTCAAAAGAAGGTATCTATCAGCACTTTGCAGCAGTTTCAAAGGTTGGTATTCCAATCATCGTATATAACATTGCAGGACGCACAGGATTGAATATTCCAACTGATTTGCTTGCACGCATTGCAGAACTCCCTAACATTGCTGGTGTAAAGGAAGCAAGCGGATCTGTTGCTCAGATGATGGAAGTTATCGGCCAGATTAAGAACAAGAAGCCTGAGTTCGCTGTATTGAGCGGCGACGATGGGCTCACTCTTCCTTTGATTGCAGCTGGTGGAGACGGAATTATTTCTGTTGCTTCAAACATGATTCCAGCTTTGATGCACGAATTAGCACAGTCTGCACTCGACGGAGATTTTAAGAAGGCTCGCGAGATTCACTACAGACTCGCTCCATTCTTCAAGGCTGAGTTCTGCGACGGTAACCCTTCATCAATCAAATATGCAATGAACGTAAAGGGCATGCCGGCCGGTAGCTTGAGACTTCCACTTGTTGAAGTTACCGATGCAGCAAAGAAGCAGATTGAAGCAGCAATTAAAGAGTGCAATCTGTAGATCACTGTCACCCCGAACTTAGGGAGCGACGGCTGTAAGCCGTCAAAATGCTCCAGTGGAGCATTTTGAGCGAGTCTCCGAGCAGCTGTGCTGCGAAGGGGCAGGGGTCTAATTAAAGAGATGCTGAAACAAGTTCAGCATGACGTTCAATTATTAAGGAGATTACGATTATGTCAGATAAGATTAAGGTTGGTGTACTTGGTGCTACAGGTATGGTAGGCCAGAGATATATTAAGTTGTTGGAAAACCATCCATGGTTTGAAGTTTCTTACGTTGCAGCAAGCCCTCGTTCGGCTGGAAAACCTTACTGTGAAGCAGTAAAGAACCGCTGGCTGATTGGTGCTGAGATTCCTGCAGGCGTTGCAAACCTCATCGTAGAAGATGCTAACGACGAAAAGAAGGCACTCGGAAAGTGTCAGTTTGTTTTCTCTGCCCTTGAAATGGGAAAAGACGAAATCAAGGCTCTTGAAGCTGCTTACGCTGCTGAAGGAATCCCTGTAGTTTCAAATGCATCTGCTAACCGCTGGACAGAAGATGTTCCTATGCTGGTTCCAGAAATCAACTTCTCTCACCTCGACGTTATTGAGGCTCAGAAAAAGCATCACGGTTGGGACAAGGGATTTATCGCTGTAAAGCCTAACTGCTCACTTCAGACATACATGATGCCACTCCACGCCTTGATTCAGGCTGGATACCCTGTAAAGAGAATGATTGTAACAACTCTTCAGGCTACTTCTGGTGCCGGATATCCTGGTGTTGCATCTTTTGATATGATTGATAATATCGTTCCATTTATTGGCGGCGAGGAAGAAAAGACAGAAAAAGAATGTCTCAAGATTCTCGGTAGCGTAAAGGACGGAAAGATTGAAAACGCAAACTACCCTATCGTTTCTTCTACATGTACTCGTGTACCTGTTGTAGACGGACACACAGCCTGCGTAAGCCTTGAGTTCGATCTTCCAGAAGATAAAAAGCCTAGCCTCGAAGAAATCGAGCGCGTATGGACATCATACACATCTCTTCCACAGGAATTGAATCTTCCAAGTGCTCCAGAGCATCCAATCGTTGTTCGCCATGAAGAGAACCGCCCTCAGCCACGCCGTGACCGCGAAACAGAAAAGGGAATGGCATGTGTTATCGGACGCCTCCGCCCATGCAACGTATTCGACGTTAAGTTTGTAGCTCTCAGCCACAACACAAAGCGCGGTGCTGCTCTTGGCGGTATCCTTAATGCTGAACTTTTGAAGGCTAAGGGATTCTTCGGTTAATAAGTAATTATAAGTCCAAGACAACATAACACTTAAGCAATGCCCCGGCTTGTCCGGGGTATCTTTTTTTAACTTGTAAACGCCAATCAGACAGTATATAATATCAATATGGGAAGAATTTTATCATCTTTGAAAGATTTACGGGCTACGCTTTTTTCTCCGAAAATTCCACTTGAAAAAAGAATCACCTATGCTATGGTAATCTGTGCTATGGTGGGAGAATTATTTGGCTTTATAGAATCTTATTTAATTGGCCTTCCTTTATTCGCAGTTTTATTACCACTTATTTCATTCTTCTTACTGGCAATTCTTTCAATCTGGGGCTTGAGAACTAAAAACACAAGACTTTTTGCCTTTATTTCAATTTCTATATCAGCCTTAATATTATTTCCTTTAATGTTTATTGAGAATGCAGGACTTCATGGAGGCATGCCTTACTATTTTATGATTGCCTTTCTCTGCACTGCCCTTGCCTTAAGAGGAAAAACAAGACTTATCCTTTTTATAACCATTCTTGTAGAATATACTGGTCTTTTCTTTTTGTACCGCTATTATCCACAAGTATTTACGACAATGGACCATGAAGAAGCATTTATTGATCAGCTTTGCAGTATGATTATCTCCAGTATTATTCTTTTTTCTTTTGCATGTGCTGTTTCTACACAAAATTATCATGACAGACATAAAATTCAGCAATTATCAATATTATATGAACGTCAGGCAAATACTGATGAACTGACAAGTCTTTACAATCGCCGTTACTTTAATAATTTTCTTAAGCTTGCAATTTTGACCCTTGGTGATACAGGAAAACTCCATATTGCAATGTTTGATATTGATGATTTTAAATTTGTAAATGATAAATATGGACATCCTTACGGCGACACTATATTAAAGCAATTTGCACAGATTTTACAGAAAACCGAAAGCGAGGGCGTTACTTCATGTCGTTATGGTGGAGAAGAATTCCTTCTTTTGATTCCTAAGAAAAACAAAGAAGACGCACTGAAGCTTGTTGAAGAAGTGCTTGAAAATACAAGAAATCAGATAAAACTTAAGGATGGTAGATTTGTAACTGTTAGCGCCGGTTTTATGACCTGTACAGAAGATATGACCTACGACGTGCTCTTACAGGAAGTTGATAAAAAACTGTATACAGCAAAGAGCTCTGGAAAAAATCGAGTAATATCTTAACGAACTATTTTCTTCCAATCAAAACCATTGTTCTGGCATTTTCATCGTATGGCGAAAGGTCAAAATCTCCGTAAATCTCTGCTTTTGAAAAACCGAATTCCATCAGTTTGTTTCTAAGAAAAGTTGCCGGATAAAGCCTTTGAATAAAAGTATGGTCTACTACAGGTTGTGGAGCCGGAGTTTTTTTGAGGTCTGCATCTGCCGGGTAAAGTGTCCACTGAGATTTAAGGCCTTCCCACGCTCCTGTTACTTCGAAATGAGTTACAACCTTATAACCGGCACGTTCAAACTCTTCTCCCGGAGTCCAGTATAGAATTGCAGTCTCACGGCTGGTACATTCCATTATAAAAGTTCCACCCGGCTTAACACTTTCTGCAATATTACGAAGTATCTGCATATCTTCATCTATAGTATCGCAGTAGCCAAAAGATGTATAAAGATTGACTGCACAATCAAACTGATTCGGTGCATGAAAGGTTCTAAGATCATGGTTTACAAGAGTCAGCTCAACACCCTCGGCCTGTGCAGAATCCTGTGCGGCATCGAGTTCGCTCTGAATTATATCGACCCCGGTTACATCCAGATCGAGAGCTGCGAGCTCTACCGAAATACGACCGAGTCCGCAGCCCGCATCGAGCACATTACTACCCGGTGCGAGGTTTGCTATATCCTTTACATATTGTGCGACAGTAGGAGCCTCTGCCCAACGCGCATCGTCAAACATTATAGGAGCAAACTGTGTCCAAAAGTTTTCTGATTCGAACCACTGCATGAAAGTCCTCACTTGAGTGTCACATACGTTTTACCGGCTCCACCGTCTTCGGCAGGAGCTTTTGTAAACTCTGCAACTACAGGGCTGTGCGAAAGATAATCTGAAACAGCCTGCATCAAAACTCCGTCACCTTTTCCGTGAATTACACTAAAATGCGGGAAGTTATGGAGCACACACAAATCAATCTGACGTTCAAGAGCACGAATTGCATCTTCTGCACGCATTCCCAAAAGTCGCAATTCAAATACAGGACGTTCATAAATGCCGTTAGAAGCATCATCTGCAAGTTCAATGTAAACATCTGCTTTAAGCGGTACCAAAATCTCTTCAGCCGCCCCCTGAACCAGCCGCAAATCTTTTTCCTTCATCTGCATTTTTACACTGCCAAACTGAACCTGCCATACACCCTTTTTAGTCTGCTCAAGAAGAATTCCTTCACTGGCTGAAATACCGGCTTTTACGCGTGCACCAGGAGCAAAGACTAAAGGCTGAGTTCCTGTAATATTGCGTGAAGCTGCGACATTTTTCGTATTCTCACTTCCAGCCACACTACCCGTTTCAGAAGCCAGAGATGTTGCATATTTTAAGGCTTCAGCATTACTAAGCTTCTTTTTAGTTTTCTTACTACTTGGTGTTGAATGTTTTGGAGCATTTGCCTTTTCAGCAGCGAACTTCTGTTCGTCGCGTGCAAGTTTTTCTTCTTCAGCTTCTACCTTGGCATCGAGGCGCATTGTATCTTCAGTGAGCCCGGCAATAAACTGTTTTACACTGAGAGTTTTTTCTCGTGTGATTTCTCCTTCTTTGAGTGTTCGCACAAGATTTTCAAGCTGACGGCGACTGTGAATAAGGAAATCATTAAGCTCCTGCTGCTTACCTTTTTTTAGGTCATTTTCGCGGCGTCGGATTTCGAGTTCACGTTCACGGAGCTTATCGTATTTTATCTGAGTTTCTGCAGCCAGAGACTCAGCCTGTTTCTGCACTTTATTAAGTTCAACATGTTTACGGTTGAGACCACGAATCAAAGCCGATACATCTGCCTGCTCTGTCGCAATGTAATTGCGTGCTGCCTTACAAATTGCTGCCGGTAATCCGGATTTCTGAGCTATATCAAGTGCATGACTTTCGCCAGGAACTCCCATCACAAGATGATATGATGGCGACAAAGTATCCTGATTAAATTCAACTGATGCATTGATACAACATGGATTTGTATAACCGTAATTTTTTAAAATTCCCTGATGGGTTGTAACGAGTACAAATGCCTGCTTTTTGATGAGTTCGTCCAGAACTGCCATGGAAATTGCAGTTCCTTCCTGAGGGTCGGTTCCGCTTCCAAGTTCATCCAGAAGAATGAGGGTATCTGATTTTGCCGAATTGATAGCCTGTGCAATATTTTTCATATGCCCGCTGAAGGTTGAAAGACTCTGGTCGAGCGACTGATCATCACCGATATCGGCAAAGATATTTGAGAAAACAGGAAGCCTTGTTCCCTCACCAGCCGGAATTGGAAAGCCTGACTGATTCAACATAGCAAGTAATGCAAAGGTTTTAAGAGAAACGGTTTTACCACCAGTATTCGGACCAGTTATAATAAGAACGCGTTTACCTTCCATAAAACGTATATCAATAGGCACAGCCTTATCACCAAGCAATGGATGTCGTGCTTTAAGCAAAAGTGGAGGTTCTCCATTTGCGTAAATTGCGTAAGTACATTCACGACTCTGTCCCCAGCGTTCTGCAGCTTGTGTTGTATCAAAAAGGCACATAACAGGAAGAGCCTGTTTAATTGCAGGTATACTTGGCTGCAATGCTTCGGTAAGTTCTGTAAGTATCTTTTTAATTACAGCCTGCAATTCAAATTCTTTTTGAATCAATTCGTTACTGCAAAGAACAGCTTCTTCAGGTTCAACATAAACAGTCTGCGCAGTCTGACTTACCTCGTGTACAATTCCCGGAATACGATTTTGCAGACTAGCTTTTACAGCAAGTACCTGACGACCGTTGCGTAAAACCGGAACATTACTCTGGAGTACATCTGAAAGTCTCTGGTCCGAGGTAAAACTCTGCATAACAGTTTTGATTTTTGCATTGAGGCTTGCTATCTGTTTTCTGATTGCAATTATTTCAGGAAGCTCCCGCATCTCGCCATCTGGAGTAATAATACGGAAAACCTTTTTTTCCATATCAGAAACATCTGGAAGTGCAGCTACCTGTTCGGCAAGGAGCTTAAGCGACAATTCCTGAGCATGCAGTTGAATTGCTTTTTTTACACTATTTATGCTTGTTATAAACTGTCCAAGATAATGCACCTGCTCAAGTGTAAGGGATGCACCTCGAGTCTTTATAACTGCAACAAGATTTCCAACAGGCTCCCATGTAGTCACGGGATTATGCCGTCCTGCAGCAAAATAGCTACTCCACTCACGGCTGAGATTTTTAAGTTTTTCTATTTCTTCTGTTTTTCTGAGCGGTTCGCGAGCGAGTAATTTTTCGCGACCTTCTGCTGAAACACAATAACCCGCGATTTCCTCGCGGATTCTAAAATAATCGATTTCTTGTAATGTTTTCTGGTTCATAATTTTACGTCATTCCGAACTTGTTTCGGAATCTATAAACAGATCCTGAAACAAGTTCAGGATGACCTGTTTATTGTCAATCACTCCAGGAGCCGGTGCGGATTTCTTCGCTGATTCTTTGCCAGCTGTTGTAGCGTTCTGGAGTAATTGCTCCTTCTTCGACAGCTTTGCGCACCGCGCAGTCTGGTTCTGTAATGTGACGGCAGTTCATTCCAAACTTACACTTGCCGACATATGGTTCAAATTCACGGAAGTACATGGCAAGGTCATCGGCTTCTATATCATCAAGTACAAAGCGGCGGATACCCGGTGTATCTATGATATTTGCCTTGCGGCCCTGTATTCCTTCTGTCAATGTCTCATTCAAAGTCAGGTGAATCAGCGTACCTTTTGTTGTGGTATGGCTTCCCCGACCGTATTTTTTAGAAAGGCTTCCTGTTTTGAGAACGCAGGAATTATCCATAACGTTGATAAGGCTGGATTTTCCAACTCCTGACTGTCCTACAAAGGCACTGAGTTTATCTTCCAGAAGTTCTGCAAACTCCTGCATACCTTCTCCGGTTTTTGCAGAAATGCGTAAAACCTTATATCCCAAATCTTCCCAGATAGTAAGTCTGCGGTCTATTTCTTCAAACTCAGCCTCGCGACCATCTGTCTGCATTTGTTCAGCTAAATCCCATTTATTGCAGACAATTACCGGAGGTATTCCCTGATGTTCAGCTTGAGCAAGAGCACGATCCATAAAGCGAGGACGGAAGGGCGGCTCATCAGGTGTGCACACAAGAATCAGATAATCAAGATTACTTGCCAGAAGCTGAGGACAACGGCCTTTTACATTCCATCTCAAAAAAGCATTTCGTCTTTTTTCAAGAGTTACAACCTGTCCTTTTTCATCATTCAAAGAATCAGGTTCAACCTCAACTATATCACCAGGGGCAATAGGATTATAGTATTCCTTTTCAGTTTTTATTACCTTACCCTTGATAGTACAATTACGGATAACTTCGTCTTCGCATTCTACAGTAAAAAGATTATTTGTTCCTGCTATTACAGTGCCTTTCAAATTACACTCCCTGCTCTATTTCGTTGAACAAGGCTTCATACAAGGTTGCCTTATCACTATTAGTATCTCTGATTGTTTTTGCCATTCTCTGCGCAAGCTTCAAAAGAACACGGTAACCGAGCAAGGGTTCTTTATCACAAACTGCAAGAAATTTTGTACTTGAAAGTGCAATGCAGCGACAGTCTGTAAGAGCAGTTACGGTTGCAGTACGCGGATCATCGCTAATCAAAGCAGTTTCACCAAAGAAAATGTTCATATCACTCGTCAAATCAGCGAGAGCTATATGATCTCCTGCAGGAGTTTTTCTTGAAATATGAACTTTTCCACTATAGAGAATATAAAAATCGTCGCCGATTTTACCTTCCTCAATAATTACATCACCTTTCTGATAGTTTTCAATTGTCATGCTGTCGTAAACTGCACGCAAAATACGACAATCATTTTCATCTTCAATATTAAAATCAGAAAAAAGCTGGATTTTTACAAGCTTTGGCAAAACCTCTTCAAACTTATCCATATCTAAACCTCTCACCTAACCTCGAACAAGAATTGCCTTGGTATTTTTCTGAATTACAAAATCTGCAGCAGGAGTAAGCACCGGCTCGTTACTCTTGAGGGTCTTAACCTTTTTCAGATTATCTACAATCGCTTTAATATTTGGATTTTTCTGAGCTTCACGCAAAGCATCTTTTCTGCGCTGATGGAAGTTTCCGGTATTCAAAAGAAGTCCTACAAGAACTCCGCCCTTATTTCCATTCTGTTCGATATGAGCCTCGTATTCACCGTAGGTCTTTCCAATAAACGAAGCAGGAATATCTTCTATAATAATTCCTGTATCTGCATCATCACTGATAAGAGCACGAATTACATTACTGTAGCCCATTCCCGAAGAAGCTGTAGCCAGAAGGCTGTGTTCATAATCCTGAGTAAGAATGATTTCATCACAATGTGCCATTTCAAGGTGCTTCTGGAATTTTGCATCAATCAATTCTGCCGCAATATAGATTCCAGGATTCAGATTTTCCATTGTAAGAACAGCAAGAACTGTACGGCTGTCTATTTCAAGATCAGAATATTTTTTTGAACGATCGCAGATTACAAGTGCACGTTCAGCCGTATCAATCTGCGCACGCTTTAAAACTGCTTCATCAGAAAAATCACCGGAAACATAATTCAGTTCCTTAAAGCGAGGCTGAGAACGAATCTGTTCTATCTGCTCTGGAGTATCATTTATCATAACAACCATATCTGGTGTGATATCCGGGTTAGTAGTAAGAACGGAATCAAGAATCTTTTCGAATCCAGGTCTCCATCCGCAAAGTAAAAAATGTCCTTTCATATTCTTCAACTTTTTAAGCCCCTTATTTTTTTTCATCTGCAAATCCATAAAGTAGGATGCAAGCTTACCGGTTACGGCACTGAATAACAGCATTCCAAGTACAAGCAGCACAAGGGCTGACATTCGGCCTGGAACTGATTTTACACAATAATCAAAATATGCAGCAAAAACCGCTACAAGAGTAAACCATACGGAATCGAACATTGTCTCAATTCCGCTTTCGGTTTGTGTTTCAGAAAAGAACACAACAATTGTCGCTGCGGCGATAATAATAAAAATGAGAAGCCAGATATATGTTAGAGGATTTTTTAAGGCATATTTTAATGCTCGTTTAAATCTTTTGGCTCTCCCCTGCTTTTTTTTGCTCATTCTTCTATTATATCAAAAAAAAACAGGGAAGTCATTATTTAAAACAGACATCAACTTCGAACGGGCCATAAGGAGTTACAAACGGAATTGCGATGATTGGATAGTTTCTTGGCCATGCAATCATATGGTTGTGTCCGATTACACAGAATGGTGGAGAAATATCCAGATGATAATCGCTCAATGCAGTAACGGCATGACCTGAAATAATGTTGGTAAACTCGCTTACAAGACCAATTGCCATATCTTCGTAATCTTCTGGTTTACATTCAATGCCAGACAACTCAAGCATTTTATGTGCAAGGATTTTATGAAGACGAAAAGCGACAATTCCTTTAATACCACCGGTAACGCCCAGTAAGCCCGAAATTTCCCACGGATGACCAGCATGAATATCAAGAAGATGCGGCTCCTTATTTACAGGGCCAATATTAAACATTTCCTGAAATGTGTTAATTCCCTCTGTGAGAAATGCATTGATAATTTTTACGTCCATTGCCATATTCAAGATATAATAAACCCGAATTCTAGCTTTGTAAAACAAAAAATGAGAAAACGATTTCGTTCTAATCCCGGGTAAATCTAAAACAAAAATTTGCTATATTCAAAAAAGTCGTACTATAATATAAGTACTATGAAAGATATTTTAATTATTCGCGAAGAAAATAACTTTGACAAACCTACTTTTGAATATCTGAAGAATAAATATGTTACCTCTATAATTGATTATTCAGCAAAAGATGCTGAATTTGCGCTGGTCTCTGAAGGTATGCCTTTGATTGTTGCATTTGTTCAGGAGCTTTCACCTGCAAGCCTTGTTGAGCTGCGCAGAATTATTATGTATTTAAAGAATAGTCATATATGTCTTTTGGGAAATCATTTTGATTTTGAAAAGATTGAAGAATTAATTGAAAAAGATAATGTTCACTGTATTGAACTACCTCTTCCGATAGACAGTTTTCAGAGACAGTTTGAACGCATGCTCGCACATAATGTAGATTTAAATTCACTGGCAAAAACTGCCAGCCGTAAGCACTCGATTCTTTTGGTTGATGATGATCCTGTCTGCCTTCGCAATATGATGAGCTGGCTTCAGAATTTTTACCAGGTTGCAGTTGCAAAAAGCGGTACTGCCTGTATTTCATTTCTTGCAAAAACAATACCAGATTTAATTCTTTTGGATTATGAAATGCCTGTCTGCAATGGTGTTCAAACTCTGGAAATGATCAGGAATGAACCTGAATATGCTGATATTCCTGTAGTCTTTTTAACAGGCGTTAGCGACACCGAAAAAGTCAAAGACGCTATAAAACTTAAGCCGCAGGGATATATTCTTAAAAATACAGACAGAATTGAATTCATGAATAAGATAAAGGCAATTCTCGGCGAATAAGTAACTCAAAAAATTTTGCAGGCTTTTTATGGATATAACAACAAAAAAAATAGCAAATCAATTGAACCTCGTAAGGGTTCTTGTATTTGCTCCATTAATGGCTCTTTACCTGAGCACGGAATTTTTACGCGATTTGCGAAAATTATTTCTTCCCCGCTATGCAAAAAGCATTTTTACAATGGGAAGCTTTTCTGTAAACGCCTACCTTTTATTTGTAATTCTTGACGGCATTTTTGTTGTTTCATCCATCATCATTTTTATATTTTCAATGCTTGCACGCAAAAAGCTGAAAAATAATCAGTGGCAGAATTTTTATTATCAGCTGATTAAGTTTTACGGCTTGCTGCTGACTTTTAATGCCTTTTTTGCAGTACTTGTAACAGCACGAACCTTTGGCGTAGCAGATTTTACTTTTGCATTCATAATAATTGTTTTTACATCTGCCATTTTATTTATAAACAGCATACTTACAATCCTTGTTGATGTCTGTTGCTTTATTATCTCTTTTACATTGATTAAGATTTTTGATATGGCAGGAAGTTATGATCCATACTGGGCATATATCATTGTTTTTATGCTGATATCTACGGCCGTTGCATTCACAAAGGAACACTACCTCAGACTGACTATGAAGCGTGAAAAAATGAAATCACTTTTTCTTGCTAATATGAGTCACGAAATCAGAACTCCTATGAATGCCATTGTCGGAATGAGCGAACTTGCCCTGGACTTTGACCTTAAGCCTGATGAAAAAAATATATTGAGGCAAATACGTTCTGCCGGAATAAATCTGGTTGGTATAATTAACGACATTCTTGATTTTTCAAAAATAGAATCCGGCAAACTGGAAATTGTTCCTGTTGATTACGACCTTGTAAAGCTGATGGATGATATAATGAATTTGGTTGAAGTAAGGTTAATAGGAAAGCCTGTAGAACTTTCTCTGGAAATTGATCCAAACCTTGCTCACATATACAAAGGTGATGATATGCGCCTCCGTCAGGTTCTTATAAATCTCGCTGGTAATTCTTCAAAATTCACTGAAAAAGGATTTGTAAAACTTCGTGTTGAAGACCTGCAAAAATATGAAACTCGCGAAGGCCTTAGATTCAGCATAATCGATTCAGGAGTTGGAATAAAAAAGGAAGATTTGAATAAATTATTCCGTGCCTTCAGCCAGGTTGACATACAGATGAATCGTTCAAAAGGTGGTACCGGGCTTGGACTTTCAATAAGTAAAAACCTTGTTTCTCTTATGAAGGGCACAATCGTCGTTGAATCCGAATATGGAAGGGGATCAACTTTCTATGTAAACATTCCTCAAAAACGAGTATCAAGTGAAACTTGCAGTCAGGCATATAAGCCTTTATTTGATGCGGCACAGAATTGCAGTGAAAAAAAAGAACTTAAGGCCATCAGTCTGTCATTAATAAATAGTTCTGAATTTGCAGTTTTATTTGCAGAAAAACAAACTATACTTCCTTTCACTGCTCCTGATGCAAAGATTCTTGTTGTTGATGATAACGAAGTAAATCTTCAGGTTGCAGACGGTTTATTGAAAAAGTTTGATATTAACTGCACAAAGGCCATGAGTGGCTATGAAGCACTGGACCTGCTTAGAAAACAGAAGTTTGATATTGTATTTATGGATCATCAGATGCCGGATATGGATGGTATTGAAACCCTTGAAAAAATCAGGGAAGCAGAAGCGGGACGCGATGATTCAGAAAAGAACATTGTTATTGCCCTTAGTGCAAACGCCGTAAACGGTGCCCGTGAAATGTTTTTAAGTAAGGGCTTTGATGATTTCCTCGCAAAACCTGTTCAGGGCAAGGATTTTGGCGTCTGTCTTTCTAAGTGGCTGGATAAAAGTCTGATAAAGCTTATTTCTGAGCCATCAAAAACAGGAGAAGCAGATGAAAAAACTATTCCTGCAGATTTCCCTACTCTGCCAGAAGAAGATATCAATATAAAAAAAGCAGTCTCAATGACTGACAGTTTTGCAACCTGGCTAGCCGTTACAAAACTTTTTATTTCGTTGATTCAGGAAAATGCAGATTTAATACAAGGATTTTTTACAGAAGGTAAATATCAGGATTACACAATTAAGGTTCACGCCCTTAAAAGTGCAGCCCGCATTGTGGGTGCAGAAAAACTTTCTTCGATGGCAGAAAAGCTTGAAAAAGAAGGAAATGAATTACAGGCAATGTCAGACATTCCGCAAGAACATCTTACTGAACTGAAAGCAAAAACCAATGACATGCTCAATTATTATCGAAGTTATATTGATCTGCTTGAGCCGGTAAAAAAATACGGCGAAGCAGATGATTCTGAAAAACAGGAAGCAAGTGAAGAAGAGATTTTCGCCATCAAAAATAAGATTCTCGGAGCCTGTGAAAATTGCGATTTAGTTACGGTTGAAGAAGAGTTTGCGCAGCTAAAAAAAATAAAGCTCCCGCCTGAACTAAGTTCAAAAATGCAGGAGCTTTCAAAAGCTATAGAAAATATCGAGTTCGAAGAAATCGCTTACATTTTCTCGAGGTAAGGTACAAGAACAAGTTTCATAGCATTCTTGATTACCTGAAGTGTGCAGGCTGCGAGATACAAACGTGCACCAGCAAGCTTTTTATCTTCTGCATTTACAATTGGACAGTTCTGATAGAACTTGCTGAAGAGTTTTGCTACGTCATAAACATAAGCAGCAACTTCGCTTGGGTTCAAGCCTTCTGCAGCCTTTGCAATTACTTCCGGATAGTTACCAAGCTGACGGATAAGAGCCCATTCATCTTCACCTGTCAAAAGTGCAACTGCTGCATCTGAATCATCTTCTTTAAGACCAGCATCTGCTGCCTTGCCAAGAATAGAATTAATGCGAGCACCCATATACTGAAGATATGGACCAGTATTTCCGTTGAAGCTCAAAGATTCTTCCGGATTAAAGAGCATATCTTTGATTGGAGTTGCCTGAAGCATGTAATAATGAAGGGCACCAAGTGCTACCTTTTCAGCTACTTCATCAGCATCACCTACTTCATCATCACGACCACGTTCTTTAATTGCCTTAAGTGCATCTTCGTGGAGAGAATCAATCAAATCATCTGCATCAACTACAGTACCTTCACGGCTCTTCATACGTCCGCTTGGAAGATTAACAAGACCATAGCTAAGGTGATAAAGTTTTTCAGCCCAGTCAAAACCAAGCTTCTTGAGGATGTGGAACAAAATCTTAAAGTGATAGTTCTGTTCACTAGCAACAACATAAACAAGCTGATTGAAAGCCCAGTCATCGTGGCGGCTGATTGCAGTTCCAATATCCTGAGTAATATAAACAGAAGTTCCGTCTTTACGGAGAAGAACCTTCTCGTGATTATCTTCGTCTTTACCCTTACCTACAACGTCAGTAACGTCAATGCGGACAGATCCATCTTCTGCCTTAAAGAAAACGCCTTTTTCAAGACCTTTAAGAATCTGATCTTTTCCCTTGAGATAAGTTTCGCTTTCAAAATAATATTTATCAAAACTGATTCCAGTGCGCTCGTAAGTTTCTTTTACACCATCAAAAGTCCAGCCGTTCATTTTTTCCCAGAGAGCGTGAACTTCAGGATCGCCTGCTTCCCATTTAATCAGCATATCTTCTGCCATCTGAGCAGCTTCAGGGTGAGCTGTTTCAGGCTTGTCTTTTTCACCTTTGAGATATTTGTCGAACTCAACGTAGCACTGGCCTACAAAATGATCGCCCTTCATGCCAAGACTTTCTGGAGTATCGCCATTTGCCTCGTGGAAGAGTTTATATGCGAGCATAGATTTACAAATGTGTACACCACGGTTATTGATGAGGTCTACCTTATATACATCTGCACCAGCAGCCTTGAGAATGCGGCTTACAGATTCACCGAGAGCATCATTACGAACGTGTCCAAGGTGAAGAGGCTTGTTTGTATTTGGAGAAGAGAACTCGATCATTACACGGCGACCTTCGAGAGGCTTTTTACCATCGCTGCTAAGTGAACCATAAGTATCACCCTGTGCTTTGATTGCCTTAAGAATAGGACTTGCAGCTCCAGATTTGTCGAGTTTTACGTTTACATAAGGACCAACAGCAATGAACTCGCCAAAAGATTTATCTGTAATTTTTGCAACAACACCTGCAGCAATCTGAGGAGGAGCCATACGAAGAGCCTTTGCAAAAGCAAACATAGGGCTTCCCAAATCTCCCATTTCTGGATTAGGTGCATTCTGAATAACAATATTTTCTGCTGCTACAGCTTCTGCCTGAGGATCTTTTTCCTTGATAAATTCATTCAAAGCCGCTGCAATAATTGCACGACAAGTTTCTTTTGCGTCTGCCATTTATGACCTCGTTAAAAAAATGATGGTATGTTTAGTAAAAAAATAATCTACTAAACATACCATTTACACAAAGATTTCACAACAGGTGTCAGAAAGAAAGGTTTTAGAAGGAAATTAGAATTTGTATGTTCCTGTTGTAATTGTGCCGCCGTTGCTGTAGATATCGAAGTTTACAGACTTCTGAGCTGAAGCAAGTTCATCATAGAACTCAGCAAGGTTTGTAATCTTCTTTCCGTTTACAGCGGTGATTACATCACCATTCTGAATACGGAGACTTGCAGCAGGAGATTTCTCTTCTACGTTAGAAACAATTACACCCTTAACCTTCTTGTCATCAATCTTGAGCTGTTCGCGGGCTTTGTCTGTAAGTGGACTTGCAATAAAGCCTGGCCACATTCTGCAGTTGTTGATATCAGCTTCGTTAGCACGCTCTTCTGTTTTTACAATAATATCAGGAATCTTCTTTCCACCACGGATTACAGTGAATCTTGCAGTTGCGCCAGCTTCGAGGCTTCCGATATCGCGTACAAGCTGATTTGTAGATTTAACCTTCTTGCCGTTCAACTCAATGATATAGTCACCAGGTTTTACGCCACCCTTGAAGGCTGGAGAATTAGAGAATACTTCTGCTGCAAATGCACCGTCAGTATCTTTTACTCCAAGTTCTTCCTTATATTCATTTGTTACATCAACAAGGGAAATACCAACCCAGCCGTAAACAACCTTACCCTTCTTGATGAAGGAATCAATTGCAGACTTAAGATTGTTGATTGGGATAGCAAAGCCAAGACCAACAGAACCACCAGATGAAGAAGCAATCCATGTGTTGATACCAATTACTTCACCATAAATATTTACAAGCGGACCACCAGAGTTACCCTGGTTAATAGCTGCATCTGTCTGAATATAATCGCTGATTGCAGACATATGACTTTCTGAACGGCCAACGGCACTTACAATACCCTGAGTTACAGACTGGCTGTATCCGAGAGGTGCACCGAATGCAAGACAGATATCACCTGGCTGAACCTTGTCTGAATCGCCAAGTGTTGCCACTGGAATTGAAGAGTCTTTTGATTCAAAAGAAACAAGAGCTACGTCAATGCGACTATCTGCACCAACAAGCTTTCCTTCGAACTCGCGTTCATCATTAAGTTTGATGCTGATTTTTGATGCATTACCTGCAACGTGATTATTTGTAAGTACGTAATAGGTATTTCCTGTTTTGCGTACGATTACACCTGAACCAAGACCTTTTGATTCATACTCACGCTGTTTTTTCTTATTATCGTTATCATCATCTCCACCACGAGGTGAACCAAAGAAGAATTCAAACGGATTTGTCATTCCGCCGAACGGGTCTGTATAAGTCTTTGTTTCGGTAACATCAACTTCTACAACTGCAGGAAGCATTGTGTTACTGATTGAACGGAAGGAATTCTGAAGTGCTTCAACTACACTCAGTGAAGCATCAGCTCCTTTTTTTGGAGGGTCTGCAAAGGCCTGTGAAGAAATAAAAAGCAGCATTGCGGCTGCCGCAAATACCTTTAAAAGTTTTTTCATTTTTGTATCTCCTCAAAATTAAAATGAAGAATGAAAACTGTTTTCTGTTCTTTTAAAATATAACTATAAAAATGCTAAAAGGTAACAGAAAAATTAATTAGAGATTTCTTATTTTCTTGTTATTTTTATTTGAGCCGCTCTACCAGGAATGGAATTGCACTCTCAAAGTCTACTCCATACCAGTTATAGTCTTTATGGCTCAAAGTTGCGCGAATTGCTTCAACAACAAAATCAGCAGCTAAACGGCATGCTTCCTGAAGTTCAAAACCACGAACCAGAGCTCCTGTAAGAACACTTGCAAAAATATCACCAGTGCCATGAAAGCTCTGCGGCATTTTTTCATGGAAATACCAGCTGATTTTTTGAGTCTGAGAATCGTAAGATACTATGCCCAGTTTTTTATCATCAAAAGATACACCTTTAAGAACTACACGGCGAGCCCCCAGCCCCGCAAGTTTTTGTACTAAATCTTCTATATATTCTTTTGTGTATCCGGATTCCACATATGGAATGCCAAGCATAAAGCTTGCTTCAGTAAGATTAGGAACAATAACGTCAGCCTTTGAGCAAAGCCCTGCCATTGCCTTGGCAAAATCCGGGGTAAAACCTGAATACAAAGCTCCGTTATCTCCCATACAAGGATCAACAATAACGCGTGTGCTGCCGCCACCAAAATCAGAAATCAAAGAATGCATCAGTTCAATCTGCTCAAAGGAACCGAGGTAACCTGTATAAATTGCATCAAAACCGATTTTTTCCTGCTTCCAGTGAGCGGTTATATTTGAAATGTCAGCTGTAAGGTCGCGAAAGGTAAAGCCCTTAAATGCAGTATGGGTAGAAAGTACAGCAGTTGGAAGCACACAGGCTTCAACTCCCATTGCAGAAATAACAGGAAGTGCAACTGTAAGCGAGCATTTACCTACACATGAGATATCCTGAACTGTGATGATACGTTTCATTTTTTTACTCCAGATTTTTTACTTCGCTTGTCTTCATACATCTTTACGTCAGCTTTGTCTAGCACTATCTGGACATTTTCTGTTTTATCAAGCGGTTCAAGGCTATAGCCAATGCTGGCTTCTACTGGAATCGTCATACTTTCATTTGCAGTTTCTATATAGCCTTTAAATCTGGAGATTTTTTCACGCATGTGAGCTTCTGTATAACCACCAACTCCAAGTACAAAAAACTCATCGCCACCACCACGAACACAGATTTCATTATCATCTGTAATACTGCGGATTGCATTTGCAACAAGATTGATTCCGTTATCCCCTTCTGAATGACCGTATTTATCATTTCGATTTTTCAGGTCATCCATATCAGCTACAATGGCAAAGATTTTGGCGTCATCACTGGCTTCAGCAATTTTAACGGCAATTGCATGCTCCATACCACGGCGATTTTTAAGGCCAGTCATTGCATCATGTTCAGAAAGATAGGTTGAACGATATTTTGCTCTGGTCATTTCAAGAGCATTATTTATATTACGAAGATAGTTTCTGTAAACTTCGCCTATTCCTGCCTGCTCACTCAAATCATTCTGTAAAACTGCATAGCCAAGGCTGATATTACCAAAATGAAGCGGAGTAAAAAAGTACACCTGAGGATCTTCAAAAGAATCCTTTTTTTCTTCGTTTAAGGCCGGAAGCATTTCACGGCGAGAAAAAAGTTTTTCCTTTCCCTCGCCTATAAAGATATGATTATTCCAGCCATGAAGCATTGAATCCGATTCTGCAAAAACAGCAAGCATAATCTTATCATTATATCCATCAGTGATATCGGCATCGGTATTAAGCCAGTTTTCATTCAGACAGATGTAGAAACGCTTATACGGTTGAATAAGATATTTTGACTCGTAAATCTTTCCAAGGCAGGAAAAAGGATCTTCTGCGGCAGTAAGGTTTTCTGCCATATAACTTTCCTGCAGCATTGTCATATTTATATGATTCCAGATTGGACTGTCATCGAAATTATACTTTGTATTGTCACGTTCTGCGAAAAAGTGAGCTCGAGTATAGGTAAAATCTTCTTCGCAGCCACAGGAAGCTCCTATTTTAAGGGAATCTTTGAAATTTTCTTTATATGGTTGAACAGTTGCCTGCGCATCTATAACCGAGCGAAGGTAATTAACTCCTTCTGCACCCGTCTTTGCCTGATTCGGTACATAAGAAGTTACCGGCGGAGTATTTATTGCAGCTTCACGAACAGCTCCAAAACCGGTAACAATAACATCTTCGGGAACTCGTATATTGTTTTTCTTGAGCCGATTGATAAGACCGATTGCCATATGGTCAGAAAGACAGATTATTGCATCCGGAAGAGTGAGTTCTCCGGTAATATATCGGTTTGCAAGCCGCTCGCCTCCTGTATACCAGTAGTCGCCAGGAAAAATACGGCTTTCATCCATTGGAATATCATTTGCATTCAGCACCTCAAGAATTCCATTAAGGCGCATGTTTGTAAGCTGAGAATCATCGCGACCAGTCAAAATATCAAAGTCACGACAACCATGATTTTTTATCAAATGCTCCGTAATTTTATTAAAAGGAGTCTTATCATCTGTATAAATAACTAGAAAATCCCCGAATTCCTTATCAAGAGCAATAACAGGCTTAGGACACTTTTTGAAAAACTCGACCAGTTTAGTATAAAGAAACATATTCCGGTCTTCTGTCATTGGAATCGGAGTGATTATGAAGCCATCAAAGAGGTCAAAATTGATAAGATTATATATGTTGAGTTCACCCTGGAGATAATTCTTATAATAATTGCAAACAGAAACCATAGCCGTGACTACAACAACATCGTAGCCATAAACTTTACACTGAGAAAGCACACCTTTCATAACACGGCTTGTATATTCACTTTCCGGTAAAATCGTTACAAGACAGATTCTCTTGCGCTTCATTCTTAAAATTATACCACATTTTCAAACTGTCATATAGAAAAATGTATACTTTAAGCGCTTTTTTTATTATATTTTATATATAGTGAGGTTATTTAGATGTCAACAAAGAAAATCCCTATTACACTTTTGTGTGGTTATCTTGGTGCAGGAAAGACTACCCTTTTGAACCGGGTTCTTACAAATCAGAAAGGCTACAAAGTAGCAGTAATTGTAAATGATATTGGTGAAGTAAACGTAGACGAACGCCTTATTTCTAAAGAAGCAAAAATTGAAGATTCAAGCAGTCTTGTTCCACTCACAAACGGATGTATCTGCTGTACTCTTAAATCAGACATGGTTAATCAGATTGAAAACCTGATGAAAACCGGAAAATTTGACTACATTATGATTGAAGCAAGTGGTGTTTGTGAACCAATGCCAATTGCACAGGCAATCGAAACAATCGAAATCGGTAAGCTTGATAACGTTGTTGGCGTTGTAGATGCAAGCCGCCTTGTAGAAGAGTTTGATGAAGGTAAAGCACTTCTTAAAGAAGGAATTGAAGAAGAAGATATCGAATCACTTTTGATTCAGCAGATTGAGTTCTGTTCTACCCTTATCGTAAACAAACGCGACCTTGTTACAGACGAACAGATGAAGATGGTTCGCGCCGTAATCAACAAGATTCAGCCAACAGTAAAGGTTATTGAAACTACACGCTGTGATGTTCCAGTAGAAGAAATCATTGGTACAGACCGCTTTGATTTTGAAACAGTTTATGCAAGTGCAGGCTGGGTAAAGGCTCTTGAAGAGCACGATGCTCATGAAGATGACGATGATGATGACGATCACGATGAGCACGAAGGTCACGACCACGAGCATGAAGAGCATGAGCACCATGAAGGTCACCACCACCATGATGACGACGACGATGATGATCATGATGAACACGAACATCACGGACACCATCACCATCACGAACACAAGCACGAAGGTGAAAGCGAAGACGAATACGGAATCGGCTCATTTGTATACTACCGCCGCCGTCCATTCAACCGCCAGAAGCTCGACGAGTTTGCTTCAAAGTGGCCACGCAACATCATCCGTTCAAAGGGTGTAATCTGGTTCAGCGATGAAGATGATATGGCATACGTTCTTGAAACTTCTGGCCGCCAGATTCAGGCAGGCTATTCTGGAAACTGGCTCGCATCTTGCCCACCAGCAGAACAGAAACGCGTTCTCGCCGAAGAACCAGAAATGAAAAAAGACTGGGACGAAAAGGTCGGCGACCGCATGATTAAGATGGTAATCATCGGCCGTCACCTGGACAAGGAAGAGATTTCAAAGAATCTCGATGCTTGTCTGGACTAATCTTAAATATAGTCTGAACACTGACGACGAAGCAATTCCTAAATGGAAACGCTTCGTCGTTTTTTTATTCCCAGCCACATTCATAATTACTGTGCTTTGGAACTTTTTCCGGCTTTTCAAAAAGATATTCACAAAAATCTTTTGTCTCTGCATTTAGCATAGAATATGCAAAGGCCTCCCCCGCTTCTCCAAGTGAATAAATAACAAAATCAAAATCTGGTTCAAGAGAGCGATAAAAACGGAATGAAAAATCTCCTGCTGACCGAAAATGCTCTTTTTGTGATATCCATGGAAAGTTATATAACTCCTTCATAGTGTCCATATCATATACAAAAAGATTTCTCATTCTATCTTCAACAACCAGAATGGAAGTTATCAGATATTTAAAATCAGCACTCGGAAAAGACGAATGATTAAAATTTCCTTTATAAGTTATAGTTCCATCATTTCCATTCAGAAGATATAAATCATGCATACCATTTTCATATATAAGAACTTTCCGTTTATCTGCCGATATCTGCCAGGCTCCCCAGGAACTTTTACAGGTATAATAAATCTCAGTACCGTTATCCGATATTTTTTCGACATTCAGTACACTCTTCTTATAATCCAGACGTAAAATCTCCTTTTCTTTCAGAGGTTCAAGTTTAACGATATCTAAAGCCAGCATAAAACTTGAATTAAAAAGCAGAATCAAAAAAATCATAAGCACAGTTTTCTTCATACTATTTCTCCTTTTTCTTTTCTATGAAATTTAAATAGCCCTTAGTTTCTTTTACAGGAACCAGAATTTCTCCATTAACTACAATCCAGCCTTTTTCTAGCCTTAAATCTGAATAATAAGTTTCTCCCTGTTTGTCATCATAATAATTCCAAACATCATAGGTTGTCATTTTATCATTTATAGAAGTAGGATTTATTACTACATAATCTTTATTACCTATAGTAACAACATCCTTTAATCCAACCCAGTGATCATGATTTTCTTTATCATAATTTACATTTACAAGAGTCTGATAAGTATTATCTGTATCGTCTAACTGAGCTAAAAAAATGTCTTTTGTAAAGGTTGTAAACTCTCTTTCTGCTGTTTGATTATGATCTTCTGCAATTTTAGTCCAGATAATAATTCCATCTTTTACATAATTATCATTTATATATATTGGAGATTCGTCAAAAACATCAGATACAGCCATAATAGCACAACTCGATTTGCTGAAAGGATCATCCGTATCAGTAAGAGTAGTATTTCTCCAAGTCTTATCCTGCATAAGATTATCACCATCTACCGCAATCTGATCTAAACCAGAACGGTCCTTAAAGTTTACCGGGTCATTACTGCAATAGGAATACCAGTTATAACCGTCACGAATTGGATCAATAGTCGTAAAGCGAGAAAGCTTTGAAGCATAGTCACGATAGCCATAATTATAAAATTTAGAAGTCCAATCCTGTTGTTTTCCAAGGTAACCAAAATCTTTTGAAGCAGAAGAATTGTCTTGGATTCGCGTACCAAAAGCATCATAAGAAAACTTTCCTTGTGATATGCCATAAGAATCTGTTACACAGGTTATGCTACCAAGAAGATCTGTAGAAAAATATTCCTGACCGTCATTAGTAAACTGAGCGACAGGACTTTCATTATAACTGACTACGGTTCGTTCACCTCTATACCGATTATTAACGATTTTATATGAAGTATCGTTCAAACTATAATAACGGTTTCCATCAGAATCATTTTCATCTGAAATATAGCGATAACGTCCCCCATTAGGACTTCCATTCGTTGTCCAGTGAATTCCGTTTTCACCACTATCTGTAAACATTCCGTTTGGCATAACAGGACTCTGTTTTATAATGTCAAAGGAAAGCCCATCATAAATTGTACGAACAGGTGCTTCATTTGCATCTTGTATTAATACCCTTCTACCTAGAGCATCATATTCATAAGAGGTTTGACTATATGTTTTCTCAACATGATCAAAGGCTTCACAGAAAACAAGTCTTCCCTGTGCATTATATTTATACTCCATTGAATACAAACTGCTTTTTTGTGAAATCATATTTCCCATGGCATCATAAGCATAGGTTACAGAAGGTCTGCCGGAAGTCCCACTTGAAAGCAGAAAGTTTTCTAAATCATAATTATATTCTATGGTCCCCAGGTTTGTAGTTTTAGTCTTACGATTTCCATTTTTATCATAAGTATATTTTTCTTTTATAAAGGTCTGAAGATTTGGAAGTGTATATCCAAGTCCCGGATGCATCTGTTCCAGAAGCAATACCAAAGTTGATTTTTCTGAGTTTGTAAGAAAACGATTTTCACCTGGATCGTTCTTTGCTGAAAGCCCATTCATCTCTGCATCTTTCTTTACTGTCTCAAGCATATAATCTGTATATGGATAATAAACCTCAGCTAATTGTCCGGCATTATTATATTCATATAAAGTAACCCGGCCCTGAAAATCCACGCTTGCACTTCGCTTTCCATTTACATCATAGACATAACCTTCTCCCCAAAGTAATTCACCTCTGGCAGACTTATGAGTTTTTACAATTACTCTCCCCGCCTTATCATAAATAGTTTCATCTTTTACGCCATTTCCAAATAATCTCTGTAACTCCCTTCCTTTTTTATCATAGGTAAATTGAACACTGAGCTTCTGTTTATTATCAAAAAGCTCTATCAGTTCATTATTCTTTCCATACGTATAAGAAGTCTTTCGGTTATTACTTTCAAGAACGGTTCTATTTCCAGCTTTGTCATATTGGAAATAAACTTCTTCGCCTGTAACTTCATCCCTCTGAAATATCATACGTCCGCCCTGGTCATATCGAAAACATACTTTCCCTGCAGAGTTTTCCGCCTCAAGCAGATTCCCTGATTCATCATAAATAAACTTACTTTCGCTTCCATCTGAAAAATGAATTGTCTTTCTCATTCTGTCATAAGAATTGGAAATAACAGCTTCTCCATTATCAAAATTGATTTTTGATTTTAACTGACCATTTTCATCATATGTGTAATATTGTGTAAGCCCCAGGCGATTTCGTTCATTTATTATTCTGCCATAACTATCATAATTATAATAATAATTATTTCCGTTACCATCTTGAACTGTTATAGAGCGACCGTCTGCTCCGTAGAAATAAGACTCAAGAATATCATTGCCGCACTTTACTTCAAGAACCTGTCCTGCTGAATTGTATTTATATGTTCGTTCTGAATCCGAACGATTTTTCTCTTTTATCAAATGTCCAAACTCATCATAATCTGCTGAGTAAATTATTCCACAATCATCAGTTACTTTTACAAGAAGTCCCATATAATTGTAATCGAATTGTATTTTTGATTCATCTGGAAATGTTATGGTTCTAATTTCATTCAGGGCATTATATGAATACGAAGTTTTATTCCCATACCCATCATAACTTTCTGTCCTTTGATTCAGATAATCATACACAAACGAACGTTCGTTAGCATTTCCATCAATCTGCTTAATTACATTTCCAAAGGCATCGAGACAAAAAGTATTTTCGTATTTATCACCTTCTTTTACAGTAATCAATCGACCATCTGGTGAATATTCAAAAGTTTCAAAATATACTGCATTCTCTTTTGTATTTGTCTGACCAATTACTTTTGAAATAATACGATTAAAATCATCATATTCACACCAGACTTTATTTATTTGTAAAATCTCAGAGATATTCTGATTTTCAGGATAACTTGCTAAATCTACAGAAGGGTTTTCATATTTTTGAATAAAAACATTTTCACCTGCCAGTATCAAAAACTCATTCAAGCTTGCTCTGTTGGATTTTGCATCAAGAACAGCATCAAGATTATCTGTCATAAACTGTTTTACTTCGACAAGCTGCCCTGCATAATATTCATAAAGTCTGATCCAGCACTCTTCTCCATATTTTATCTCTGCCGAAACCTTCCCTTCAGGAGTATAAAGATAACTTTGAATCAGTTTTTCAGAAAGCCCATCACCGGCATATATGTAAAGAGGCAGATGTCTTTTATCATATTCTATACGTCTCTTGTGGACATCGCCAGTTACAGTATCTTTCTGAATAACTGTCGTAATATCTTTGCGCCCGTTTGTTACATATGTCGTCTCAAGTCCATTATAAAACTTTTCTTTTGTCGTACCTTTTTCATACGAATATTCCACCTGTTCTTTTCCAGCTTTTATTATTTTACGAATCCTATTACGAGAATCAAAAAAGTATTCCGTTCTTTTACCTTCTGTTGTTTTTGAAGTAACATTCCCATACTTATCATATTCATAAAAAGTGATTACAGGCTTTTCTTCATAGACTTCTAATTGTTCAACCTGTCCCTTAGAATTTATATGCTGCTTATATATAGTCTGACCGCCCTTTCTGTACTCAAGAATATTTCCTCTTTCATCACGAATAAATTCTTCTGTTATCTTATCCAGACCTGTATGTAACGTTACCTGACCAAATTTATTGTACTCCCAACGTTCCTGAGAATTATTCTCATCATTTTTCATATGAATTAAAGTACCATCAGGCTGAAGTTCTTTTATGGTTCTGTATTTTTCATCATACCAGTAAGAATATCTGTTATTATCATGATCAATATAATCAGTCTGTCGATTGACTTTGTCATAAATAAAATGCTCTGCAAAGCCTTCTTCATTAATAGTTGCTGTTGTAATTACGTTTCCTTCAGCATCCATTTCGCCATATTCAAACTGAATCTTACTGTCATCAGATTTTATTAATTCAACAAGACGATCATGTTCATCATAGCCCATATTTACAGTATCACCGTCTGTATCCTGAATATAAATTAACTTTTTCCCTTTATATCCATATTTTACATTTTCATCGGGTGCACGAGAATTTGATATTTGAACAACATGTTGACCAGTCTTATCATATTCAAAATTCAGTTTTTCAAAATAAGAAGTTTCAATTGAATCTATTTTTTCATTAGACTTTCTGTTTATCAGAACATAATTTTCATTACGGTCAATTATTTTAATAATAAATCCACTTTCATCGAAAATCTTTATAATGCCATCTTTTTGAATAAGTTCATAACCATTATTTAAAAGATGTACTTCCTGATATCTTTTATCTTCTATAGGATTCCAGGTTCTCAGACTACTATCATTTTCTCTAAAAAGATGAGGATAACCATTCTCATCAATTAATGTCAGACTGTCGAGTCCTGTTTCTTCATACCACAAAGGCATGCCGGAAAACATTGCAGCCTTATTCTTGTTTTTCCGGTCAATAGAAAGTTGATACAGTTCTTCATAACTTTCAAGTTGCTGCAAACTCTTCTGGTATTCATCTTTATATTCTTCCAGTCGTCTCAGATGTTCCTGAATATCAGAAATAGTTGCTTCAAATAAAGTAATTCTTTTATTCAGTCTTAATACTAACGCCTCATTTTTTGCAAGAACTTTTGCAATATCGCTTCTAGCCTCATACCACAGTGCAGCAAAGAAAAGCTGATTCGTTCTTGTATAGAGTTTTATAGCTTTTGATAACTGCGTTTTTGTTTTCTGAATCTGCTTATTATAAAATTCCTCGGCAATGTATATATCAGAAACATTATAACCATGAGCCAGTTTTAATTCATATTCTTCAATTTTATTTTTTAGATTTTCAGAATAAGTAATCAACTTTTGTTTCATTTCTTCAGGTCTTACAGAAGTTCCCAGTATTATTCTCTCGTCAAGATTGGAATACCAGCCATATCCAAAAGTTGAAACAATTGTTCCAGAGGAAGAATATCTTCGCTTTATTTCAAAATCCATTGTTCCATGAAGATGAAAATCAACATCATTCTGTTCATATGAACCTTCCGTAATTTTAACGGGATCACCGCTTTTCTGAGAATTTTCAGTCTGTAGAGCATTATCATTCTCAACAATATTTTCTGATAATTCTTCTAATGACTCTTCTATGCTTTCTGAAAGAGATTCCTGTGCATACTCAACATCTTCACTTATTTCTTCAGATATCTCATTCAGACTTTCAGCATCCTCTAACGGTTCCAGAACAAGATTTTCTTCATCTATAACAGCTTCTACTTCACTATCTAAATCATTACATTGCACAAGCAATTCTTCGTTTTTTCTCTGGTACTCGCGCTTTGCAATAATTTTATCAGCCTCCTCTCGCTGTGTTGAATTACCATTTTCAGATATTTCAATTAACTGAGTATCAGACATATCTTCTGTAGGATCAGGATAGGTTTTAGTTGTAGGTCCTGTTGGACCAGTCTGATTGTTCTCCTGAGGACCAGTAGTAGGTCCAGAAGTGTTACTATCTCCATCGCCACCACCTGACAAACTCGATTGAACATCGCTTCCGCTTCCACCCGAATACCAGACTGCAAAAACTTTATTTGTACAAAGAAGCATAGAAAAAATAAAACAGATAAATAATCTTCTGTGATTTTTCGTAATAAACATAGTCTCCTCCCGATAAAAAAATTAGAAGCTTGCATAGAATAATTTATCCAGCAGACTTCCAGACTCTCCGTCTTTTGTTGGTACCCATCCCTGGCTTTCTTTTATAAAGAGACACTGATCTGCATTATCTACGTCTTTTATGTAATCAATAGAATGATAGGCTGCCGTTGTATTAGGCCCGTTCTTAGGGATGAAATGAAGTCCGATTTCGGCATTTACCGAATTATTTGTTCTGGCTGCAGAATTTATAGTTTTCTGCAGTTTCTTAGCAGCCGATGCAAGCGAACTATCTGAACTGCTTTTAAAGTTCTCTGCCATTGAATAAATGTCGAGATACATATCACACGGATATTGAGTGTAGCTGTAAGACTTTGTTGAAATCAGTTTTGAATAAACTGTATTTCTCACTGAAGAAGTTTTTATAGTAGCGGCAAGTGCCTTTGAAAATTCTTCAATATCAGTCATCAAAGAATACAATTTTTGATTAGTGAAAATCGTTGAATTTACCAGTGAATTCTCTACCATTACTTCGGCAATTTCTTTTGCAGTAAAATAACTATGTGATAAATCTTCAAGAAGCGTTTTATAATCCCAACCACTAGAAGGTGTAATGCCAGGACTTGCAACAGTATATTCTGCATGATTCTTTAGTTCATAAACATTTTCAAACACACCACCAAAACAGGTATCGAATCCAATTACAGAAAGCCCCTGATTTCTTAATGCACGTCCCATATCATGAACTGACATATATGAACCACTTCTGTCATCTATTGCAACTGCCCTGCTGTTATTTAGATTTGAATATCTCCAGCCTGTTCCATGTCCCCAGATAATTAATGCATATTTTTCTGACTCGTAATTATTTCGGGCAAAATTCATAAGATTCCATAGCACGCTCGGATTTCCCATATCAAGTTCAGTTTCAACTTTATTTGAAATACCTAATGGCGGACATGACAGCCTTTTTGAAACAATTATATTACTGTCTGTATCATCATGAATCAGCTCGAACAATCGTGTATCAGTCCAGTCACCATTTGTTTCATCAAAGCCTGCAGAACGATCCAAAAGCACAAGTACATTCATTTTTGAAAAATCCGCATGTTCCATTGCTTTCAGATTCTGAATCGCATAACTTTCCAGATCATTATCTGCTGCCATATAAACTACAAGAGTGAGTTTGGGAGGATCTGGCATCTCCTGCATTGGGTCAGGCAAAATTACAGGTTCAGGTTCAGCTTCCTGCTGGTTTTCTGGCTCGGGTTCAGTTAACGTTTCAGGCTGAGTCTCAGGTTCCTGTTCAGGTTCATTATTTGTTTCTTGCTCTGACTGATTTTCTGATTCAGACTCTGGTTCAATAACAGGTTCCTGCTCCTTTTCAGGTTCCAGTTCTGGTTCAGGTTCAATAACAGGAGTAACTTCCACTTCTCTTTCTATTTCAATTACCCGGATTTTTTCTCCCGGCATAGTACAAGCTGCTACCATCAATATAAATACAGAAAAACAAGTAAGTAATATTTTTGATTTATAAACTATTTTCATATTTCACCTCACATAAATGCAGAAAATCCAAACGGGTCTTCCCATACAGAACCATCTGCATAAAGAATTCTGCTGACATACAGATAATCAATTTCCAATAAACTCTGAGGAACAAAAATCATATAAGAATCAAGACTTAGACAGATATTAAACTTTTCATCTGGTTCAATTTCCTTTTCTATAGAAAAAGAAACTCTACCAGGACATTCATAAGCAGGTTCTCCATCGGAATCAAAAAGAAAAAATGCAAGTTCAAATTCTTTTACCGTATCAGTTGAAAAGTTATAAAACTCAAGATCTACACCACAAATCTTATAAGCAGGAGAATCTTCATCCATAACAAAATCTGCTGTTACTGAATATGGATTTCTTTCGATAGAAAAAGCTGCACAACCTGACAATGAAAAAAATAAAAAACAGCATAATCCTTTTATAAAATTATTTTTCATAAATAAGTCCCTCCAATGCGTCTGCATATTCTGAATAATCTACACCTTCAATCTTTCCAAGCTTTCGTATTGAGGAAACAATCCGTTTTTTATCTCCATTTTTATCACTAAGAAAAAATCGATATACAAGAACAACTGCATCTTGTGGAGTTTTTTTATCGTAATAAAGTTTATCGAGCAAGGCTTCTGCCTTTTTCTTTTCACCACGAAGCAGCAATTCTTCCACCGTCTTAAAGGCACCCTCAATAGATTCCACCTGACAGCAAAAAATCTTACTTCTGTCTGTAAACAAAAATTCTTCGTTTTCAAGTTTTACATAATTCTTTTTCTGTCCAGAAATCTTATAAACATCAGAAGAAACTCCATGAATTACAAACATTCCGCTTTCATCTGTTAGAGCTGTATTAGTTTCAAAGTCATTTTTGCAATAAACTACAAACTCTTTTACAGGAGTATTATTCTCATCTACTATAAGCCCACATAAATCTCCTTCTCCTTTGAATTTTGGTAATGTCCTACAAGATGAAAAAAGCAGAAGTGTCGCAAAGCCCCAAAAAATTATTTTTTTATTTTTCATTGTTCCTCCATAAACTTTTTGATTTTTCCTTCACTGGTTTTATAAAAACTGATTACCTTTCCCTCTGAGTTTTTTATTTCACCGATTTTTGCTGCATCAGATATTTCAGATTTTTGAGCTTCTTTGATTTCTTTTTTTGGAGTCTGTAATGTTGATTTCGAAACAGATAGTGCTTTTGGAGATTCTCCAAATAAATCCGAGTACTCCCCAAGCAAAGCCAATCCATCACAAAGTGCCGAAGCCGCATCCTCAATCCCACCAATAGAAATCTCAAACTCCTCACCTCGCCCGTCGGCTCCACCCCCAGCACTACTAACAAAACTAATAGAAGAAATCACTTTTCCATCACCGCTAGCCCTGTAATTCTCTGCAAGCCGCATAATAAGATTTCTCAATACCTTCTCATTACACACAAAGTGCAATAAATAAGGACTTAATTTTTCGTCCTTTAGCGAAGCTGAATTTTCAAAAAGTACATTTCGATTATTCTGAAAGAAATCACTATGAACAGATTCGGGACTATTTCCCGACTTAGAAATCTGCTCTGGTAAAAGTTTCTGTACTGCTGAAATTTGAATAACCGGTAAACCATTCTCGTAATTCACCGCTCCCATATTTACAGTTCCAGGCTTTAATCCGTTTATCTGTTCCGGGTAAACACCTTTTATTCTTGCATCTAAAGTTTCAATTCCAGCATTTTGTTCCCAGCGAAAAGAAATGATTCTACCATCAGCATTTTTAATACCTTCAAAAAAGTCTTCTATAAGAGAAGAAGGCTGTATGATTTCCACACCATCCGACAGATTTTCAGTTTCAATTATTGTTTGTTTCTTAATTGACAGAGTTTTCTGGGCTTTTTGAAATTGATAAAATCCCAAAATCAGAAAAAGCATCAAAAACAAAAATGTCGCCAAGACAACCACAACATCAACTCGTTTCACTTTTTCATTTTTGAAAAATCGTCTCTTACAGAAATCAACACAAAAACCAGTTCCAACGATTTTACCGCTTCCAGTTCTATCAGCCTGTCTCCCAGCTTCATATTCAGCAAGCGTGTATTTATGAATCACCAGCACATCAGACACAAGTCCCTTTTTGGAAACTTTACGAATACTAGAATCAAAACAAAATTCTTCAGAAAAACACGGATGTAACTTTTCAAGTTCAGAATAAAAAAATCTCTGTCGTTTTCTTCCAAACATAAATCTGTAAGGAAGCACTAACTGATATTTTTCATAATCAGCTTTTTTGAGAAGATTATTATTTTCAGCAGCACTTCCATTTTTCATCTTAAACTCCAGTTAGATTTTTCCTTTGAATTATTCATTCTGTAATAAACTCTTTTTTCACCAGCAGTTCCGCTCCAGCTTCCACAAATCAAGTTTTCTCCAGTACTCCCTCCCAGACTGAAAACTTCCCATTCTATTGCTTCAAGCGGATACAAACTGCTGCAAACTTTTTTCCATTCTTCAAGCGAAGAAAAACCATGCCCCTCACAGGTGGAATAAAAGCTTTCAGAAATAAAACTGAGAGAATCATTTTCCGTTCGCAATTGATCAATCAGTAAATCCAGTTTTCTAAGAGCGGATATCTCATTTGTAAACACCGTAGAAAAAACTGCGAGAATTACCGACAAAACAATTACATCTGCAAACTTCATTCTTCAAAACCCGCCTCATGAACATTTCTTTCATTTATTACAGAAACAGTTTTTTCCAGTTTTTTTTCATAAAGATTTATTGTTCTTTGGCGCTGCGAAATCATAGCTCCAAGCATCATTCCGATTGTCATACAGCAGATAATGGCGGCAACACTAAAACTTTTATTTCCAGGAATAGATATCACAGGCATCTCCTTTTCCGCCTTCTTTTTTATCTGCACCGTATGAGATAAGTACATAGGGCAGACCCTCAGGAACCTCTGACGGCATAACGGAACTTTCAGCACTGAGATACTCAAAATCGGTTCCCCACGGATCATTGCCGGGTTCACGGTCAAGGTATGGTCCCTTCCATTCTTCTGGTACCGGATAGAGAACTGGTTTTTCCCATAAAGCGCGAAGTCCCTGCTCTGTTGTTGGAAATCTTCCACAGTCGATGAAGTAGGTTTGTAACGCAGTGCCGTATTGCTCGATCTGCGACTTTGCAGCTGTTTTTCTTGCCGACGCAATAACTTTCGTTGCCGAAAAAACGCTTCCCGCTGTAAGCACTGCTCCGATTGCAATAACGGCAATTGTTTCCACGTACGTAAAACCTTCTGCTTTTTCTTTAAAGCATTTCTGTAAACTCTTATATCCATGAATATGCCTCCTTTTCTTTTTTTTATTCATAGATTTCCTCCCTTTAATTAGTTTCTATATCCAGCTGATATCATTGATGAGCGGCATAAAGAACGTCATCAAAAGCATCAGAATGAATCCACCAGTCATTACAATAAAGATAGGTTCTACAAGCGAAAGACAGATAAGCCTTCTCCTTTCATTTTCTGCTTCAAGCCCCGCTGCAATTCTTTCAAACAAATCCTGCTGACTTCCACCGGTATCCGCATAATAAAAAATCTCAGAAAACTTTCTGCTCTTCTTACTGTCAAAAGCACTTCTTAAGTCCATACCATAAGTCAACTTAATTCTTGCATCTTCAAAAAACTTACCAAGATTTCCAGAAGGACCTGCAACCTGCACCGCACAACCAACAGCTTCTGAAAGTTCGATTCCATTTTTTAGAAGAAAATCAACAGCAGTAAAAGCTTCACATAATTTGTCATCTCCAAGCATTTTGAAAATCAAAGCATAAACACAGATGCACAGTCCAAGAAAAAATCCGGCATATTTTGCAAGCTCCATGAAATCAGCAGTATCCGTATATAGACCAATAAAAATACTTGCCGACACTGCCATCAAAATAACAAAACCTGGATATACCGAAGCACCAATGAGTTTTCTACGCTGTTCACTCTGCCGAATAAGTTTTTTGCGTAAATATGTAATCGCTGATTGTAAGTCACCATTTTTTTCTGCAAGCAGAACAAAAGAGATATACACATCATCAAATCGAATACTTTCACAGGTTCTTAATGCACTTGAAAAAATACTCCCGTTTTCCAGTGCCGAATAAATATTTCCAGCTGCCTGCCGAACTTTGTCCTTTTTGGGCTTTCTACTCATAATCAAGAGACTACGGGAAAGCGGAAGCTTCTGCCTGACAAAGAGCTCATACAGCACGTCCGTGAATTCCTTTTGCATTCTTTCCTCCCCTGAAATAAGGAAATCTTGGAACAGACTTTGTATGCCTTTCCGAAAGAGCCTTTATACTTTCACCTAAAATATCCTGATAATTTGTATGATGGATAAAAAACGCTTCATAACTTTCTTCAGATTCAGCACTTAGACAAACCGAAATAAAATCTTCCGAAGGTATAGCTACATCTGCATAAAGCTGGTTTTTACCACGTACAAAATCTAGTTCCTGACAGATTACTCCACGCAAAATTGGGCTGAATAATCTTCGTTCAAGTCCAAGGTTTTCCAAACGTAAAATTGATTCACCTGCATTTCCTGCATGAACAGTTGCAAAGACAAGATGACCTGTAAGCGCAGCTCTAAGAGCAGCAGCTGCACTTTCTTCATCGCGAATCTCTCCAATCATAATGACATCTGGGTCCTGCCTGAAAATATGATTTAAGGCTTCTGAAAAACCATTGCGTTCATCAACCTTTACCTGGGTCACGCCAGGAATTACATATTCAGGAGGATCTTCGAGACTTAAAATCTTTAATGCCCCACCGCAATGCTTTTCTATATCCACAAGGATTGAAGCGACCGTAGTTGATTTGCCAGAACCTGTTGGACCACACACAAGAATAAGTCCGTTTGGTTTTCGCGATAATTCAGAAAGCTGTTCCAGTTGCATAAGATTAAAGCCAAGGCTCTCGAGTTCCAGCGGAATACGAGAAGTATCCAAAAGTCTTATTACAACAGATTCATCCCCAACATAATTTTCCCCAACAACAGCCATTGTAGAAACTCTAAGAAAAAATGGATTTTGATTTCCATATATAAAGTGCCCGTCCTGGCAGCTTCTTTTTTCAATCACATTCATTCCGGCAAGCAGTTTTATTCGCTGCACAAGTTCATTTGCCTTCTCACTTTGAATTTCCAAAAGTTTTTCCAAGTGACCGTTTACACGAAGACGCACACAATTCTGTTCAATGTGAATATCAGTTGCCTTGCGAAGTCTCGCCTCATTCAAAATACTGTCGAGCAAAAGTACAGCAGCAGCTTCTCGCTGACTTCTTTCAAAATCAGAAGTTTTACTGTTTACTGCAGAGGCAGATTTATCAGGTGCGCTGTAAAGTCGTGACACACATTTTCGTAACTGACCTCTGGTTCCACCAATAAACTCAACAGCAGGAAGTCTTCTATATATTTCAGGGCAATCCTTCAATTTCTGAATCATGCTAAGATGTTTTTCGAAAGCCCTCTTTAACCTCTCCTTAAGAATTTCATTCTGTTCATTTTCAATCAAAAAACTGATACATGCCCCACTCTGCATAAGTACAGCAACTCCATTAAACAGGCAGTATGCCGGAGTAAGAACAAACTCATATCTGCTGTTCATATTCTAACCTCCCCAATAAATCAATTGCTCGCTCCATATTTGCTTTAGCCCATTCTGAGTCATATTTTTTTTCATATATGCTCACAGCTGCATCCTCAGTATGGGGTACAAGATAAATCACCATTTGCATATTCTCTTTTGTCTTTTGGCTGGATTTAAAAAGATTTCCAATAACAGGTATTCTTGAAAAAAGCGGAGTCCGTTTCTGCTGATCACTTTCGGCTGTCTGAACAAGACCACTCAAAATAACAGGTTCCCCGCTTTTACCACAAACCTCAGTAGTAACAAGTTTTTCAGAAGTCGGCGGCGGATTCCCAGTTGAAGCCGAAGTATCATTGCCACGTCGGGAAACAGAAGCTGTAACCTTACTGGTAATCATTCCGTCACCACTTACCCAACCCACAACATCAATTTTTATACCTGAAGCAATTTCTCTTGTTACACCAGAATAAATTGGAGTTCCCGTCTGAGGATCCACATTATTATCCCGATAGCGGAAGGTATTAGTATTTTGAAAATGAATCTCCCGGCCAGAAACTCCATGCAACGTAGTATCTGCATAAACACGGGTTTTACTTTCTTCAATGGAAGCCTGAAGCTCAGCTGCAAAACCAAGCCCAAATGATGTGATCACATTAAGATTGAAGCACAGTACAGAACTAAGAACAGCAGAAATATTATTACGATCACCAATATTAAGTCGCTTGGCACCAAAGCTGGAGGTCCAGTTATTCTGTGAGTTTTCATCATATTGAAGAATTAAAAGATCATAATTAATTCTCTTAACCGGGCGATCACACACCTCAAGTTGTGCACATAAATTTTTATAAGCTGCCTCAGTACCCTTAAAATATAACTGAGCAGAATCATCAGCCATAAAAAGAGAACTTCGTTCAACTGAAGGCGGAAGGTGTTCAAGAAAATCTGCAGGTCTCAGGTATTTCAGATTCACAACAAAAATCTGCTGTTTCAAATCCGCTTCACTAATCAAATCTTTTAATGTTAATGCCTCTTTATCACTTGTAAGACATAAAAATGAAAACTCATCCGGTAAAGCTATAACTTCAAGTTTCCCAATTCTCTTAAAAATGAAGGAAAAAAAATCCTGAGACTTTGTGAACTGCAGAGTATACTTACGCCAGCGTCTTTTTCCATTTACCAGTTCCACCCTGGTATCTGGATTAGAGAAGATGTAGTAGATACCGTTTTCAGCAACAAAATCAAACCCGCACTGAGCACATAAGAGAGTCAAAGTGTCTTCAAAATCCAAACCGACAAAAACAGACCTCTGAATCTTCATATCTGCATCAGAAAGCAGGCAGAAGTTTTTTTTACATGGAGTATTTTTCAATAAATCACTAACATCGGAGGGGTTTATATGTTCTACCAAAGAAAACAACTGATTCAAAACAACAGAAAACCTGCAATCCTCCACATCTACCGAAAAACCGCCGTCACCAACACATTCGATTCTTGCAATTCCCGAAAAACTTTCAGCACGTCGCACTTCATTGTTTTTCACAAAATGATATCCAGAAGAATTCTGCTCAACGCTATAACTACCAAAACGTTTAGCAAGACTTTCCAGAAGTACATTCTCTCCGACACCCTTAAAATGAACCGAAATTCTCTGAGCAGGCAAGGAATCAAACGTTACAACGTTCTCCATCACCTCCGAAAGTTTTTCAACAATCTGAACCGGCAGTAAATCATAAGCATCAAGAGAAAAACACCCATTCTCCTCAACTACAGAAATTCTGCTCACAGTCCAAACGCTGCCTTCCTTTCGCACAAAAAGCCTGTTAGCCCTCAAAAAAGCTTCAAAAGCCAAATCAAAGTCACCGCCTGCAAATTTCAAATCGCCCTTACCACTGACAGTGTCATCGGGAACAATCGAAATCCCAGTATCCACGGATACCGCAAACAAAATGTCTTTAATCTCACAGTCCGAAAAATCCCAGCTATAACCCGTAGTCTGCGCCACCGCAAAATAACAAACCACAAAAGTTACGAAGGTCATCATCAGCCCCTTTTTAAGATGATTCCAAAAACTAACAAAACTCTGTCTCAAGATTATTTTTCCTCCACCTATAAATTTGATTTTGCAGGCGGTTTTCGGACAATTTTGGAAAAAAATCTTTCAGATATAACAAAACTTTAATAAATTAAACGTTTTTTTCAGGGATCCGCCCCCTAAAACCCCTGTAAAATTTCGCTTGAATGCTCAGAAAAAATACAGTAAAATAAATTTATTCTATCTTTTTTATAGGAGGCGTTTATGGACGGTGGATCCCATTACCCCATATGTTCAATAATTTCAAATCTCAGCCTCCTGAAAAATCACTTCTAATTTCTTAGTTTCTTCAAAATCAGCGAGGCCTCTAAAATTGTTTTTAAATAACGAGGTTCAAAATGATTACATACTGGCAGCAGATTGACGGCTTGTTTACTAAGACCAAAAAAGACGATATAGACTCAAAACTTCCGCTCTGGGTAGATGCACGCAATGTTACCCGCGACGAAACAACTTTTTTACAGGAAGAATATCAGATAGAACAGGATCACATCCTTGATATTCTTGACCCGGATGAGCTTTCACGAATTGAAGACGGTGATTCAGGCTACATTCTTACAATTGTCCGCGTTCCTTTCTACGACCCTTCTGCAGAAACTCCGTATTTTACAGGACCTGTCGGCATTCTTATCAAAGGAAAAACAATCATCACAATCTGCTGGACAGACTGCGAAGTACTTAAAGACTTTGGTGCAAACCGTGTACGAAACGTTCGATTAAATGATTTTCCGTCATTTATCGTTCACATCATAAACCGCGCAAACTTAAACTTCCTTCGTTACCTTAAGGAAATCAACCGTCGTTCTACAAGCATTCAGAATGAAATGCGCCTCGAAGTAGAAAATAAAGAAATTATCTTAATGCTCGGTTTGGAAAAATCTCTGGTTTACTTTACAACTTCTCTTAAGAGCAATTCTCTGCTCCTTATGAAAATGAAAAGTACCCGTTTAATTAAGTTTGATGAAGATGACCTTGATTTTGTTGAAGGCGTTACAATCGATAACCGCCAGGCTATTGAAATGGCCGACACCTACGCAAACATTCTCTTTGGTGTAATGGATGCCTACTCTTCTATCATTTCAAACAACCTGAACGTCGTAATGAAAAAACTTGCTATCATCAACCTGGTAATGATGGCCCCAACCTTTGTAACAAGCTTCTTTGGAATGAACTTTAAACTGCCATTTGATGACCTGCCAGGCTACGTGCCGGTAATCATTGCAACAATTATCTGTCTTGTTTCAGTATTCCTGTGCAGCTGGATGCTCAACTTCAACAAAGAAACAATGAGCGCAATCCGAAAAGCAAAACAAGTTAACCGCAAGCAGAAACGCTCACTAAAGGCAGAGACAAAAAAAATTAAAAAACAGGAAAAGAAGTTATCGCGCTGAGCAGCAGATACGAAAACCCATATAGTTATAACATTCGTTAGGGTCATAACTGTAGCGGTCGCCGGCATAGAGGAACATTGTGTACTCGCTCCAGCTTCCGCCACGGCTTACTCTTTCAAAGCCAACCTTAGCACCGTAAATATTTTCTGAAGTATAGTCTTCGAACCAGTCCCAGCAGAACTCAATAACATTACCGCTCATATCAAAAAGACCAGCAGCATTTGCATTACCGCTTGCAGGGTAAGACTGTTCACCCGGATCAAAAGGCAGACCTGCTGTTCCTACATTGTGAGAGCCAGTAGCATTCTCACTATTCCAGGCATATAAAAGTCCTTCTTCAAAATCCTCAGAAACCTGTCCGCTGATTAAATCGCCGCGCTGAAAACCAAGTCGAGTTTTTCTAGCAGCATATTCCCATTCTGCCTCACTTGGAAGCCGGTATCCGTCACAGTCCCAGTTACATTCACACAAATCACAGGCAGCAGTGTCGGCAGAATCACGAATTATTTCACCGTTATAAGTGTAACATGGAGTACGACCGCGCAGTTCACTCAAAGCATTGCACCACACAACCGCATCATACCAGTTAATCATAGTTACCGGCTGAGCATAATTATCATCAGTTGGGGCAGCACCGCGTTTACCGTTTGAACCGCCTTGTCCCGGGTTTGCAAAATTGTAGCCTACTTTTTCAGCCTTGATACGAACCGAATACCAGAGAGTATAGGTAGTTTCAAATTTATTTATAGAAAAAGGAGAGAGCTGTCTGATAGCAGTATAAGTCTGAGTGTCCTCACCAATCGTATAAGTTAAATTATTTCTAAAAGTGACAAGACTGATGTGCGAAAAAGAAGACTGAGCAAAGCCACCTGCCATCATCAAAAATGAGGATAAAACAAATATCGCCTTTTTACTCTTCTTTCGCACCATCGCCTCCTGTGCCATCCTGAACAACGCCGTCATCCCGAACTTGTTTCGGGATCTATAGCTTCTGCATTTCAGCCTTTACAACCTTCCAGTTGTCACCATCTTTTTCAACTTCGAGCCAGGCATAAGTCTGAGCTTCGCCAAGACTGCCCGGATTAATCACAACAGAATCACCGATTTTTTCAATATTGGCACCCTCGTGAATATGACCGCAGACAACAGCAAGAGGTTTGTTTTCCTTGATGAAATCAGTAAACTTCTGGCTACCTGCATGATGTTCACCATCAAAAGAGTCAATTTTGTCACCAACCGGCGGATTATGACTAATCAGAATCAAGCTGTTCCAAAGAGAAGAATCCCCACTCTGCTCAACACTGTTTTTTACAATATCAAAATCAGAAATACATTCATCTTCTGTACGTTCAAATTCAGTTTTACCAGTAAAGAAAGTTCCACCGCCACTACCAGCAAATGCAAGACCTTCATGGAACACAAGCGCTTTTTCTACGCTGATATCAGCATCTTCCAGTTCCTCAAGAAAATCTTCGTTGTCGCAGTTTCCAAGAACGGCAAAAATGTTTTCGTGTTTTTTGCACAAGCGATTCAAGGCCTCAGTACCAGTTTCAGGCTTAAAGCATTCAGCAAAGTCACCGCCAAAAACAACAGCGTCAGCCTGCTTAAAAACCTCGTCCATTTTATCTAACACATCGTTATGTGCATGTAAGTCACTAATAATCAAAAGTTTCATAATATCTCCTATGAAGGGGAAAGTCTCCCCCTGCGCGCCCACTTCGTTGGTCGCTACCCTCTCTCCTAAGGGGCTAGCCCCTTAAAATCCCCTCGATAGCATTCTTAAGTTCCGACATCTGCTCAGCAGTACCGATTGTGATTCTTACAAAATCTTCAATTCCCGGTGTCGCAAAATGTCTTATCAAAAGCCCCTGCTGTTTAACTTTCTGGTACAAATCATCCCCACCAATCTCCGGATGCTTTGCAAACAAAAAGTTTGTCTGGCTCTTTAATACGTAAAACCCTTTTTCCTTCAAAAAGTTATAGAATTTTTCGCGTTCTTCAACAACCTTTCGAGAAGTTTCAACATAGTATGGAACATCACGACAAGCCGCAGTTCCACTCACCTGTGCAACCGCATCAATCGGAAAGTGATTTACGCTGTTTTTTACAGTTGTTACGATATTTACAAGCTCAGGACTAGAAACAATATAACCAAGTCTCTGACCAGCCCCGCAAAGGCTCTTAGAAAAAGTTCTTACAATCACAAGATTCTTAAACTCAGCCAGAAGCGGAATACAAGACTCGCCGCCAAAATCAACATAAGCTTCATCAACAATAAAAATCTCATCAGGTGAAGCCTTTTTAATCATCTGGCGAACTTGTTCACGAGTCAAACCAAGTGAAGTTGGTGCATTAGGATTTGCAAAAATGATTCCGCCGCCATTGTTTCCGGCACGCTTAAGCATTTCGTCAACATCAAGAGACCAGTCTTCCTTGAGCGGAACCTGATCCATCGGAATATTATAATAGCCGGCATATACAGGATAAAAACTGTAAGTAAACTGCGGCATTACAAATTTTTTAGAAGAATCAAAAAAAGCATAGAAAACAAAAGATAAAACTTCGTCGCTTCCGTTTCCTGTGTAAATCATGTCAGGAGTAACTGTAAAGGGAATTTTATCTTCGTCTGCAGGCTGAACTTCATCACCATTGCATTTTGCACGGCAGAGAACACCACCGCTTTTATTGAGCATGGCTGCAATTGCAGCGTGAAGCTCAAGAGAATCTGGGTCAGGATAAAGCCCCAGTTTTTCAGGATTATTTTGAACAAAATCCATAACCGCTTTCTGCACTTTTTTGCTTGGCGGATATGGATTTTCATTAGCATTAAGCTTGATATAAACTCGGTCCTTAGGCTGTTCGCCAGGGACATATGGATGCAGGTTTTGTATACGACTTGATGTTATCATACATCCATTTTAGCCCTTTATCAGGTAAAATTCAATGTACGATAAGTATTATTAAAGGACATCATTAAAATGGGATATACTTCCGCTGCAGAGTCACACAACCTGCGGTTGGGCGTAAGTGGTATCCGACTCGCCTTCGGCTCGCGAACGCCCAAATGCAGGTTGTATAACTCTTCCGCTCGCGTATATCCCATTTTAAAAATCCGTACAAGTTAATACTTATCGTATATTGATTTCTCCAACATTTGTATTAACCTTAATCTTTTTATGGCCGTTGCCACGTGAATTATAACTCTTTTTATAATTTCGGCCGTCTATGCGAACTTCACCTACATCTGTTGATACAGAAATATCATAATCATCAAGATTTGAAACTGGATTAATTGAAATCTCACCAACGTTGTTGTTGCTGCGTAATTCATTAAATACAACGTTACGAACATCAATTTCACCAACGTTCAAATCAATATCAATTTCTTCTGCTTCAAGTTCACGGAGCCTTACATCACCAACATTGGAATCAATATCAATGCTGCTAAGGCTAGTTCCACTGGGAATTGTAATCACCAGCCTGCACTCATGACTGCCCATATTAATGCCATGCTGTTTTCTTGCTCCCTGAGAAACAACAAGCTTATTTCCGTTTACAGAAAACTTAGGTCGCATTGATTCTCTATTAAAAGAGCTTTCGATTCTAAAATCATCTCCCTGCTCTATTGTAATTCCCATAACTGCTGCATCAATTTTGATTGATGAGAAGCTTTCCAGTTTTTCATCGTAGGAATTCTTTCCCCCGTGAACTTCATTATTATCAACTTCATCATCATCAAAAGTAATATTAATTCCACCATCTTTAAACATACGTCCAAATCCACCAAGGTGTTTATAAGTTCCATAACAGATGCAGAATATTGTAATTATGCCAAGTGCAATAAGTAAAACTGTTTTTTTCATTTCATCTTCTCCTGTTTAGTCTTCTCTGTAATCTCTTCTATCTGTTTTATCTGATTTTCTGTTTTCTTCATTTGTTTTTGCAACTGCAATAATGATTGTATTAACCGCAGCAGCAATCGGCCAGATAAGCCAGGTCATATGCCACTTAAAGGTAAGGAAGCTTACACAAAGATAAATACAGGTCACTACAGGCCAGAAACACATCATAATTGCACGAATTGTTGGATTCTTAATTTTTTCCATTCTCTTCTCCTCCGGTTCAAAAAATTCTGTCTGATCATTTATTCCAAGCAATCTTGAAAAAGTTCTTTTAAGTGAACTTGAATAAACAATAAGGAATACACCCAATCCTACAAAAACAAAGAGCATTGCGCCTGAAAGATTATCCCAGAAGTGTCCGCCAAACTCGTCAAAAATCACTGCTGGAATAAAGCAAAGAATACACAAAAGAATTCCAACCGAATGCATTACACTGTAAGAAGGCATAAAATCTCTGTTTTTATTTTTCAGATAGTCGATTGATACCGCATCAATACTGCAAGGTTCACTTCTCATAAAATGCCACTGCTCCATAACAGTTCTGGCAGAAACCATCAGAACAACACCTATTCCAACACTTACAAACATCAGTACAACACCAATGATTTCATTTATACGCATTGCATCTGCCATAATCGGGAAGATTACACAAATAATACAAAGCATAATTCCAGCGGCCTTTAGCAAAGCAGACATCTTTTTTCTATCCAGGTATTCGGTTACTTCTTCGAACGAAAGCTTTCTGCGCTGCACTTCAGAATATTTTGACTGATACAGGATTTCCTTAATGCCAAGGTCATCTGCTAAATCATCCAGATTACCAAAATTCTGAATTACTTCGCCTACTGCTTCGTTTTCTGTTTTGCCACTGCGAATAAGCTCGGTATATTTGTCTTCCATCATCTGAAGGAGTTCAGATTTAGCCTTCATTACTTTTTCTGTAAGCGGTAGTCCGCGGAACATTGATTCAAGATAGTTTTTAATTGTCTCCATTATGATTCCTCTCTGCTAATAAATTTCTCAATAACCTCTTTAGTGAGGTTCCATTCTTCCGTTTTTTCTTTGTAATAACTCCGACCTTTTTCGGTTATGCGGTAGTAGGTGCGTCGCTTGCCGTTGTCAGCTTCCTGTGAATAGGATTCAACATAACCGTTTGCTTCCATACGTGTAAACGCCGAATAAAGGGTCGTTTCTTTTATGATGTACTTTTCCTCAGACAAGGCCTTAATATCTTTGGAAATCTCATAACCGTACGAAGGCTTTTTATGGAGTAAATACAAAATCATCGTGTCATTATAACCGCGTATAACATCACTGCTGATTGCCGTCATTTACACCTCGCTTGACGTAGTAGGCTGTTGTTACTTTATGTGTCGTTGCAACGACTGTCGTACTACGTCTGTCGTAGTAAAATATAATGCATACGATATGATATGTCAAGCAAATCTTTTCAAAAATCCATATATGGTATAAAATAAAAATATGGCAACAACATCTAATCTAAGTTCAATTATCCGATATTACGCAGAAAAACAAAAATCACCTTTCATCGACCTCAAAGAATTTTGCGCATATGTAAAAAAATATGCAGAACATCATGTCGAAGAACAAAGTGAACTTGTAAAATACCTTGGAGACCCAAGCGGCACCGTTGTTGCAGAACTACAGGGACTTTCTGAAAAACGTCTTGTTGCCATAATCACTGCAAACAATAAAAAAACTATTGTTTCTATAACCTTCCTTGCTTCTAAATATGCCAATCTTTATAAGAGCATGATGAAAAATGAAGCCATCCCATTTCCTCAGGTTACAGATCTTCCAAAGCAGTTTCCAACTCAAACTCTTGAACACAAACCTGCAAGCCAGTACATTCCGGCAATTGTAAATAAAGAGCCAAGTAAATCACCGCTCCTTTATATTCTTGATTTTGCCCGTGAATTACCGGCAATGCTTTTACCTGCCTGCGTTCCTCTAAAAGCCCTGCTCGATGCTTCTCAGCAGAAAGTCAGAAAGATTCTAAAAAAAGAGGAATTCCACGACTACTTCTTAAAAAAGCTCCGCAGTACAAATCCTACAAAAGAGATTTCCATAAAGAATTTCTATACTCACTTTGTAGATACAGAAAACTATCAGTTTGCAGAATTTACAGAAGGCGAAGATTATTACATCTGGAATCAGGCACTTTATTATATCCGTCAGGATTTTGAAAAGATTCAGGATCGAACTGTAGAAGACACAAACATTCTTCAGGCTGTTCAAATTCTTGAACTCCACAGCTCATACCTTAAAGAAAAATTCCAGGATGAACATAAACGTAAAGAAGCAATAAAAGAACTTGAAGCATCTCTTGCAAAACCTCCTTACTTTTATTCAATGCCACAGATTCTCAAATTCCAGGATAATAACGGACGTACTTTATATGGACAGTACACCGAAGATGATCTTAGAGAATTCCTTCAGAATATGACTACAGATGGAGAAGCAAATGAACTTCCTCCGCTTCTGGTTTTCAAGGTAGAATCTGGTACCCGCTATTATGTTTACAAAAAGAAGGTAAGCCAGGTAGTTGTACGTCTTTGTAATGAAGCACACGACTCTATTGCAAAAGAACTGGAAGATCACTGGTATGATATTCTTATGCAGTTTGAACGGCTGCCAGAAATGACAAATGCCTCTGAATTCGAGGCCTGCCTTCATGAGCTAGTAGAAAAGAATTCACCTATCCTCTATGCCCTCTTGAATGCAAACTTTATGAACATTCTTTCTTATGAATCAAATGAAGACAATATGGACGGCTTCCGACTTTTTGTTGACGGAAAACTCCTGCCATACAGTGACCTTTTAATGCTTAAGAATTCTAAGATTCTTACAAATGCAAAAGCCCGTCTGCCGTTCTACTACTCTATTCCAATTCTTTCATGGATTATGAGTCTTTTTGCAGGAAAGAGCAAAGAGAAAAAGAAGGCTGCACAAAAAGCTGCTGAAACAAAAAATCCATTTGAAGAAGAGAAAAAAGAAGACTCTGGTTCAAAGCTTACAAAAACACAAGCGCTTGCTGCAAACGCAAAAGCAATTTCTAAGGATCTCATTCCAGAAGGCTCTACTCTTGACCGCGAGCTTGATTTCCTTACAAAGCAGTGGAACAAGATGATTTCCAAGGATGCTTACAACAACCTTACAGAAGATGTAAATTCCCTGATCCGCGATTATACCCGCCGTGTTGTAAAAACTCTTTCTGCTACTTCGTTCACAAGAGAGCGTGTTGAAAACCTCGCAAAGACTCTTGTAAACACACCAAACATGCAGAAAATCAAGGAAGAAAAAGCACTTACCGAATACGTAATTCTCTACATGCTGCGCTTAGTAAGCAATTTTTCATAAAAAAACACACTTTTTTTCAAAATTTTTCACTTTTTTTCTCAAATCATTTCCGAAAAATGCATATCTCTGCAAATTTATATATGTACGGATTTTTTATCCGCATAATGATTACCCCGGCCGGAGATCATTTGTAATTTTATTTTTGTAGAGGTTTGATTATGAACAATTTGAATTCGATTATTCTGGAAGGAAATCTTGTGCGCGATGCACAGCTTACAGAGCCGGCACCAGGTTTTAAGAAGTGCGCTTTCAGCATTGGTGTAAACCGTTTTTTCAAAAACAGAAAAAATGAAGATGTGCAGGAAGCTTCGTTTTTTGATGTTGAAGCCTATAATCAGGTTGCAGAATGGTGTGGAAAAAAGGCAACAAAGGGACGTGGAGTACGCGTTGTAGGCAGACTCAAGCAGGATACCTGGAAAGATGAAAACGGCAAAAGTGCAAGCAGAATCTACGTTGTTGCAGAACACATAGAATATAAACCAATGAAAAAAACTGAAGTTGAAGAAACTCCAGTAACTCCTGAAAGTCCAGATACAAATCCCCCTGAAGATACAAAAGCACAGGCTGAACCTCAAACAGAAGCTCAGCCTGTGCCTGTAGAAAAGGAGGTTGTATTCTAAATACTAACGGCGTTTTCCAGCTGGCTTTTTGCTGCGACCTGCAGGTGCTTTGCGGGTTGCAGCCGCTTTACGCTCAGCAGCCCTCTCATTAGAAAGACGGTATTCTTCCATCTGCTGTGGAGAATAGAATCCATCTTTCCAGTTAAAGCGGGAAACGCCAGGGAGTGGCTGCCCTTTTACCATAGAAGTGGTAATTGCCTTTATCTGACTTCTCGAAACCTTAGTTTTAGAGAAGTCTATAAGCAGACGCTTAAAGCCCGATGATGTAATGAAATCTGTTTTATCGGTAATTGCAAAAGGCTCTTCTGGCATAACAAAAGAACCGTCTGCTGTAGAGTTTACCTTGAATACAGAACTTTCTTTGTCTTCAAAATATGTAAAGTCGTAATCAGCTGGAAGCTTAAAACGCATTCTGAAAAGTGCCGGATATGCAAAAATTGGAACCAGAACTCGTGCACGTACATTCTGCTCATAAGTAGCTTCAAGGTTACGGCGTGAATTCTCATAAGGCATAATAAAGGCACCAACGTTCTGATTTTCGAGCCAGCTTACAGCCCAGCGGTTAAAGGTATAAAGATATGGACCAGCAATAATGTTTACTTTGCTGTCCTTAAGCATCTGAAGGTGAGCAATATTATTTGCAACAAAATTGTAATAGCCGTCTGCAATCAACTGATCCAGTTCTGCTTTAAGCTTGTCTTCCTGAGCTGCAGAACAGAATGGGTCAAGCGAAATATAAATCTGCTTCTTTGAGAATGGAAGTACAGTTTTGTGATTCAACAGGTCATAAGAAGTTTCGCTATTATATTCAAGGATAATACGAACCGGCTTGAGTCCCTGTGCAGCAAATACATCCTGTACAGAAGAAACCTGTGCATAGATTCCTTCCGGGAAGTAAGCAAGTTCTTTATTTGCAACCGGTGTAAGGTCAAGGATTGGCAAACGTTCATCCTTAGGCTGTTTTCTATAACGGCCAAGGTCATTAGGAAGTACGTGGTTATAGCGTTTTGAACCAGCTTTAATCTGAAGCAGATATACTTCGTCACCAATATTAAAGCCACCAGGAATATCAATCCAGCGTTTTATTCCATCATCTTCAACTTCAACAGAATGAATCTTATGGCTAACACGTCCTGTATCGTCTTTTTTATGAAGACGGATAGAATCACCCGGATCAGGATCATAAGAACCGCCCTTAAGCAAAGCCATCTGAATATGTCTCTGCTCTGGAGGCACATCGTCACTCATATTTTCTGTAATTGCTTCAACCAGTTCTTTAGGAGCGGCTTTAGTTGCAGCAATCTTTCCAAGATAAATACCTGTTCCACCAGCCTGGTCTGGATTCAAGATAGCAGATGCAGCATTATTTACACCGTCTTCAAGTGACTTAAAGCCATACCAGTAAGAAGTTTTACTGCGTGCAAAGTCAGAAGCAAGCATACGTTTACCTGCAGCAATTGCCCCTTTTTTATCTTCTTTGTAATGATCAATAACATAGCGGTATGCAGAAACTACGCTTCCTACATACTCTGCACTCTTCATACGGCCTTCAATCTTAAATGAGTCAACACCGGCTTCAATGAGGTCTGGAATCTTTTCGATAAGCTCAAGATCACAAGGAGAAAAATAATAGCCCTGGCGTACACCACCTGGAACTTCGGCAGTATAGAAACGACGACAAGCCTGTGTACACATACCGCGGTTAGCTGATTTTCCACCAAGGAAGCTTGAGAACAAACAAAGACCACTTTCACTTACACACAAAGCACCGTGTACAAAAACTTCAAGATCGGCACCAGTTTCAGTTTTGATTTTTTTGATTTCTTCGAGGCCAAGTTCACGCGCAAGAACCATGCGCTTTACTCCAGCCCCCTGTAAAAGTTTTACGGCATTAGAGCTTTCTACGTTCATCTGAGTAGAAGCATGCAACTCAAGATTAGGAAAGAATTCCTGAGCCATACGCATAACGGCATAATCCTGCACAATAAGACCGTCAGGACCAACCTCGTTCAAATAAGAGAGAAAACGATAAAGGCGTTCTGTTTCGCGTTCTTCACAAACAGTGTTAACGGTAACATAAACCTTCTTCTGTTTTTTATGCAGGCTTTCTACAGCTGCTTCAAACTGATTCCATGCAAAGTTTGTAGTTCGCATTCGCGCATTAAAACTTCGCAAACCAAGATAAACAGCGTCCGCGCCTTCACCAATAGCGGCATCAAGCGATTCAATATTTCCCGCAGGAGCTAATAATTCAACCATACGGGAAAGAATAGCATACTTTTCAACTCTTTTCTAGCATCACAAGGCGCCTGGGGTTACAGGTCCTACTTCCCATTCACAATCAGGCCCACTTCTCTGAAAAGATTTTAACGGAGTGAGCCCCGAACACAAGGCAGCCTCACTGACATCCCCCGTTGCATAAATACCAGCCGCAGCGGCTTTTGCAGCAAAATCTGCAGGGCCACTCTTCCATTCAAGAGTCTTGGAATCAGCATACATAAATGCATCCAGAACCTGTCCGTTTATACAATTCTGTAAAAGAATTACATCAGCACTATCATTAAAACGTGCAGAAGTATTATCCGACCACAAATCAAGTATACCTTCTGCAGAATGAGGTGCCGTAGCCTCAGAAAGATTTTCTCTTTCATCAATACAGCCCTCTCCTACAGTTCTCAAATGAACAAGAAAAACCTGTCCATCTTCTACTTCAACTGCAGGAAAGCAATACTTTTTTGATTCTCCATCTGCACCACTTTTTAGTTCAAGTCCTCCAAGATTACCGCCTTTTAATACAAGAAATTCAACAAACTCTCCACGATAAATCTCTTTACCACCAGAACTCCCCTTAGCATATTTTATCTGAACTTCTGTCATAATAAGTTCAGGAACCCTTGAATTAAAACCGGTAAATGGAGTACAGAATGTCAGTGTATTTCCCATTTTATCAGCTACCGTTCCAAAGAACTCATACCCACAACCGACTTTGCAGTCTTCCATTAGAATAACATTAAAACTCTGCCCATCTTCCATAGGCTGAACCTCAACTTCAATTCTTCCAAATTTACCGCCAGCAGCTTCAATTGCAGGAGAAGGTTCAAAAGTTTCAGAATGCTCCATAGAATCAGAAATGCCTTCTATCTGCTGAGACACAACAGAACTTACTAGTCTTACCTTTTCTGTAAATGACAAAAAAAGAGTATGCTCATCTAACACCGAAAAATCACGGAGCTTTGGAGCCTCATAATCTCCGGTAAGCATTACAATCCCCTCTTCTGTAATACGACACGAAACCGGGGCAACACAAAAAATGGTTACTGCACACAAAACACAAGTTTGTGCAAAAAGCAGTAATACAGGACCTAATTTTTTCATAAAACCTCCAAAAGATTCCCGCATCAAGCGCGGGAATGACAGATAAAAAAAACACGGCTTTATGGGCCGTGTTTTTTCGTATTTATTCTCTATATATAATATAGACAACGATTATCATTTTTCGGAAGTTTTTTTCAGATTTTTTGAAAAATTCCTTATTTTTTTTAGAATTGAGCTGCCTCAATCATATATCTGATTGAAGTTCCAGTATCATCTTCCATCATCTTTTCAATTACAAAAATAAGATTCTTTTCTGATTTGTCGCAGAAAATACGTTCAATCTTATAATTTGTAACTCCCTTGCGGGTGATATTTGGAGAACCAATTTTACGGCTCAAGATTACTTCACCGCTGGCATCACGTTTTTCAAGCATAATATAGAAAGATGAGCGTGCAGTTTTTCCCTTTCCGTTTACAGTAGGATAAAGTTTGATACTGTAAACATCAGCATTTTCTACATCTGCACTGCGGAAATCTTTGAATACAATTTCATCAGTTCCAGTCTTATTTACATCATCAAGGATATAAAGAACATGATCTATATTTGCTGGCTCACACTTCAAATCCTTAAAATAATAGAAACTTTTTCCTTCAAGAGCTTCATAAACATCACGGCCCTTTTTATCTGCAGTTACAGCAGAAGGCTTTGTTTTGAAAACTCCGTTATCTGTATAATCATTTGCGGCAATATCTACCTGATAAAGCTCAGCCCAGCCCTGGAATTTTTTATCAGTAACTCCATACTGGCCAAAAACATAATATTTTCCGTCTTCAGAAAATCCTTTATCAACAAAGGTTGCAACGTCCCCTGCAGAAAGAGCAGTAAGACCAAAAATCAAAAATAAACTGCAAACAAAAGATTTTTTCATTCTTAGAATCCTCCCAAGATTTCTCTATTAAATTTTCGGAATAAAAATTAAACTCTTTACTATTATTTGTCTTCACTGTATCTTTAAATTATGACAATCAGATTCCGAAACAGAATGACGCTCGCTTTTTTTATTATCTCAGTTTCTTGTCTTATGCTGGGAACCTTTTTTACCCTATTTCAGTTTTTTTCAAACAGCCTTGTTTTGCCAGAAGTTTATACAAAAGGGCTTTCTGATAATATCTTATTAAGTTATTCTCCAATTTACACATTTATTGGAATCTTTATCCTTCTGATTTATGTCTGTGTTACATCACTTATTATCTATCACAGCTTTGAAAAAACACAGGCGCCAGATATTGTTTTCTTTTTGATTTTTCTGATTGCATGCCTTTGTGATACATCCCGCGTTTTAGTTCCAATCTTCCAGATTTCCGGTACTTTTTCGCTTTTTTTACTAAAGGTAGGTAACATTCATCTTTTTGCTCGTCTGCTTGCGCCACTCGCTCTTATGGGAAACACAGTTATGAGTACAGAAGATTTCCGCCAGAATACAGACCGCAACAGTATTATTCTGATTATCATTTCTTTGTTCTTTGCAGAAATAATTCCATTAAATACTGCAGTTATTCTTCCTAACTTCTGTATTTCTTACGGCTACGTAAAGGCAATCAAGGGATTTTCTCTATTAATATGCATTGTAAGTACAATTTCACTTTTTTATACAAACAGAAGAAACGAATATAAACAGATTATGACTGTAGGTTTTATTCTGATTTGTATTGGTTATTCATTAATTTTCGACAGCTTTAATATTCTCACACTAAGTTCAGGAACTGTGCTTTTAGGAATTGGAACTTACCTTTACCTGAACGAAGTTCACAAACATTATCTTTGGATTGATTAAGCAGCAATCGTCATAAACAGTAAGCCAATTGCCGGTGGAATAATCAGATTATCAAAATCAGCAAGCGGCAGAACTTCAATACACATAGCGCAGAAGGCAACTATAAGAGAAGTTAAACAGCAGCCGCAGCAGCAAAAGGTAGAAACAAAAACAGCAAAAAAGCAGGTAAGACTTCCAGCTGCAGTTTTTCCATGTGCTCCAGGAATTGTAATTTTACCAAAAAGCTTTCCCATCAGGCTTGCAAGACCATCACCAAAGGCAAGAGCAAAAATACCTACCCTAGCACAATCCAGAGGCAGCAAAAGAGCTGCAGTTAGAATTCCTAAAACAAGGGTTACAGGTCCAAGTACAAAATGGTTTTCATCGCGCTTACGAGCTGCAATTTCCGTAATCTTAGAAATAACAGGAAGCTCAATATTTTTAGAACGTAGAATTTCACTAACAGTATAAAGAATAACAGCCAGAATAAGCAGAATAATTACAGGCCAATAAGCAAACTTAAGAAAAAGCGGAACAAAGCTTGAACAGATATGAATAGATTTTCTAAACAGCTCCTTAAAGATAGCATTAAGTCGCTGTCGCTCTACAATTCCGTAAACCGGATCTCTTACATTCCACTGCTGCATATACTTTTTTACCTTCCAGATTGATTATTAAAGACGCTCATTATCAAGCAATGTCTTTGAAATATCAGTATAAATCGAAGGCTCAAATTCCGGTATCGGATGTGTTATGTATTTAATATTCTGCTCTGCAAGGTTGCTGCCTTCAAGTCTTTCCATAGTCTGCTGATTGCGGGTAAGCGCATCCCAGGCACGAACAGACTGGCTCAAATTAACAATTGCCTTCGCATTAAGTGCACTGTTTCCAGTTCTCTTTGCAAGCTTATAAAGAGTTACACCATAATTGTTAGAGGCATACAAATAAGTATTGATCAAGTCGTAATGTTTTACATTTGCCTGTGGAAGAACCAGACCTTCCTCTGCAATCTCATTATCAAGAGAATCGAGCAGCTGATTATAATAGCCCTGAGCCGCATAATCATCTCCACGAAGATAGAGAGTATTTGCCATAGCAAGCATAAGATTACGCTCTTTTACATTGCCGTCGCCAGCCTTCATAAAGGCACCAAGGGCTTCTACATAATTGCTCTTCTTATACTGAATATAACCGATTCTGTAACGCAATGACGGGCTGTCATTTTCAAGTTCTACAGAGTATTTATAGTTGAAAAGTGCATCATCATAATCGCCTGCAATAGAATACTTGATATCTCCCATATCTTCATAAAGCTTACCGATTGCAGCATTACCTTCAAAACCTGCATTATCACGTTCAGTTGTAAAGAGAGAAATTCCTTCTGCAAACTGTTCCTGAGCCTGAAGATAATCTGCAGTTCCAATATAGTGCTCACCAAGCAAACGATAAGAATCAATATATTTGTAAATGTCACGTTTTTTCATAAACGGAACCATATTGAACTTTTCGATTGCTCTTTGAAGAGTTGCTTCAATAGAACCTGTTTCACCAGTCTTAAGGAAGTATTTTGCAAGATTATACTGAGCAATAGGATTATTTGGATTTGTCTTTACAGCGCGAAGTAAGAGTCCACGCAAGCCTTCAATCTCATAGCGCAGATATTCCTCTGACGGAGCAAGATTTCCATAATACTTATCCAAAAGATAACCACTGAGTTCTGCCCAGTCTTCTGAACCAAGAGATTTTTCGCGAGGCTCAAAATTCTTCTGCATCTGAATTACTTCGCGCAAATTATCAGTTCTGATAAAGTAGCGCATCATGCGTGACATATAAAGATCTGTCGGTTTGTAAAGCTGTATGAGAGTTGCATACTGTTCGCGGGCAAGTTCCAGCTTTGACGGATCTTTTTCAGTACCCCACTCGAGGAATACATCACCGAGCATGAGAATACCTTCAGAGTCATTTATGTGATAATCGAGCACTTCGCGGCGCACAATTTCTTCTGCGCGCTCGTAGTTTGCAAGATCGTTGAGTTCCATATCTGCGTATTCAAGACCTGCATTTTTATCATGCTTAAAGTAACGCAGAATATTCTGGTACATTTTACCAGCCCGCTGATATTGTTTATGGGTACGATAACCGCGTGCATATTTGAAGAACCACTTTTTATTGATGCGTTTTTTTACAGCTTCTTCAAAGCGCATTTCTGCCTGAGGATATTCATCAGCTTCAAGCATTGCATAGCCCTGTTTATAGAGGGAATTAGCTTTTAATGGTCTGTAAATACAGTAATCTGTAAATTTAATAAGTCCCCAGCCTACAATTGTAAGCAAGAGTCCAAGTAAAACACCTGGAATAATTTTATTTCTTAACTGATAAGAAAGAGATTTCTTGTAAGCTTCATATTCGGCTGCAGTACGATGCTCAAAGTCTCGAGGAATTGGAATAGATGTATCAAGCATCTTTTCGAGCATACCGGCAACCTGACGTGCAGGAGCTTTATTGAGAATCTTTTCTATAATTTCAAATTCAGCGTCATCTGTAAATTCATCCTGAACGATAAAGTCTTCAAAGGCAAGACGAACGTTCAAAGGATATTCAGCAAGATTTGCAAGGAAGGTTTTATACTGCTCATCAGAAAGGGTATTTGGAGGAAGTTCTTCTGCTTCCTGTGCACCACTAAAATCAGCTTCAGGAAGTTCTGCTCCCTTAAATCTTTTACCTCTTCCTTTATCTTTGTTTGAAACAAGCTTTGTTTTTGAAGTCTTTTCTTCTTTTGCAGTAGCTACATCAGAGAATCCAGGGATCTCGAATTCGCCTTCCATAGCAAAATCATCATTAGAACCAAACTCAAAATCACCGTCACCGCCACTTAACTGAGCATCTGTGTCCTGGATGCCAAAATCCATACCTTCCATTTCGGAAGTATCAAAAATCTCGAGCGGAGCATTGTCTTCACCTTCTCCACCCTCCGAAGACTCTTCATCATCAAGACCAGTTGTATCATCAAAATCAGGAATTTCATCTTCAGCAGAAAAATCTGCAGAAGGAGCAGACTCTTCAGAATCTCCTGTATCTCCACCTAAATCAAAATCACCGGCATCAAATAAACCATCAGGAATTCCAGTTGATTCCTCGCTTCCTTCGTCTGAACTTTCAGCTGAAATTTCTTCACTACCAGAATCAGTATCAGTAGAAGGTTCTCCACCCATATCCGGCATATCAAAATCAATATTTCCCAGATCTTCAAGCGACAGGTCATCTGCAGCAGGTTCAGGAGTAGATTCAGAAGGCTCTGCTTCTTCATCAAAAGTATCTGGAGGCATTGAATCAAAATCATCAAGCGGAGTTTCAGTTTCTGTGACAGGTTCAGAAGCAGGTTCTTCAGAAGAAGTATTATCACTGCCAAAATCCATGTCATCGAGAGCAGACATATCAAAAGGCTCGCTCTCTTCCGCAGGTGCAGCTTCATCTAAAGCAGCATTATCTGCAGCAGGCTCTTCAAGCGGTTCAACATTATCAAGAGAGTCACCAAAATCAAAATCGTCAACAGGTTCAACAGTCTCAGGAATTTCTTCAGAATCTAATGTTTCCACAGATTCCAGAGCATCAGCAGGTTCTGACAAATCAAAATCTTCAACTGGCTCAACTTCATCTAAAGACTCGACATCTTCAACAGGTTCTGCAATCTCAGGCTCGGCAGTTTCCGGCTCATCAAGTCCAATACTATCTAAATCTGATATTTCTTCAAAATCATCGAGGTCAATATCACCAGAAACATCTGATACATCTTCAGATCCTTCTTCTGGTTCAGGCTCATCAAAACCACCACCCGCAAGCAGAGCATCAAGCCCCATATCGGCAATAGAAACTTCTTCTGGCTCAGGTTCTGGTTCATCAATCTGTTCAGGCTCTTCCGGCTCATCAAACATAGAAAGATCCGGCATTCCTGTATCTTCAGAAACTTCTGCAGCGACAGGATTCAAAAGGGCTGTCATATCTGGAGCTTCAAAACTAGGGGCAGGCTCAGCTTCACCAGATTTAGCATTAGATGATGCGGAAGGATTAACAAGGGCAGTCAAATCAGAAAGATCTTCATCGACAGCAGAAACTTCAGGCTCTGCCTCAATTTGCGGCATACCAAGAACAAAGTCTTCTGAGTCGTTTATATCTTCAATTTCTTTTGGAATCTCAATTTTGACAGGCTTTTCACCGCGGATGGCACGAAGATTTGTTTCGTCACCCAGAGCAAGAAGATCACTGCTGAATTTTTTAAGCTGACTTAATCCTGGCATACTACTTTAATTTTACCCCACAACCCTTGTAAATTACAAGTATAATATGTACCTTTTACTTCCTTCTTATATGAACGGATGATTTTCAAGTTGACTTAAGAAAAATATTAATATAAGAAATCTCATAATTTAATATGCTTCCACTGCGAAAACACCCAATCTGCGGGCGCCAGGCAGTGGAACATAGACTCGCTTCGCTCGCTCCTGGCGATGCAGATTGGGTATTTTCTCCGTTCGCGCATATTAAATTATAAATTGTGTGTGTTTTACTTTAACTAAACTCTCAAAATCAAAATCCGATAATCAAAGTATGAAAAAGCTTATTATACTCTTGGCGGCAATGGCTGTGGGATTAATTACAACTTCCCCGGTATTTGCGGCGGAACAGACTAATTATCAGAATTTTGAGCTTGATACACTTTTGCATGGAATTGACAAGCCGGGGGCTCCTGTAGTTACCGACGATTATATTATTTTCACTGCGGATACAAAGCATCGCTTTGTCGGCATTGTTTTTGATTTTGAAGAATACAAGGTAATTCACCCGTTTCAGATTCTCACCCAGAAAGATGACGATGAAAAAGTCGGCCGCAAGCATATGTTCTACGTTTACAAACGACAGCACAAATTTACAGAACTTCGTTACCGTCTTGTCCTCGATGGTCTTTGGACAACAGACCCGCTGAATCCAAACAAAGAATACGATCAGAATGTTAATCTTTATTTTTCAAAACTGGATAATCTTGGAAGCATAAACGTATACACAGAATCTCCGCGCAGCGATTATGCCCATTTCATCTACAAAGGAGAATCCGGTCAGAAAATCAATCTCGCCGGTACCTTCACAAACTGGGACCCATGGATTTACGAACTCGAAGAAACAAGCCCAGGCCTCTACGAGCTGGAACTTCCTCTCCCAGCCGGTAAATATTATTACAATTACTATATTGGACTAACACCAGTTCTAGACAATACAAATCCACAAAAGATTTACACAAAAGACGGCAGAAGTGCCAGCGTTTTGACGGTAAATTAAAAAGGAGGGAGAAGCCTCTCCCTCGCTTCAGCCCGCTTCTCGGTCTTACGCTACCCTCTCAGCGGGGCTCAAACGCCGCCCCGCAACGCCTGGCTCTACGCCTCTGACTGTTTTAATAAATCCAAAACAGAAACCTTCAATACCTCTGCAATCGCAACAAGTTCAATATCTGTAATAAAACGTTTTCCGCACTCTATGCGTTGAATTGCATTTTTATCGACATCAATACCATGCAACTGAAGCATATCTGCCAATGCTCTTTGAGAAACCGCTGGTGAAATTTCTTTTCGTATTCTCGCAATATTTTCACCAGATAGATTGTTTGCATTTCCGTTTTTATTTTTAAACATAGATAATTGACATTCACTGCTTGTCAATTAACATATTCTATGCGATAATCAAAATATATTGACATTCAGTGAATGTCATATAAAAAACTATTACAAATGGAGTTTTCATTATGAAAAAACAATTTTCGGTACTTATCATTTTAATGGCTTTTACAGCATTTCTCTTCATGAGCTGTACAAATGAAGCTAAAAATTCTGGTGGTGACTCTAACGGTTCATCAACTACAGTTTTGTCGGGAAAGATTTATGGATGTTATGCAGATGTTTATTACTCTGTGTCATTTGCTCCAAACGGTAATTCTTGTATTTTTTCGTATGCAGGAGTGGCAGCATCTGGAACATATTCAATATCTGGTAGTACGATTACAGCCAATATAAATGGTGAAACTATGATAATGACATACATCAGTTCCCAAGATTGCATTATTTATGATGGAATTACACTTAATAGACTGTAGCTAAAAAAAACGGTGGTTTAAGACCACCGTTTTTACATTATCTAAACTTCTTAGCCATTTCCATAAGTTTTTTCATATCCATGCCTTTGAGTGCGCTTGGATCTAAGCCGCCTGGAAGACCACCGGCACCGCCTACACCCCCAAGGCCGCCCATCATACTTGGGTCAAGACCGAGTTGATTCATCATACGGCCCTGCATTCCCTTATTGCGGCTAACCTTTTTCATCATAAGCTTGGTTTTCTCAAACTGTTTCAAAAGCTTGTTTACGTCTGCAACTGAAGTACCACTACCCTTTGCAATTCGCTTGCGGCGGCTTGGGCCAATAATCAGGTGATTAAGGCGCTCTTTGTATGTCATACTCTGGATAATAGCTTCATTCTTTTTCATGCTGCTAAGATCCATCTGAGATGCATCCATTCCGCTCATTCCAGGAATCATATCGATGATAGACTGCATGTTGCCCATCTTCTTAACCTGTTGGAACTGTTCAAGATAATCCTGAAGTGTAAACTCATTGCGCTGGAGCTTTTTCTGCATCTTGAGGGCAGCTTCTGCATCCATTGTCTCCTGTGCTTTTTCAACGAGGGAAACAACATCACCCATACCAAGAATACGGCTGGCAATTCGTTCAGGATGGAATACTTCAAAGTCTTCTGTTTTTTCACCGGTACCAATAAAGAGAATTGGTTTTCCAGTTATTGTTTTAAGAGAAAGAGCCGCACCACCGCGGGCATCTGAGTCAAACTTTGTAAGAATTACACCGGTAAGTCCAAGCTGCTCGTCAAAGGTCTTAGCAATATCAACTGCATTCTGACCAGTCATTGCATCAGCAACGAGAAGCACTTCTACAGGGCCAGTTGCCTTTTTGATTTTTACGAGTTCAGCCATCATATCTTCATCAATCTGAAGACGACCGGCGGTATCTATAATAATTGTATCGTAGCCATTCTTGCGTGCAAAAGCGATAGAATCTTCTGCATTGCGAACAGCATTTTTAGAATCTTCTTTATAAACAGGAACGCCAATTTTCTCGCCGAGCTGTGAAAGCTGCTCTACAGCGGCTGGACGTACAAGGTCACAGGCAGCGAGTAAAGGTTTACGACCTTCTTTCTTAAGGCGGGCAGCAAGCTTATGGGCTGCAGTTGTTTTACCAGCACCCTGAAGACCGAGCATCAAAATTACAGACTGGGTATCAGGACCTTTAAGATGTAAATCAACCTTTGTATCACCGAGCATTGAAACCATCTTGTCATAGATGATTTTTGTAAACTGCTGGCCTGGATCTACAGATTTAAGAACCTTTTCACCTTTAGCTTCTTCTATAGTAGAATTTACAAAGCGACGTACAACGCGAAGGTTTACATCGGCTTCGAGAAGAGCCATTTTGATTTCTTCAACAGCGTCTTCTATGTTCTTTTCTGTGATTGTTGATTTTCCACTCAGTGTTTTAACGATTCCACTGAAGGTACTGGTAATTTTCTCTAACATTTCTTACCCCGTGTCATTGTCGGGCTCGACCCGACAATCTGATTAAAGGTGCATCAACTGATACAAATAATTTTCAATAGTTGTTTCTTTATTTAAGATTTTATAAAGTCCGTCACAAAGAGGAAGCTTCAAATCTTTTTTCTGTGAAATTTCGTGAACGTATTTGCAGGCAATTGCACCTTCCGGCAGATATCCGATTTTTGAAACATTTGCAATCAAATCATCAATATCCTTAAATTTTGAAAGCATATCTGTTTTAATCAAATCCTGTCCAAAGCGGCGGTTACGTCCGTATTTAGATTTACAGGTAACATCCAGATCACCTACTCCAGAAATAGAAGTAAATGTCTCTGCATGAGTTGCACCCATAGCAAAACCAATTGTCTGAATTTCATTAAGACCAGCTGCAAGAAGAAGGCTTTCTGCATTATCACCAAATACACTAGAATCTTCTGCAATTGCATCCATTGCACCGTATACACAAGCAATTACATTTTTAGCTGCAGCACAAATCTGAACACCAACAACGTCAAAGCTTGAAAATACCATGAGACCAGGTACACGTAAAAGCTCGCGTACACGAATAGAATTTTTAGGATTCAAAGATGCAGCGACCAGACCGGTAAGCTTACCCATAGCAACCTCTTCGGCATGGCTTGGACCTGCAACATAAACTGTACAATCTTTATAAACTTCCGGCAAAATTGATTCCATAGTTTCAAGAATCAATTTTGGACCGTTATCAGAAGGAACAAAACCTTTAGTAATGGCTGTAATTACAGTTGAACCATCTACAATGTTTGGAACATTTACAATCTGCGAAAGTGTCTTCGCAAGAAAAAGAGATGGAGACGCAATAATCAGAAATTCTTTTCCTGTTGCAACTTCAATAATATCATTTGAACAAGTAATAGATTCATTCAGCGGATATCCCGGAAGAAACTGCTTATTCTCATGCTCGTTATTAATTGAATCTGCAACTTCTTTTTCAAAAGCCCAGATCTGTACTTTATGCCCACCACGAGCAAGAGCCTGTGCAAGACCAGTACCCCAGGCACCACCACCAATTACGCCAACTGTTTTTTCTGACATGATTTGTTCCCCTCACTAGATGGAATTAGAACCATCCATCCTCACAGTCTTTCCAGTCGTACAATTCTTCTGGTTTGAACCAGAGGTTGATTTCGCGCTCAGCACTTTCATCACTGTCAGAAGCGTGAATAATATTTCTGTCTGTGTGAATACAATAGTCACCACGAATAGTACCAGGAATTGCCTCTGTAGGTTTTGTTGCACCAACAACTTTTCTCATAAGAGTTACACAGTCATCTGCCTGCCATACCATAGCAATTACAGGACCTGAAGTAACGTAGTCTACGAGGTCATTATAAAATGGTTTACCATCGTGTTCTGCATAATGCTTTCCTGCAAGTTCCTGAGAAACATGCATCATCTTCATACCAACAAGCTTAAAGCCTTTCTTTTCAAGGCGCTCAATAACTTCGCCCACAAGCCGACGGTTAATTACACCCGGCTTCAACATTGTAAAACATCTACTCATAATTCTATTATTATATAGAAAGAGTAGAGTCTTTTCAATATTGTTAGCTTGCCATATTATACGCGGAACTTGTTATACACGGGAATGTCGTGAAACAAAAATAACAGAAGCAAAAATAAGCATAAGAATGTACAAAATCAGTCCTGCTACCATTCCACCTGCAATACCAAAACCTCCAAGAAGAACATAATTAATGAGACGGAACAGGAACATAATAAACTGATTAAACAGCATAGAAATCAAAATAAAAGGAATAAATGCAAGCGCCCATGAAAACTTAAAATACTGAGTAGGTCCAATACGATTATTCCAGCCAAAGCTTGCCAGTAGAATAAAAATCACAAGAATCCAGAGCGGATAGTAAGCCCTATTCATAAAGGACTGTCCGTAAACCTCAGTACAGAAACCATATTTTTCAGCCATATGAGTAAGTTTAAACAAAGCAGGAAGTGACATGGAATCTGGAGAACCTGCAGTATTTTCGAGAATAAGGAAATCTGAATAAGGAATAGAAAGCAAAATATATTCCGGGGTAGTAGCAGTTTCGCCACTCGCATATGTATACAATGGTTCATTATGAAGTTCTGGAGAATCACGGCCTACAGATTTAAGCAATATATATGGAACATAATCAATACTGTCATCAATTCCCATAAGAGCCTTAGTTGTCGGTGTAAGAGTTTTTACAGAAACCGGCAGAACTTTTGCATAAGGGACAGTCATAGTTCTGAAAACTTCACCAGAACGGTCAATTGAAACTACAGTAAGAGCTCGCAAATATTGAATTGAATTTCCGGTAGAAGCAACGGCTGTCATTCCCTTAAAGTAAATTACATCTCGAGACCCATCTGCAAATTCGTAAGAAAAATAAACATCATTTGCGCTTTCAAAACTCTTAAGCTCAAAGGTTTCATCAACAAAGAAACTTCGTTCATTAATTCTGTTTTCTGCAATTTCAAGATAAAAAACAACATCCGGATCAGACTGCATTTCGCGCGAAGAAAGATACAGTTCGCGGAAAATATAATAAGCCTTCAAATCATCCTTTTGAACAAGCGCAAGGTAACCTTCATATTTTTTTTCAAAAATCAACTGCCCTTCTGATTTTGCAAGATTATGATATTCCGTAAGATTATTCCAGGCTGCAGTAGAAAGTTTTTTGAGTTCTTCTAAGTTTGGATCTTTTGGAGTTGCAAGCTTAATACCAAGCTCAGAATAATAATGAGCATTAAACCACTCTTTTTTGTCATAACATTCCTGAGCCTTTTGATATAACTTATAGACTTCATTTATCTGCTGAGCATCAATTACAACACGGTCTACCTTTTCTGCCTCTTCTACAGATTCATAAAGCTTAAAGCGGATATTAGAAGTACGCGCACGGTTAATTTCAACATCAGCCTTATCGCGCAAATTTACAGCTCTTTTTTCGTTCGGACTGAGTTTAAGTGCGGCATCAGCATAACTCATAGCTCTTTCATAATAACCATTTTCAAAGAGCTTATTTCCAACACTGATATATTCATTTACGATTTTTGGACGGTTTATAATTGAATTCTTTTTATTTGAAGTAAGAAGCCCTATAACTTCATACGAAAGAGTAAGTACAAAAGCAATAGAAATGGAAATAATCATTACAATCTTAAAGCGATCCATCATTGCCTTTGAAAAACGTTCTGTACTACCCTCTGCATTGCGGCCAAAGTGAACAGAACAACTTACTGTAAAACCTGTTATTGCAATTCCCGGAAGAAATCTGGAAAAATACTGCAAACCTGTCATAAACTTATAAACAGTTACAGATGTTTTAGGTACAGAGTCTGGAACTCCGCTAATAAAGCCTGCAACAAAACATAAAATGAGGCCGATTCCTAAAAATATTGAAAGTATACCGATTATCTTTTTCATAATACCTCTATTTTATCTTCTGTGAATGCCTGTGCACTACAAACTTAATTGTTCCTGTAGTTATAAAAAGCAGGGAAAAGAAAAGATTTGTAATAAACAACAGCGGTTCACTAACAACTCCACCCAAAGCAACAAAAAGCCCAAAACTATTTATACGAGCCTTTAATGAATCAAACTGAGGATTAAAATAAACTGAATTTAAGGTGAGTATAGCAGCCGTAATTACAAAAAGCATTATGGTATTCAATAATCTCCAGTCAAAAAGATTTGTAACCCCATAAACGCTGCACAAAAGAATCACAAAAGAAATTAATGTTAATAGATGACTAAGATGCCAGGTATAGCCACCTTCAATCATAGAAATAAGAGTTCTAAAACTGAATGGAACGGGATTTTCTTTTTCACCAAAAATCTTTTTTACCTGAACTTCACGGAATGGCAGAGCCTTTTTATTTATATCCTGATTTGGATAATCGCCAATAGTTTTAAATTCTACACTTCCGTTTTCACTAGTATCAATAATAATAACAGGCGCTTCAGGAGCTCTTCCCTTTTGCTTTACCCTAAACTCTCGAGTAAAGAAATAAACATCATCATCAACCTGTCTGAAGTAATTTGGAGAAAGCGATTCCGTCTTTATCTCAAAGGAAACCTTTCTTAAACAAAAATCTCTTAGTTTAAAACAACACGGCATGAGCAAGGCCCAGGTCAAAATACACAAAACCAGATATACAACAAACTGAAGAACTCCTCCCGGATGTCTTACTCTATAGTACGAAATCAAAGGAAGAATAAGAATCAGCATACAGAACATAATATAAAAAAGTGATCGAAATAATTCTGCATCATTAAAAAGCTTGATTTCTCTCCCGGCAACAAACCCCAAAAGATTTAAATATAAGGAGTACAAAAGAGTTCCTATAACCGTACAGACAATGAGATTAATCAGATAAACTAAGGCTAATTTTAAGGCTTTCTTCATAATAGTATTATACACTATAATTATCGTCATAAACGAAATATTATTTACTATTAAAAACGTTTCAGAAAAAAAGCGTTTATACCGATAATAAGTTTGACATAAAAGGCATTTGTTAGATATAATTATAGAAACAAATAAGATAGGGTTTAATTTAATATGGATAATAATAACGCAATTGTTCCTGGATTTGACAACGACAGAGATGATAGCCTTACAATTTCTTTGAGAAAAGCAGAAGGCGTTAATCATGGAATGTTCATTTACCTCAGTGGTTATATCGACACATATAACTCAAGCTTTTTCCAGAAGCAGATTCAGAAGGTAATTGATGCAGGTTTTATCAATCTGATTTTCAATTGCTCTTCCTTGAACTATGTTTCATCTACAGGTATTGGTTCGTTAACTGTATTCCTCAAAGTTGTTAAACCAAAGGGTGGAGATTTAATTCTGCTCGAGATTCAGCCAAAGGTTTACGAAGTATTCCAGTTGCTCGGTTTCTCTCAGTTCTTCAATATTAAGAGTACTGCAGAAGAAGCTGTTGCTTTCTTTAGTAACGGAGGTTCTTCATCAGATTCTTCTGTATTCCCTCTCGTTATTTCATGTCTTGTATGTAACAAGAAATTACGTGCAACAAAAGCAGGCCGTTTCCGCTGCTCAGGCTGCCGTTCAATTCTTGCAATCAACGAAAGCGGCGAAGTTTCATTAGGCTAATTTGATATAATATCTAGAGATAAAAGAGTAAGGTAGTTTGGCATGTCTAAACCACCTTATTTTTTTAACTGTGAGAAACTCACAACTTTTACACTTTCTATCCACAAGTTATCCACATTTTTTAACCACTAGTGTGTCAAAATGACCTGTCAATAGGGTTTTGAAAAAAAATTACGAAAATTCACGAAAAATTTGAACAACTCACTTAATTCCTTATATTACAACAAATTAAACAATATAAACATTTTTATAATATATTTTTAACTTAAGAATTCCCCTATTTAACTCAAAAATCCCGCTGATATCAGCCGATTATCCACCAAGTTATCCACAGTTTATCCACAAAATTTGTTTCACGCATATAACACACACTGTTTCACGCCAGATGGAAAAACATATCATTTGTCTTTTTATTAATTCTTCTATATACTTTAATATAGATATGAATAACGAATTCAAAATTATTTTAGAAAATATAGAAAACTCTCTTAATGCTGCCTTGCCACAAAGCTGCAGTACAGATACAGGCTGGAAGCAAGTCTCTTTTGGTACGCTTCCCGCAGGTGCAAAAGATGAATATATAGACAAACTTCTTGAACCAAACAAAAGACTCGTAAGCCTTGGCGGTAAAAGATGGCGCCCTCTTTTGCTTATGCTCTGCTATAAAATGTGCGCAGAAAAGTCAAATAAAGCAGGCTCCCCTGCCCTTACAGAAGAACAGGCATATTCTATTACTCCGCTTGTTGAATTCGTACACACAGCAAGCCTTATCCATGATGATATAGAAGATTCAGCAGACTTAAGACGAGGAAAGCCAGCCGCACATATTACATACGGGCTCGATACTGCATTAAATGCGGGCTCATGGCTTTACTTTGAAGCACCTGTATGCATAAACAGATTAAACGTAGCTGAAGCCCTAAAACTTCGTCTTTACGAAACTTACACAAATGAACTTCGTCGCCTTCATCTTGGACAGGCTATGGATATTTACTGGCACAGGAATCCAGATTTTTTCCCTATGGAAGAAGAATATCTTGCTATGGTAAAAAATAAGACAGGAACCCTCGCAAGCCTTGCAGCAAAGCTCGGATGCATTGCGGGAGGACTCAGCATAGAAGAAGCAGAAAAATTTGGCGGAATTGCAGCGGATATCGGTATTGGTTTTCAGATTATCGATGACGTAATAAACCTCACGACGGGAAACCCTGGTAAGGAGCGCGGCGATGATATAGTAGAGGGCAAGAAAAGTCTGCCAGTACTTATTCACGCGGGGCTTTGTCCAGATGATAAGCCTAAGATAGCAGAGTTTATGAAAGCTGCAGCCACAGGAGGAATTCACTCACCGGCTGTAGAAGACTGCATTGCATTGCTCAATACAAGCGGATGCATACAGAAGGCTGCGGAGCGCGGACGTGAACTTATAGAGCAGAGCTGCGCACAATTCCACTCTCAGCAGATTCAGGAGCTGTTTACTTCAATGATTCCGGAGAATTTCAGATGACAGAAAGGTCAGATACATTAAATAATCAGGCTATTATCCTCGCATCAGACGGCGCTTACAACGAAGCTATTGCATGCTTTAAGCGCGCTATCGTAATTGATAAGGAAAACTATCTTCTCTGGTTTAATCTGGGCGTTACCTATCGAGATGCAGGTAAACTTTTAGATGCAGAACTCGCACTGGAAACAGCCTATAAAATTGTTCCTGAAAATGAAGAAGTTGCTGAAACTTATGCCACAATCTGTCTGATGCAGAAAAAATTACCTCTTGTTCAACAAATCTGTATGGACAGCCTCGATTTCAATCCGTTAAATCCTCATATGTGGAATCTTTTAGGTGTAACAGAGTTTCAATCTGAACACTACGAAGAAGCTTCATCTTATTTTGAACAGGCAGTTTCTATCAATCCTTATTATCTTGATGCAATTTACAACCTTCGCGACACTTATTCAGTTCTGAAAAATCCTAAAGGCGAAGCCGCCTGTGCCGCAAGACTTAGGGAGCTTGATAAATGACAATTATAGAAAAAAATATATACCGTACACATCGCCAGAGAATCAAAGACACACTGTGCCTGTTATTCCCTATTGCAGCAGCATTTGCAGGTTGCCTTCTCACAGATCCAGTATGGAATATTTTCGTTAAAAACAAAACAGCACCGGAACTCTTAAAGTTCGGTGCTGCCGTAGTATCTTTTGCCATTTCAAGCGGAATCGTCTTTATCCTTACCCGTAAAATCAACCCGATTATGAAAATCGGAATCTTTAACGACAAAGATAAAGAAGCTTTAGATAGATAAATGCTCCTTAGCAAGCTTACTGATTTCTCCAGCCATATCCTGTAAAGCAACCTGCTTCTGAACGCCACCCATTTCAAAGGCAACCTTAGGCATTCCATAAACAATGCTAGACTCTTTAGTCTGTCCAAGTGTCCATGCACCTTTTTTGCGCATTTCTGTAATCTGAGCAGCGCCATCACGGCCCATACCAGTCATAATTACACCAAGAGCATGGTTCTTATAAATATTTGCAACAGATTCAAAAAGAACATCACAAGAAGGCCTGTGTCCGTTGCGAGGATCATCCTGAGAAAGCTTAATAAAGTTACCAAGAGGCTTATGCTCTACAAACATATGATAGCTTCCAGGAGCAATGTAAACGTGTCCGCCAAGAATAGGCTCGCCGTCTTTTGCTTCAGTTACCTCAAGAGGACAAATATTATTAAGACTGTTTGCAAACTCTGCAGTAAAGCCCGCAGGCATATGCTGAACGACAAGGATAGGCTGTTTCAGGTTTGGATCAATTGCCTTGAATACTTCACGGAGGGCGTTAGGTCCACCTGTTGAAATGCCAATTGCAATAATCTCAATTTTACCGCCTTCACGCTCAGGCTTAATTACAACCGGCTCTTTAACCTTTGGCTGGAACCAGGTAGAAGGCACAACATCATTTTTGGTAATTGAAACTGCCTTTGCAGTCTCTTCACCCTTCTTTTTAATTACAAAACGCTCTGCTTCCTTCAGCTTTATCTGATGGGTAAAGAATTCCGGCTCTGGAATCTGTTTGCCATGCATGATTGCATAGGCACCGCCATAAGAAGCAATATACTCTATAATCTCATTTGTAACTTCATTGATTTTTAAGGTAACTGAAGCGCCGGGTTTTGTAATGAAATCTGAAGCGCCGAGTTCAAGACATTCAATGGTAACAGCAGCACCTTCTGTAGCAACACTTGAAAGAATAATAACCGGAACATCCAGATGAAGTTCATTTCGTTTTTTAAGGAACTGAAGTCCTGTCATAACCGGCATTTCAATATCAAGAAGAATTACGTCCGGTTTTGTAGTTTTAAGCTTTTCAATAAGGTCCTGACCGTTTTCTGCTTTACCGCATACAGTCATACCTGTAGTTTCATCAACAATTCGTCCGATAAGATTCCGCATCAATGCAGAATCATCACAAATCATTACCTGAATATCATCCATTTTTGTCTTCTCCGAAAAAAATCGAATTATTTGTTAACGTTCTTACCGTAGAAACATGCCCATTCGGTTTTAATGAATTCAAAATTTGTCTTCATACCGAACAGAGATTCTGAGTGACCAATGTAAAGGAAAGAATAAGGTCCCATAGAATCGTAAAAATGATTTATTACGGCAAGCTGTGCTGGTTCATCAAAATAAATAAGAACATTACGGCAGAATACTACATCAAGATTGCGTGCACCAGAATCATTCTTAAGGTTATGATAATCGAAAGTTATAGTTTTCTTAATATCTTCCTTAATCTGATATCCACCTTCAACCTTGGTAAAATATTTTGAAAGGTAGTCTTCTGGAACACCATCTACACGAGCTTCATTATAAAAGCCCTGTTTTGCAGTCATGATAGATTTAAGCGAAATATCTGAAGCCGTAATCTGAAAATTAAACTCTGGCGGACAGATTTCCTTCATAATCATTGCGATTGTATAAGGTTCCTCGCCGGTCGAGCATCCGGCACTCCAGATTCTGATAGTCTTATCTCCGGGATGTTTCTTTTTTTCCTCTATAACGTGAGGAATAACATAGTTCACAAAAGAATCAAAATGCGGTTGATTTCTGAAGAAGCGTGTTAAGTTAGTAGTAACCGCATCAAGCATTATCTTCATTTCTTCAGGATTTTTCGTAATAAGTGCGTAATACTCCTGCGGCGTTGACAAATTCTTAGTACGGAGCATTTCCTTAATACGGCTATCGAGAATAGATCTGTTTGTGGCCGAAAAAGTGATTCCACTTTCATCATAAATTACTTTGCGGAACAATTCGTAATCGGCATCGTTTAGTACATCTAACATAACGTTAATTATACACCACGATTTTCTAAAAGACAAATAAAAAAAACGTCATTGCTTTCGCAATGACGTTTTGAAGTTTATCGTTGATTTATCGCTGAATACGACCAGAACCGTTGCCAGCTGCGAGTTTTTCTACCTCGTCTACGCTTACCATGTTGTAGTCGCCTTCGATTGTGTGCTTGAGACAGCTTGCAGCAACAGCAAACTCTACAGCGTCCTGTGTTGACTTACCGTTAAGCAATGCATATATAAGTCCGCCACCAAAGCTGTCGCCACCACCAACGCGGTCTACGATATACATTTCGTATTCCTTGCTGAAGCAGTAATCTTTTCCATCATAAAGAAGAGCAGCCCAGTTGTTGCGGTTTGCATTGATAGAAGTTCTGAGGGTAATTGCAACCTTCTTAAAGCCGAACTTGTCTGCAAGCTGTTTTGCAACTGATTTGTAGCCTTCTTTGTTGAGCTTTCCACCAGTAATATCTGTGTTTTCTGCTTCGATTCCGAATACGTCTTTTGCATCTTCCTCGTTAGAAATACAAACATCTACATACTTACAGATTTCTGTCATAGCTTCGCGAGCCTGTTCACGAGTCCAGAGTTTTCCACGGTAGTTGAGGTCGCAGCTTACTGTAGCACCTGTAGCCTTTGCAGCCTTACATGCTTCAATACAGATCTGTACAAGGTTTCCGCCGAGTGCTGGAGTAATACCAGTAAGATGGAACCATTTACAATCCTTAAAGATTTCTGCCCAGTCAAAATCTTCTGGTTTTGCTTCTGCAATTGAAGAATGTGCACGGTCGTAAATACATTTTGAACCACGCTGACTTGCACCACGCTCGTTGTAGTAAATACCAACACGGTCTCCACCACGGGCAATGTAATTTGTGTTTACACCAAAGCGGCGGAGACTGTTGATTGCAGCCTGACCGATTTCGTGTTTAGGAAGCTTTGTAACGTAATAAGCATCAAGCCCATAGTTTGCAAGAGAAACTGCAACGTTAGCCTCACCTCCTCCAAATGTAGAAGTCATTTTATCTACCTGAACAAAACGGAAATATCCTTCCGGTTCAAGTCTCAACATAATTTCACCAAATGTAACAACTTTCATGCTTATCCCCTTATCCTCTGATTTCTTTTACAATTGCTGCAGCTTCGCGAGTAAGTTTTTCGATTTCTGCGAAATTACCGGCGTTTATCAAATCACCCTTCACCATCCAGCTGCCGCCGCAGGCAAGAATCTTGTCACAGGCAAGGTAGTCGCGGACGTTTGTTGCGTTGATTCCGCCGGTCGGCATGAACTTCATCATTGTGTATGGAGCGCTCATTGCCTTAATCATCTTAAGCCCGCCCGCATTTTCTGCAGGGAAGAATTTTACAAGGTCAAGACCAAATCCAAGTGCAACTTCAAGCTCAGTTGGAGTCATAATACCTGGAGTGATTGGATATCCCTTTTTAATACAATATTCAACAACTTTAGGATTCAAACCAGGACTAACAATAAACTTTGCACCAGCACCAATTGCACGGTCAACCTGCTCAGTTGTAAGAACAGTACCAGCTCCAACAAACATATCAGGGAATTTTTTAGAAATTGCGCGAATGCTTTCTTCTGCCGCATCAGTACGGAAGGTAACTTCTGCACAAGGAAGTCCGCCCTTAATAAGAGCTTCAGCCAAAGGTTCAGCATCGCTAACCTTATTCAAAACAACAACCGGCACAATTCCAGTTGCACCAATCTGCTTTAATGTATCGTTCATAAATGCCTCGCATTGTGATATACTAGTATTCTAGTTAAATACATTCTATCACGTTGTACAAAGAATGTCATCAGTAAAATATCTCAGTTATTTAATTGAAATTATTTTATTGATTTTCCGTCAGAAAAGGCCTTGCCAACAACTTCGCCAAGAACATTGTAATTGTGAGCAACAGGGTCGTAGCAGATTGGCTTGATTTTTGAAGCATCAATTTTGCCATCAGTAAGAACAGATTCATCTGCACTCACATTGATGATATTTCCTACTATATAATCGCTATCGTCACTCATCTGAACAAGTTCGCATTCAAGAACCATAGGAAGCTCATTCAAAACAGGAGCATCTACAAATTCAGATTTTGTAACAGTAAAGCCTGCCTTTTTGATTTTATCAGGCTCTTTATTGCCACTCACGATTCCAAAATAGTCACATTCTTTTACATGAGCGGCATCTGCAATGCTTACGGTGAAAGCCTTGCGCAATGCAATGTTTTTTGTTGTTTTATGGCTTTTATCAAGGCAAATTCCAATCTGATTTGTATCGTGAATTCCACCCCAGGCAGCATTCATTGCATCCGGATTTCCGTTTTCATCGTAAGTTGCAATGATTAAAACCGGCATAGGATATAAATAAGTTTGTTTTCCAAAATTCTTTTTCATATTGACCTCGCTGTTTTTAATCATATCAGATTATTTAAGACCAAAAAAGTCCAGAGAATTGCTATAACAGATATTTTTTACAAGTTCTCCAAGAGCCTCTTCATTCCAAGGGAACTCACCTTCTTCAACAAGTCCACCAATATAATTACACAAAATACGGCGGAAGTATTCATGGCGTGGATATGAAAGGAAGCTGCGACTGTCTGTTAGCATACCAACATAGCGGCCAAGAGGAGCAGTTCGTGAATAAACTCGAATCTGTTCTTCAATTCCATCTTTATGGTCATTAAACCACCAGGCAGGCCCAAACTGACAGTTGCGGAAGTTTGCAGCCATAGTTGCAAGCGCTTCGTTATCTTTTGGATTAAGATTATAGAGGATTGTGCGGGCATCAGGTTCTGCAGAATAAATTGCATTAAGCACAGCACCAATCTGTAGAGCGTAGTTGAAATCCTGAAGGCTGTCTTCACCAACGTTTTTTCCAACAAGGTTCAGCATAGCAGCATTCTGGTCGCGAAGTGCACCAATATGAATCTGCATTACAAATCCCTTCTGCGCATAAAGCTTTCCGAGTTCTACGAGAACGTAGCCCTTGTATTTTGCAATTTCCTCAGAAGAAAGTCTTTTACCGATCCAGGCCTTTTCAAAAATGTAGTTTACATCATCATAGCTTGCAGGAAGGTAAAAATCATTTTCAAGAGAATGATCACTTACAACAGAACCGTTTTCCTTAAAGAAGTCCATGCGGCGGCCAACAGCAGCAATCATATCTGAAATTGATTTGAACTTTGTGCCGTCAACTTCCTGTAAGCGGGAAATATAATCAGCATAAGCAGGACTTTCTGCATTAATGATAAAATCTGGACGGAAAGAAGGACGAACCTTGCAATTCTTCCAGTCATCTGCAAGTTTTTTATGCCATTCAAGACTGTCCAGAGGGTCATCTGTTGTACAAAGCTCGCGTACACCCATTTTTTCAAGAAGACCACGAGGCGCAAAATCTGGCTTTGAAAGAAGTTCATTACACTTGTCCCAAACTTCACGCGCATTAGCCTCTGTTACAGGCACATCAATTCCAAAATATCTTTTAAGTTCAAGATGGCTCCAGTGATAAAGCGGATTTCCTGGACAAAGCTGAAGAGTTCGCACAAACTCCAGATACCGTTCATAATCCGCCGCAGCTACAGCAGCCGCCCCACCACGTTCGTCATCAGACTTCACAGAACCGTCGGCCCGTAAATGCCCAGTAATCAATTCTTCCCGAACGCCGGCGGCCCTCATTGCCCGCCACTTATAATGGTCATGATCCAGCCACGCATTCGCAAGGTTTCCAAGCCCTTTGTTCTCAAATATTTCCCGAGGGTTCAAATGGTTGTGAAAATCAAAAATCGGCTGACTCTCTGCATATTTATGATATAAAACCTGTGCAGGCTGGCTGCGCAGAATAAAATCTTCGTCTAAAAATGTTTTCATGATGATACCTCGCATACTAGTATATCACAATTAACAAATAATGTCATTGTCAGACTTTATCAAACCATCTGTACTACTATTTACGTAACATCGCCTTCAAAGCACGCTTGCGGTCATACATCTTCTTGTCAGCGCGTTCGAAAACGGAAATAAAGGTATCGTGCTTATCAGAATCAAAAATATCAAAACCGCATGAAACTACAACACGTCCCAGCTTCTGGTTTTCTTCTATTCTGTGATTGAAATCCATCAACAAAACTTCACGTTTTAAATAATCTTCCCCCTCAAGGAATGCAACAAATTCATCACCACCAATTCTATAAACCGGACTGTGCTTAAACTGGGAACAAATCATAGAACAGGCACTCTTAATATACTTATCACCTGCATCATGCCCCTTAGTATCATTTATAACTTTAAGACCGTTCAAGTCAAAAACAACAACGCAGAATTCTGTAAGAGCACCATCAGCAATCTGCTTATTAACCAGCTGCTCAGCTTCGATGTAAGCATGCTTATTTTTAACACCGGTAAGAGAATCGGTATAAGCCATATGGCGTGCAGAGCCAAGAGCCTTAGTCTGCTGAATCTCAAGCTCTTTAAGATATTCAATCTCCTCGTGCTGTTCTTCCTTTGCATCTTCAACAACAAAAACATGCAAAAGACAGGTAGCAAGCATACAGCCAACAGCATAAAGCGGCATAGTCGGATGCTGAGCCTGACCTACAACAAAAATCATCATCAATATAGAAGAAAATCCAATTGCACGATGACGAGACTTCATTCTTCCTTTTACTCTGGAAGTAACAATAAGCATATATATAGAAGTTACAAAGAAAAGAAGAGTCTGCAAGCCAAGATTCAGATATCTCGCATAATTTACATGGTAAGTTCCATCAGGGTCAAACCAGAAACCAATAGGAATAAAAAGATTTATGGTAAGAACAATAATCTGGAAAATTAAAAAGAACCAGCCAAAAAAGGAAAGAACACGCAGAAAAACATTATGAATATTCAGATAAATGATTACATAACGTGTCCATAAAAAAACCGAAACCGCCATTATTAAAAAATAAATGACCGTAACAATATAACCAACCTGAGGTATTTTCAGACTATAGAAAATTCCCCATGAAGAATCAATAAGATAATACAAACTGATGCTGATAAGATATGCCCGATATGCGGCATGCACAGGCAGACATGTTTTTTCGGGAGAAGTTAAAAATATATCATAATTGATAATAAACTGTACAGCTAAAGCAATGATACCAATGCTCGCATAACTCATTATTATATTATAACACGGGGTTATGAAATCTGTCATTAAAAATTTAGCGAACTATGAGGTTGCCCATGTATCCAAAAACGCCATTCGCCAACGGGAATGATGTTGTCGTATGACGTTTTTGGCTCCACGGGCAACCTCACATTATGTTTAATTACATTTACAAACCCCGTGTTATAATATAATCTATCCCTATGAATAAAACCGACTTTGACGATAAAACTGTATACATACTTGACAGCTACGGCTTGATTTTCCGCTGTTATTTTGCATTTATCAGCCGCCCGCTTACTAACTCACGCGGTGAAAATGTTTCGGCTCTCTTTGGATTTTTCAGAAATTTCCATTATATACTTCAGCATTACAAACCAGGCTGCATAGTTGCGGCAATGGATAGCAAAACAAAAACCTTCCGTCACGAAATGTACGACCAGTACAAGGCAACCCGCCCAAAAACTCCGGAAGATTTGCACGCGCAGGTTCCCTGGATTTGTGAAGTACTCGAAGCATTAGGAATCCCGGTTTTACAGTGCGATGGTTACGAAGCAGATGACATTATTGCAACCGTAGCCCGCAAATGCCGCGAAAGTGGCCGCACCTGCCGCATCTTAAGCGGAGACAAGGACTTAATGCAGCTTGTAGACGACACCACTCAAATCTTAAAGCCAGTAACAGGCGGCGAAACCTGGAAGGTAACCGGCATAGAAGGCGTAGAAGCCGAATGGGGAGTAAAACCTCCACAGCTCCTCGACCTTCTTTCACTCTACGGCGACTCAGCAGATAATATTCCGGGCGTTCGCGGTGTTGGTGTAAAAACCGCTTCAAAACTTTTGAACGACTACGGTGACCTCGACGGAATCTATGCCCATATCGACGAAATCAAAGGCGCAATGCAGAAAAAGCTTTCCGAAGGTAAAAAAGATGCCTACTTCAGCCGAGACCTCGTCCGTCTCTGCGACACAGTTCCATGCACCGACATAGACGAAGCCATCAACAAAAGCGGTGTGACCTTTAATTACAAAGCCGCCGCCGATGCCCTCATGAAATACGGAGTTCCAAGTGTCGCAAAGCAGTATGCCAGTCTTGGAGTAGAAAATGGACAAGGAGGGGAAAGCCTTCCCCTGTCTCCAGCCGGCGAGCCGTCTTCCGCCACATCTTCTCCTAGGGGCTCCGCCCCTAAAACCCCGGATGAAAACCTCTCAGAGTTCTCAGAACCGGCACCATTAGACCTAAAACAAAACGACACTTCAAACTATCGCGCCATCACAACACTGGCCGAACTCACAACCTACATCGACTCCGCCTTAAAAGCCCCGCAGGTAGCCTACGACAGCGAAACCGACGGTCTCGATACAATCACCGCAAATATTCTCGGCTTCTCGCTCTGCTACGAACCAGGCAAAGCCGTATACATACCAATTGCCCGCAAAACAGAAGACCTCTTTTCAGAAAGTGTTGGTATTCCACTCAAAGATGCGCTGACCCAGTTGCTCAGACTTTTCCAGGCAAACAACGTTACAGTTATAATGCACAACGCAAAGTTCGACCTCAAAGTTCTTGCCACAAACATCAAAAAAGCAGGCTTTAAGAATGCAGAACTGGCACAAAAAATCTTAGAATCTTCTATATATGATACAATGATTTTCGCCTGGCTGCAGAATCCAGAGCGCACCGGCAAAAACGGCTACTCTCTCGAATCTCTCGGCGAAACAGTACTCGGCCTCAAGGGCATAGAGTTCTCAGACATCGTACAAAAAGGTCAGACCTTTGCAGACGTACCGCTCGAAAAAGCAGCCCCATACGGCGCAGAAGATGCAGACTTCACATTAAAACTAGCCCTCGCACAGCAAAAGGATGAAACGGCACATCTCAAAGACCTCTTCAAATTAGAAATGTCCGTTCTTCCTGTCCTCACACAAATGGAACTCACAGGAATCCATCTGGACACAGCTACACTCCACGCTTACAACAAGGAACTTACAGAAGGAATCGCTGCCGCAGAGCAGGCAATTTATAAAGAAGTCGGCCACGAGTTCAATATCGCATCTCCAAAACAACTGCAGACAGTACTTTTCGAAGAACGCGGACTCAAGGCCGGCAAAAAAACAAAAACAGGCTATTCCACAGACACAAGCGTACTCGAAGAACTCGCATTCGAAGATCCTGTTCCACGCATGATTCTCGACTACCGTGAAATGGCAAAACTCAAATCAACTTACGTAGAAACCTTACCAAAGCTGGTAGACGACCAGGGCCGCATTCACACAGATTTCGTACAGACAGGAACAGCAACCGGCCGCTTAAGCTGCCGCGAGCCAAACCTTCAGAACATTCCGGTGCGCAACGAAGCAGGCCGCCGCATCCGCTCGGCATTTACCGCGCCAGACGGCAAAGTGCTCATTTCCGCAGACTACGCACAGATTGAGCTGGTTGTGCTTGCCCACCTCTCAGCAGATGAAAATATGAGCCGCGCATTTATTGAAGGCACCGATGTACACAAAGCAACAGCCGCACTTATTTATGGCGTTACCCCTGAAGAAGTTACGCCGGAAATGCGCCGCACCGCAAAGACAATTAACTTTGGCGTAATTTATGGAATGTCGTCCTTCCGTCTTGCCCGAGATCTTGGAATCAGCCGTACACAGGCAGCACAGTTCATTCAGAATTATTTTGCACAATACAGTAGCGTAGACTCATTCATCAAAGAAACAATCCAGAAAGCCGAACAAAGCGGCTATGTAGAAACTATCTTTGGCCGCCGCCGTCCTATTCTTGCCATCAACAGTAAGAACAAGGTAGAAAAAGCAGCCGCCGAACGCATTGCCGTAAATACCCCGGTACAGGGCAGCGCCGCTGACATAGTCAAAACCGCTATGCTCAACGTAACTGCCGCGCTCAAAAAATCAAACTCTCCAGCCCGCCTGCTCTTACAGGTTCACGACGAGCTCATTTTTGAATGCCCTGACGACGAAGCAACCATCAACGCTACAATCGCCCTCATCAAAGATAAAATGGAAAACGCAGTTAAACTCAACGTTCCTCTGCGCGTAAGCATAGAGCACGGCAAAAACTGGGGAGAGTTCCATTAATGTTTGATAAAGGTACGAGAACATCAAAGCAAACCATTATGGCCGTCACAGGCCCCATGGCCGCCGGAAAAAACTACATCTGCAAACAACTCGAAAAAGAAGGCTGGGCCGCCATAGATGCAGACATCCTCGTCCACGATGCAATAGAAATTGCAAAAGACAGAATCATCGACACCTTTACACCCTACGCAGAAGAACACAACATCAAAATCGCACGTACAGACGGCACAATAGACCGCCGTGCCTTGGGCCAGCTGCTATTTGCAATACCAGAATTACTCAAAGTGCAGGAATCAATAGTCTACCCCATCATCACAAAATGGATAGACGACTTTATCAGCGAACACGAAAAAACAATCATAAACGCAACTGTACTTTACAAGACCCCAGACATTCTGAACCGCTGCCAGAAAATCCTCTTTGTAACCGCACCCCTGCTCACAAGACTCCGCCGCGCCCGCACCCGCGACCATCTCCCCTACCGCCAGATCCTCCGCCGCTTCTGGGTACAGCGCAATCTCCTGAAAGAATACCAGAAAACCGACATCCCGGTAGAAATAATAAAAAATCGTTAATTTTCTCTAAACTTTTTTTCCTAACTACCGATAGTTTTAATAAGGTGGCCGGTTCATTGCCGGTGCAAAGAGGAAAAATTTATGGAACAGAAAAAGACATTATGGATTATTGCCGCAGTAGGCGTTTTCTTGCTCGTAGTTTTGGGAGTACCAGCAATTTTACATTATCCTTCAAGAAATCCAGTTCCCGCTTATGCAAGCATCTCTCCTGTAGAAAAATCTAAGCCAAGCAGCGGATGGACAAAACCTGCTGCAGAAGTTTCTGCCCCAGATAAAGTCAGCGACCTTGTAGTTCTTGCTGATAACGCAACTGTATATTCACCAAATGTTACAACTCCTTCATCTGCTTCTTCAGTATCAGCAGACGGAGCAACAACAATTGATCTCAACGCTTTGAAGAACGAAATCATCAACGAAACTCAGGCTTCTTCTCAGCCACAGAATATCAACATTACAGTTAACATTCCAGAAACAAAATCTACAGAAAAGACAACTGAAAAAACAACTGTAATTACACCATTCGCAGAACCAAAACCTGCTAAACCTGAAGTTGCAAAAGCAGAAGCTCCAAAACCAGTTTCTCCAGTAACTCCAAAACCTGTAAAAGAAAAGGTTACAAAAACAGTAAGTCAGCCAAAAGTTGCTGCACAGCCAAGTCCAGCACCAAAGGCAGAACCTAAAAAGACACAGTTCTGGGTACAGGTTGCAGCATACAGCAATAAAAAAGGTGCAGAAGGAGCACGTACAATTCTTGATGATAACAAGATTCCTTCAGACATCTTTACTTACAGAGATAACAAAGATAAGCTTTACTACCGCGTTCGTGTAGGACCTTACACAACAAAGAGCGAAGCAGAATACTGGCGTACAAAGATTGTCAAAATCAAAGAAATTGACAATGCAAACGACAGTTATGTAACAAGCACTGTAAATTAATAATACCTATTTAATATTCCTCTACAATTGGACTGCTCGTGATGGCCGGGCAGTCCTTTTTTTTTATTTTTTTTTCCTGATTTCACGGCTCAAAAATTCCTTTTTTTGCATACTTTTGTCTATTTATATAGTATGAAGAAATTCTTTTTATTTTTGATGATAATAATGCTGGGTGTGGGGATGTCAGCAGAAAGTGTCCCTCATTTTGAATTTTATTTTGATGATGATGACACGGGCAGAATGCGTTTAACAACACCTTTTTCAGACCTCCGCCTCACCACCCGCCCCCAGAAACAAAACTTCGGGGCGGCCGTGTTCACTTCAAATATTCTTCCATGCCTCCCACTCACCGTCAAAACCGGGAACCTCAGCGCGGGCGGCGCCCTCTCAATACTCAACAGCCCGGAACTCAGCTCAGGTTCCTCTCCATTTACCACCAGTGTCACGTCTCCCCAGGTACTCACAGCCTCACTTCCAGGCTACACAAGCTTTTCAAAACCCGTTAGTACTTTCTTAGAATTCTCAATTCCACAAAACAAGTCAACAGGCACACACACTTTTCCAGTAAAACTCAACACCTGGTTCACAGAACAGGCTTCCTTACCGGTAACCTCGCTCGCCCTTACCTTTCCACCATTATCTCCATATCTGACCATCTCATCCTCATATATTGGTGGTTTCTTCTATTATAATAATAATTCCACAAGTTCCTGGTTCCTAAAATCTCCCTATCATTCTTCCGGAGAACATTACTGCGGCCTTTTCCAACTTTCCACTCAAATCAAAAAATCAAAGAACCAGAACTTCTTACTAAATCTTATAACCGCCCTCTATGAATCACCCTTTGGATTTTATCAGCTCATCTACCGTGCAGACGCAAAACTTTCCACAAAACACACAGAATTCTTTTCCCAAATCTTCTGCAATCCATATGACCAACTGCTTACAAGTTCCGAAAAAATACTAACCCCAGGTCTGCAGTTAAAAACCGGCTTCCTCTATAAAACACCCTCGAAACTCGCAAGCCTTTACTTCCAAACTCCAGTATTCCTGCGAGCCGGCACCAACGCCTATCTAAAAATCAATCTTACCCAGCCAGAACATCCACTCAAAGTAAATGCCGGCCTTCAATTTTCCACAGAAAAAACAACACAGTCACTTTCCATCTCCGCAGACGCAAACCTGATTTCAAAATCCCCAGTCTCCCCACCACAAGACTTGAACTGCCCCCATTTTTTTAGACAGTTATTACGCACATTTTAGGCTGAAAGTCTTTGGAGATTTCCAGCCTAATTTTTTCTGTATGCGGTCCTTGTTATAGAACTGAATAAAATCTGTTATC
>Ga0129306_1000214_pt1 | contig 101317 bp, 97 predicted proteins | sample P827metagenome_FD_94438 | JGI IMG/M metagenome (GOLD analysis project Ga0129306, IMG submission 94438) | Capybara group fecal microbial communities from Wisconsin, USA - P827 metagenome | ecosystem: Host-associated > Mammals > Digestive system > Large intestine > Fecal | place: USA: Wisconsin...
CGCTGCCGCCACAGTTTGCTGCCGCTTTGATAAACCCATTGTACGCCGAGCAACAGAATCAGACCGAAAGCAAAGCGTTCCAGCCATAGCTGGCTGAATTTAAAATAGGCGGAAGACAGCGCCAGTATCACCACAATAATCGTGGTTGCCGTCACCGCCACAACGCCCTGCATCAGCGAGGACAACAAACTCAGGCGCAGGCTGGCTTTTAACTGCGACTGATGGGTTGAAAGATAACTGGCGAGAATAAATTTGCCGTGTCCCGGCCCCAGCGCGTGAAACACGCCGTATAAAAAACTGAGCAAAATCAGCCAACCGCCCGCATACAGCGGCGCCTGTTTAATCTGATGCAAATAGGCGGACATCAGCTGGTTGAATTCCCGCTGCCACAGCACGATGCGGGCAAAAAGCGAAGGAAAGTAATACAGCGCGGCGCAAACTAACAGCACCGCCAACAATGAACAGATATATTTTGTCTTTACTTGCATGAAATAATCACCTTCTGCGCAAAAACCTCGCCTAAAGACGCATCTTCATCGCGCTGATTGCGATCCAGCGAAGCGGCATATTGTTTCATTTTTTCATCCACCTGCGGCGCAACCACACGGCCTGTACAATTCGGCGGTAGTGCGGAAAAATCCACCGCACTTTTTATCGGTTCGTCGTAATACATCGATACATAATAGGTCGGATCATAGGTGGTCAGCTCAAAATCATCATCGGCCAGCAGCGGCGGTTTGGACAACATAAAATCAAAATAATACAGCACCTGCGTGCCGCTTGATTTCATGCCGTAATTGCGCGGCGTTGAAGTATATTTGATTTTGTCGCCCTTTTTGTTGAATAAATAACTGAAATAATGCTCCTGTACGATATTTTTTATCACATCGTCAATCAGCTTCTGTAATGCCGGCCGATCGCCCTGTGCCAGCGCCAGATCGTACAAAATGGCGGAAGAACTGGGTTCATCAAGGATCCATTGCATGGAAAAACCGGTTAAGCGGTTATTTTCCACCAGCACTTTATTTTTCATATCAATAAAGGCATGCGGATGCGCTTCTCCCTGAACAGGGAAAAATAACAACATAATCAATGAGATAAACAAAGCGTAATAATTAGTCAACATGCACGCTCAATCCGTAAAACCGAACAAGTGCGACATTCTAGCATTAAAGCGTTAATGAAACAAAATATGCTAAAAACCACATAGTTTTAGCTAAAAAATAGCATAAACCGCACAAATTATGTGACATATATCAAAAAAATATAAAATAAATATTACGTTACCGACAAAATTTCTGTAAGATACCGCGCATCAAGTGATAGCTTGGTATTCATAAAGTTCCTAAATAAAATAATCATAAATAGCTAAACTACTTTCCTACCTCCCGTTTCGGGAGGTTTTTTTTATTTAAATCAACGCAATGACAGCCTCACGACTTATTACGCAATGCTAAATAAGCAACCCTGCCCGCGGCTCTGAAATGAGTTTTTTGTCGCCCTGAACTTACAAATATTCATAATTTCAAGTAAAATGACCGCACTTTTTTCATCTGAATGAGAATTATTATGTCATCACAATTTGTTTATACGATGCACCGCGTCGGTAAGGTCGTACCACCGAAGCGGCATATTTTGAAAGATATTTCACTCAGTTTTTTCCCGGGGGCGAAAATCGGCGTGCTCGGTCTGAACGGCGCCGGTAAATCCACCCTGCTGCGCATTATGGCCGGCATTGATAAAGACATTGAGGGCGAAGCGCGTCCGCAGCCGGGAATTAAAATCGGCTATTTGCCGCAGGAGCCGAAACTGCAACCGCAGCAAACCGTGCGCGAAGCCATTGAAGAAGCCGTTGCCGATGTGAAACGCGCGCTGACCCGTTTGGATGAAGTTTATGCCTTATATGCCGACCCGGATGCGGATTTTGATAAACTGGCGGCGGAACAGGCCGAGTTGGAGGCGATTATTCAGGCGCATGACGGCCATAATCTAGCCAACCAACTGGAACGGGCGGCGGATGCGCTGCGTTTACCGGACTGGGAGGCAAAAATCGAACATTTATCCGGCGGTGAGCGCCGCCGTGTGGCGTTATGCCGTTTGCTGCTGGAAAAACCGGATATGCTGCTGCTCGACGAACCGACCAACCATTTGGATGCGGAATCCGTCGCTTGGCTGGAACGGTTCTTACATGACTATGAAGGTACCGTGGTGGCGATTACCCACGACCGTTATTTTCTGGATAACGTCGCCGGCTGGATTCTGGAGCTTGACCGCGGCGAAGGTATTCCTTGGGAAGGCAATTATTCTTCCTGGCTGGAACAAAAGGAAAAACGTCTGGCGCAGGAAGCCGCCAGCGAATCGGCTCGTCAGAAATCCATTGAAAAGGAACTGGAATGGGTGCGCCAGAATCCGAAAGGTCGTCAGGCGAAAAGCAAGGCGCGTATGGCACGCTTTGAGGAACTCAACAGCGGCGAATACCAAAAACGGAATGAAACCAACGAACTGTTTATTCCGCCCGGTCCGCGTTTAGGCGATAAGGTCATTGAAGTGGCGCATTTAAGCAAGAGTTACGGCGAACGCAAACTGATCGATGATCTGTCTTTCACTATTCCGAAAGGGGCAATTGTCGGTATCATCGGCCCGAACGGCGCCGGGAAATCCACGCTGTTTCGCATGTTATCCGGACAAGAACAGCCGGATAGCGGCAGCATCACGCTGGGAGACACCGTACAGCTTGCCTCTGTGGATCAATTCCGTGACGCGATGGACGACAAAAAAACCGTTTGGGAGGAAGTGTCCAACGGTCAGGATATATTACGCATCGGTAATTTTGAGATCCCAAGCCGCGCCTATGTCGGCCGCTTTAACTTCAAAGGCGTGGATCAGCAAAAACGCGTCGGCGAACTCTCCGGCGGCGAACGTGGCCGTCTGCATTTAGCCAAACTGCTGCAAGCCGGCGGTAACGTTTTGCTGCTGGACGAACCGACCAACGATCTTGATGTGGAAACCCTGCGCGCACTGGAAAATGCGATTCTGGAATTTCCGGGCTGTGCCATGGTTATCTCTCACGACCGCTGGTTTTTAGACCGTATCGCCACACACATTCTGGACTACGGTGATGAAGGCAAAGTGACGTTCTATGAAGGTAACTTCTCCGATTATGAAGAATGGAAAAAGAAAACCTTCGGCGCGGAAGCACTCCAGCCTCACCGGATTAAATATAAGCGTATTGCGAAATAAGCAAAATCCCCGTTCGGGGATTTTTTTCAGGAAAATGTTATGCCACAAATACTGATTTACATTGATAATCTCAGAATCGGCGGTGTCACCACCGTATTAAAAAATTATCTGAACATACTGGCCACCGAGGCGAATTATCAGGTTGATTTGCTTGTGGTCAATCAACCGCGCGACGCTGTTTTCGACCAATTGCCGGTCAATATAAACAAACATTATCTTTGTTCTCACATTGAAGATGAATTCAATATTTACAGCTTCTGGCGGTTACGGGAAGAGAATATCACCGAGGAAAACAAAGCGTATTTCCGCTTTTGGCGCAATGCCGTGCGCGAAGAAAGCAAAAAACGCCTGCTGCAATACCTTAATGCCAGAGCGCCCTATGATTTCATTATCAATTTCAACGGCGATCTGGAAACCTTTCTGGAATCTTACGATCTGCACCGCAACACCAAGGTTATCCGCTGGATCCATATTCAAAACGATATTCAAACCTACAGCGCCGATCCGGATTACTATCGGATCGTATTGGATAAACAAGCGGTATTCGTGCTGCTGGTGGAAGACATGAAAACGGCCTTTCTGCGCATGGCGGCGCATATCGGCTTAAAGCTGGACAATAAACAAGTCGTGGTGCTTTATAATCCGATAGAGACGGATGCTATTCTGGCAAAAGCGAATGAGGCGGACATCGCCGATAAGGCGTTGCTGGAAGAGGATTATATCCTGTCTGTCGCCGGTCTGTACGATTATAAAAACCATAGCGAAATGCTGGACATCTACGCCCGCTTAAAACAAAAAGGAATTAAGCAAAAACTGTATATTATCGGCGAAGGCTATGAAAGAGCGGCATTAACGGAAAAAATCAACAGATTAGGTTTACAGCAGGATTGCCTGCTGCTCGGAATCAGATCCAACCCCTTTCCGTTTATGAAAAAGGCGAAATTATTTATTCACACCTCCACGAATGAAGGTTTCGGCATGGTACTGGTTGAAAGTATGGTTTGCGGCTGCCCCGTGGTCGCCATGGATTGCCCGGTCGGGCCAAAAGAAGTCTTGGCGGATAATCGATACGGCAGATTGGTGCCGCTGCATGATACGGACGGTTTTGTACAAAGCGCTTATGAATTACTTACCAATGAAACACTGCGGCAGGATTATATCGCCAGACTGCCGCAGGCCGTTGCACGCTTTCAGGCTGATCGTATCGGCGAACAGCTCTTTCATGTATTGACGCACATAAAAAATCAGGCGACTACCGCGCCGCCTGAATAAATCGGCAACTTATTTCGCCAGTTCCTGAATTTTCTTAATCACATTGCTGGTGGAGCAACCGTTTTCAAAATTCAGCACTTTAACTTCACCGCCGTTCGCCCAAACTTCCTTGCTGCCGGCGATCTCATCCGGTTTATAATCCCCGCCTTTCACCAGCAAATCAGGCAGAATCTCACCGATTAAACGCTGCGGCGTATCTTCATCAAACGCCACCAGCCAGTCCACCGAAGACAGCCCCGCCAGCACCGCCATTCTGGCAGCCAGATCGTTAATCGGGCGATTTTCGCCTTTCAGGCGTTTAACGGACGCATCGCTGTTAACCGCCACAATCAACCGATCGCCCAGCTTACGGGCATTTTCCAGATAAGATACATGTCCGGGATGCAGAATATCAAAGCAACCGTTGGTCATTACGATTTTTTCGCCGCGTTCTTGCGCCAATTTGACCGCACTTTTCAGCTCTTGTTCGCTCATAATCCCGAAACCGGAACCGCTGCGGCCATGAATGGCATTTTCCAGCTCGACCGTAGAGACGGTGGAGGTTCCCAGTTTGCCCACCACAATACCGGCGGCCACGTTGGCCAGATAGCAGGCTTCTTCAAAAGGACGGCCGTCCGCCAAAGCAATCGCCAACACACTGATCACCGTATCGCCGGCACCGGTGACATCAAACACTTCTTTAGCCACGGTCGGCAAGTGGAACGGCGGTTTTTGCGGACGCAATAAAGTCATGCCTTTTTCCGAGCGAGTAACCAGCAACGCGCTTAAATCGATATCCCGAATCAGCTGTAAACCTTTCTCAACAATATCCTGTTCCGACGCACAAGGCCCGACCACCGCTTCAAATTCCGACATATTCGGCGTCAGCAAGGTCGCACCGCGATAACGTTCAAAATCCGTTCCTTTCGGATCAATCAATACCGGCACATCGGCCTGACGGGCAATGTTGATCATCTGCCGAACCTGATTTAACGTACCTTTTCCATAGTCCGATAAAATCAACGCGCCATAATTTTGCACCGCACTTTGCAGTTTTTGCAGCAATCCGTCGCTGGTGACATTATTGAAATCTTCTTCAAAATCCAGCCGCAGCAACTGCTGATGGCGAGATAAAATGCGCAGTTTGGTAATGGTCGGATGAGTCTCCAGCCGCACAAAATTACAACCGATTTTCTGTTTTTCCAGCAGCGCGGTCAGGGCGGAACCGGTTTCATCCTGTCCGACCAGCCCCAACAGTTCAACCGGCACGTTTAAAGAGGCGATATTCATCGCCACGTTCGCCGCCCCGCCGGCACGTTCTTCATGCTCCTGCACGCGCACCACCGGCACCGGCGCCTCGGGAGAAATGCGATTGGTGGCGCCGAACCAATAGCGATCCAACATCACATCACCTAAAACTAATACCCTTGCATTGCGAAATTGTGCTGAATATTGACCCATTTTATTTTCTATTCCTTGTATCGATTGGAAAAATTTTGCTGATTTTACCACAGGATAAATGCTATTTACCAAGAATTCCGCTAAACTAGACGCTCGGGTCTGTTAAACTGTGCGCTTTGAATTTAACGTTGTATTTTTATTATGGCAAAAGCATCTCTTCCAACATTTCAGAAATCATTTTTAAAGCCTAAATACTGGGGATTTTGGCTGGGGCTGGCAATCTGGCGATTGATTTTATTACTGCCCTACCCGGTTCTGTTAAAAATCGGCAGCGGGTTGGGATTGCTGTTTTCCAGACTAAAAGTCGGCCGCCGCCGGGTCAACATCGCCCGACGCAATTTACAGCTTTGTTTCCCCGACTATCCGCCGCAAAAAATCGAAGAAATTTTACGGGCGAATCTGAAATCCACCGGCATGGCGATAATCGAAACCGGCATGGCATGGTTCTGGTCAGACAAACGGATCAAAAAATGGTCGACTATCAGCGGGGTGGAATACCTGCAACAACACCGGCAAGACGGCATTATTTTCGTCGGCGTCCATTTTCTCACCCTTGAACTCGGCGCCCGCATCGTCGGCATTCACCAGCCGGGCATCGGCGTGTACCGCCCGAACGACAATCCGCTGATGGACTGGCTGCAAACCCGCGGCCGCTTGCGTTCCAACAAAGATATGCTGGATCGCAAAGATCTGCGCGGCATGATCCGAGCGCTTAAACGCGGGGAGATTATCTGGTATGCGCCCGATCACGACTACGGCCCGAAGAACTCGGTTTTCGTGCCGTTTTTTGCGGTTAAACACGCCGCCACCACCACCGGCAGCTATTATTTGCTGAAAGCCTCTCCGCACAGCAAAGTGATACCTTTCGCCCCGCTACGCAACCGCGACGGCTCCGGCTATACCGTCACCATCTCCCCGCCGGTGGCCTTCAGCGATTTAAACAACGAAACCGACATCGCCGCACGCATGAATAACATCGTGGAACAAGAAATCCTGCGCGGCATCGAACAATACATGTGGCTCCACCGCCGCTTCAAAACCCGCCCCAACGAACAGGCGCCAAGCTTATATGATTAAGGCCGAAAAGCATCGTAATGGTGCTTAGACAGGGAAAATTACATGACCTTGTGAATAAAATTCAATAAAAGTGCGGTGAGATTTACCGCAGTTTTTGCTAATCTCAGCGCTTATCTTTCAGGTGATTAAAAAACTTGTTCAAAATCTACCGCACTTTTTGTTGCAATTAACGATAAATCTCACACAGCCATTTCACCATCGCAGGATCACGGTGGCTGAAAAACAGGCTTTGCCCTTGGTCTAGCGTGGCGATTTTTGCCAGTTGCTTATCGCTTAAGGTAAAATCAAAAATATCGGCGTTTTCCAGTACGCGGCTTGACGTAACGGATTTCGGAATCACCGCAATGCCGCGCTGATTAAGCCAGCGCAAAATCACTTGGGCGACGGATTTGCCGTGCACTTGGGCGATGTCGGTTAAAATCGGATTGTGGAAAATATCGTTTTTACCTTCGGCGAAACTTGCCCAAGATTGTTGCACAATGCCGTGTGCTTGGTGGAATGCCAGCTCTTCTTCACGTTGATAAAACGGGTGCGTTTCAATCTGATTGACCGCAGGCACAATTTCAAAATGCGCCATTAAATCGGCCAGGCGGTCGGGGTAAAAATTGCTGACGCCAATGGCGCGGATTTTGCCGGCGTTGTACAGTTCTTCCATCGCCCGCCACTGCCCATATACATCGCCGTAAGGTTGATGAATTAAGTATAAATCAAGGTAATCCAAGCCTAATTTGGCAAGGGATTGGGCAAAATCCTGTTTGGTTTGTTCGTAGCCTTGTCCACGTATCCATTGTTTGGTGGTGATAAAAATGTCTTCGCGCGCAATGCCACTTTCTTTAATCGCTTGACCCACTTGTTCTTCATTAAAGTAGCCTTGGGCGGTGTCAATCAAGCGGTAACCCGAATGCAGGGCATTTAATACCGCTTGTTTGGTTGCTTCGGCCGGGATTTGATACACGCCGAAGCCGACCATCGGCATTTCTACGCCGTTGTTTAATTGGATTGTTTTCATTCTTTTTTCCTTATGCGTTTTGCGATTTGATCTCACGACTTTCGCTAATCATAAAATTGGCAATGCGTTTGGCAATCAACCATTTGCCGTCTTGTTTAACGTAACTGTCTTGATAACGCACGCTGTGGTCGTGCAAAATCTGTTTGCCGTCTTGTTCGCCAACCAATTTCACCGCACAATAATTGATGGCTTCGGCGGTGGTTTCGCTAGTAAAAGTTACTGTATGCTGACCATTTAAATGATAAACGCTGTGAAATTGTGCTAAATAACTGCTGAATACGTGTTCAATTTCTGCTTTACCTTTGGCTTCAGCAAATAATTGACCACCGATATAAGTGTTTACTTGCGCGTTTTCAGTAAATAATGCCATTTGTTCGGCAACGCGTTTTTCATCGGCTAAATTGGAAAAGGTATCCACCAAATCTTTTAAGGCTTGACGTTCAATCAGTTGAGTTAAAAAGTTATTTTGCATTTTTGTGTTCCTTTATTGTTTTAACGCACCGTATTTATAGGCTGCCGTTACGCCGCCATCCATTAAAATATCGCTACCGCTGATATAACTTGCGTTGAATAGAAATTCTGCCAATGCGCCGATTTCATCCGGTGTGCCGCCACGTTTAGCCGGAGATTTGGCAAGCATATTACGGTAGAACGCGCCTCGTTCTGCGCTGGTTAATTCATCATAAGCCAATGGCGTATAAACAATTCCTGCACTAATACAGTTAATGCGCGCACCACGTTCGCCCCATTTCACCGCTTCGGCAATCACGCGCAAGGTATTGCCGCGTTTGGCGATTTGATAGGCTTTTAGGCTGTCGTCAATGGTTTGCACAAAATCTAGTTGCAACAACTCTTCAGCTGGCAATGTAGCCAAGGCATCGGCTTGTGCTTGACTCAATTCGTCCACCGCTAAACGATGACTGGATTGCGAGCCAATAACAACCGCCGAACCACCTTCGGCAATCACTTGGCCGAATTCTTCGAAAACGACCGCCGCACCGTACAAATCCACTTTCAAAATAGCTTGTGCCGAGGCTTGTGAGGGGGATAATCCTGCGGTTAATACCACACCTTTCACCGCACCGAATTGAGCCGCCTGTTTGGCTAACATCGCCACCGAATGATGCTCACTCACATCCACGCTTGCCGTACTGACAGTAAAACCGCTTTGACGCAAAATTTGAGCGGCGGTTTCAGCGTTTTCTGATTTGATATCCGCCAATAAAATTGATTTGCCCACACCGATACGGCGCACAATCGCCTGTGCAATCGCCCCACTGCCAATGGCAACGATAATTTCTTGATTGAGGTTTTTCATTTTTGCTCCTATTTAAACGCTTGCAATGCCAATACTTTGGTGAATGCCTAATTGTTCGTTTTGCACCAATTTGAGAATAAAATCGGCAATGCTTTTGCGTGAAACGCTGTGTCCTTTAAAAGTTTCGCCTTTGTAAGTTAAGGCGTAATCCACTTCCGAGCCGTTGGTAAACCACGCAGGACGCAACACGGTAAAATCTAAATCCGATTGCTCAATCACTGCGGCTGACTCACGGTACGGCACTAAAATCGCGCCGTGATTTTCGCCCGTTTCGCCGTAAATTCCCATTGAACTGATAAAAATCAAACGCTTAACGTTGTTTTCTTGCATTGCTTGTACGATATTGTGCGCCATGGTTTTCAGACTGCCTGAAAGCCCGGCGTAAACCACATTTTGCCCGCGCATCACCGCCGTTAATTGGGCGATATTTAACACATCGCCTTCGACAATCTGCACCCGTTCGCCGGCAAATTGGCGTACCGAATCGGCATGACGAACAAACAGGGTTAAATGATGTTCGGGGTGATGCAATAACACCGGAATAACCTGTTTGGCAAGGCTGCCGCTCGCGCCTAACATTAAGATATTTTTCATGTTGCTTTCCTGTTGTTGGTTGATACGGCCTATTATAGGGAAACGAAATTCATTTGATTAGTAGGTTAATTTTGATTAAAGTCATGAGATAAATTCATTAAACAGGCAAATTTATCATCGCAACGGATCACAAAATGAAAGAAAACCTCAATGATTTGCGCGCCTTTATTTTGGTGGCGAAAACGGGCAGTTTTACCAAAGCGGCGGCGCAAATGGGCGTGTCGCAATCGGCGTTGAGCCACAGTATTCGCGGCATTGAAGAGCGGCTGCAAATCAAGCTGTTTCACCGTACCACGCGCAGCATTTCCACTACCGAAGCCGGCGAGCAACTTTATCGGCGTTTATCCCCGCTGTTTGACGATATTGATAAAGAAATCAATGAGTTAAGCGCGTTTCGCAATGCAGTCAGCGGTAGTTTGCGGATTAACGGCAACGAACACGTTTTCCGTTATGTATTGAATGAAAAACTGACGCAATTTATGCAGTCTTATCCCGAAGTGCATTTGGATTTGGTGGCGGAAGATCGTTTTATTGATATTGTGTCGGAGCGCTTTGATGCGGGTATTCGGCTCGGGCATAACGTTGCCAAAGATATGATTGCGCTGCGCATTTCAGACGATTTGCAAATGTGTACCGCCGCCGGCCCCGATTATTTAGCCAAACACGGTACGCCCAAAACGCCTTACGATTTAACCGAACATCAATGTTTGCTGCACCGTTTGCCCACCCGCGGCGGCAATATGGTGTGGGAGTTTCGGGATCCCAAAAACGTAAAACATATCGTCAAAATCCAACCGCAGGGGCGTTTTACAACCAATCAGGGGTTTCTGCATAAACATTATGCCGTAAACGGTTTGGGCATTTTGTGGACTCCGCAGGATATGATTGAGCAGGAAATCGCCGACGGCAAACTGATCCCGATTTTGACCGATTGGAAGATGAGCTACGAAGGTTATCATCTTTATTACCCTAACCGCCGCCAGAATTCGCCGTTGTTTCGGGCATTAGTGGAAGCGTTGAGAGCGTAAAAGTGCGGTGGAATTTGCCATAGTTTTTGCCCATTCCGCCGCAACAACATCAGCTCACCTTAAATAAATGTATTGCCAAGGCGCAACATCGCCCACCGCAATCGGCGCTACATGACGCTTGCCGGATAAAACGGAATGGTTCATGAGTAAACAATTCGCTATGACGAAGTTGGAAAAGTTGCTAACTGATGCTGAAATGGTGTTAAATAGGCTTGCTATCCCATGACATACTATTCCGGAGCCCCCATGATTAGACCTGCAAAAGCCGATGATATCGCCCGTATCGCCGAGCTGTTATATCAAGTTCACGCCGTTCACGTTGACGCGCGCCCCGATATTTTTCAGGCGGGCAAACGCAAATACGGCGACGAAGAAATTTTAGCCTTGCTGGCAGACGACCAAAAACCGATTTTTGTTTATGAAGACGAAAACGGCACGCTGCAAGGTTATGCGTTCTGTATTTACCAGATTACGCAAGGCGTTCCGGCGCTATTTGATCGTAAAGTGCTGTACATTGACGATCTCTGCGTGGATGCGTCACAACGCGGCAAGAAAATCGGCGAGCAGCTGTACCGGTATGCGGTGGAATTTGCCAAAGCCAACGCATGTGACAGCGTGACGCTCCACGTTTGGAACGACAACCAAGGCGCATTCCGTTTCTACCAACGCTTAGGACTTGAGCCGTTAAAAACCTTGATGGAACAGAAGCTGTAAAAAAGTGCGGTGGAATTTGCCACAGTTTTCGCCCATTCCGCCGCTTAGTATTTATTCCGTGCCGCTTTCTTCCAGCTCGTCCGCCATGGCGGATAATATATCGGTGGAAAGGCGGGCCAGTGAACGATAAAAAGGCAAGGCGGCTTTGGCCTCCACCAGCGGCAGGAATTTGGTGGCGCACGGCAGCAGAAAATGTTCGAACAAGGCTTTTTGTGCGCTGAGGGAATCCAGATTATCTTCGATCCAAGAGGCGGTGAGAAAAACGAAGGAAAAACGATCTGCACTTTCCGCCGCCGGCATTCCGCGCTGTGCCCGGAAGTCAACAAATTCGGCGACATCCAGCCCGTAGGCGGAGAGAGTCGGGCTGACCTGCGGATGTTCACCGCCGAACAAACGCTGATATTCTTTTTCCAACGCCAATAAATCCAGCGGCATTTGCAGGCTGTCCAGCGCTTGTCGGCTTTGCGCATCGGTTTCCAACGCCCAGACCCGGCTTAAGCCTTTTTGTCGCAGCCAGATAAAAACTTCCGCCAGTACGGGATCCTGCGGGGCGCGGGCAAATAAATTACCGAACAGACGGCTGATTAACGAAAAATGATTTAACTGATGTTCAACGTGCATGCTCGCCTTTCCCTTGTGTTGCGTGGCTTGCAAGTGCGGTCAGATTTTGTCGCGTTATTTGTGCGGCGTCCTCAAGCAGCAATTGGCGCGCGTGCCGATCGATAATATGAATATCGCCGAACAGCTTATGCTGAATATCGGTAATGCCGCAATAATTAAACAATCCGTTAACCAGACAATCGCATAAGGATTGCGCAAAACCCAGTTTTTGATATTTTTCCACATTATTGCCGATGGTTATAAAATGCTGCATTTTTTTCCCTTGCAGCAGACCGACTGAGGTGCCGTTTTCCGTTTTATAGGCGAAACCGTGGCTTAACACTCTGTCCAGATACCCTTTCAAAATGGCCGGGAAACCCATCCACCATAAAGGATAAACCAGCGTAATCAGATCGGCGGCGCTAATCAGCTGTTGTTCGGCGCGGATTTCCGCCGGTGTGATCCCCCGGTTGGCGGCCTGCAATTCTGTCCAGCTTAAAACGGGATTAAACGCCAACCGATAGAGATCGCGCGTGACGGTGTCAATCCCCGCCTCGCGACTGGCGTTCACTACCGTGTCGAAAATCGCTTTATTAAAACTTTGCTCACCGTTCGGGTGAGCCAAAATAACCAAATGATTCATTTTATTTTTCCACTTTGCGTACAAATAAGGTGATGCCTTCCACCCGCTGAACTTCCACGATGTCGCCGCGCTGCAAGCCGCGTCCCTGAATGCGCCAGGTGGTATCGCCGAACGCACCGCGTCCGATACCGTTTTCGCCGATGTCACGCACCGCGCCGCGCATGCCAAGCATGGCGTGATCGCGCTGATTTAAAGAGGTTTTCGCCTGATCGGCACGGTCTTTGCCGTGCTGATATTTCCACCAGAGTAAACTGAGCATGATCGCCAGTACCGCATAACAAATAACGGCCACCGTCAGGGATAACGGTATCAGCGCCACAACGCCCGCCAATACCAGCGCCGCTAATCCCCACCACAGCAGAAACACGCCCGGCAGCAGCAGTTCCGCAATCAGCAAACCGAAACCCAGCACCAGCCAGTGCCATACCGTCCAACTCATCAACCATTGCATCCTATCGCACCTTTCATTGATAAACCGATTTAATCCGATAAGCGCGCCGCAAAAACAGGCATTCTGTCGTTTTCAGCGTGCTTTATCGGATCCCTCTGCCTTGTCGGATAATTACTTTTTATCGCCTTTCAGTAATTCGGCAATCCCCGCCACCGAGCCGATAAGGTTGCCGGCTTCCAGCGGCATCAGCACCACTTTACTGTTATTGGACGCGCCGATGTCTTTCAGCGCTTCGGTGTATTTCTGGGCGATAAAATAGTTAATCGCTTTGGTATCGCCGTCGGCGATGGCTTGCGAAACCATTTGCGTGGCTTTGGCTTCCGCCTGCGCCGCACGTTCGCGCGCTTCGGCCTGTAAAAAGGCTTCCTGACGCTCCCCTTCCGCTTTCAGAATGCGGGATTGTTTTTCCCCTTCGGCGCGCAGAATTTCGGCCTGACGCACGCCTTCCGCTTCCAGAATATCCGCCCGTTTATTCCGTTCCGCTTTCATTTGCGCATTCATCGCCGCAATCAGTTCATGCGGCGGCCGCACATCGCGGATTTCGATACGGGTCACTTTAATGCCCCACGGGTTCGTCGCTTCATCCACAATCGCCAGCAAACGGCCGTTGATGTTATCGCGCTGCGACAGCATTTCGTCCAGCTCCATCGAGCCTAAAACGGTACGGATGTTAGTCATGGTCAGATTAATGATCGCCTGCTCCAGATGATTCACCTCGTAAGCGGCACGGCGTGCGTCGATCACCTGCACGAAACACACCGCATCAATGGAAACATTGGCGTTATCTTTGGAAATCACTTCCTGCGAAGGAATATCCAAAACCTGTTCCATCATGTTGATCTTGCGCCCGACCCGATCAATAAAAGGCACGACGAAATTTAATCCCGGCGTTAAGGTGCGGGTATAACGTCCGAAACGTTCAATCGTCCAGTGATAGCCTTGCGGCACGGTTTTTAAGGTTGAATACAGTACAAAAACGACCAGTAAGACAAAAATAATCGTCGCTACGGGCATACCGTCCAGATATTCCATGTTGTTCTCCTTTTTCAGTTAAAATTAACAAAAGTCTAACAAATCAGACCGCACTTTGTATATACTGATAACCGTCATTTTTAGCAATAAATTCAAATAAATGCGTAATACAATCCGGTGCGTCCTGATCCTGATGGGAAACAAACAGCAACTGGGTTTCACTGTTGTTCACCAATTGTTCGATAAAGTGCTTAACCAGTTTACGGTTCACGCCGTCCAGCCCTTGCAGGGGTTCGTCTAAAATCAATAGCGGCGGATGTTTCACCATGGCGCGGGTAATCAATAGTAAACGCTGCTGACCCCAAGACAGCGAACGGAACGGGCGGTTGGCAAGCGCGCGCAGATTTAAACGCGTCAACCATTGCATCGCCTTAATCCGCAACGCATCGGGCACTGCCTGATATACACCGATACTGTCGAAAAAACCGGAAATAATCACATCGGCGACGGAACAATTCACCCGATAATCCATGTGCAGCTGGCTGCTGACATAACCGATGCGGCGTTTAATCTCCCAGATGGTTTCGCCGCTGCCGCGCTGCCGGCCGAATAGCACCACATGATTGGCATAGGCTTGCGGGTGATCGCCGGTAATAATGGATAGCAAAGTGGATTTTCCCGCCCCGTTCGGGCCTTTAATCCACCAGTTTTGCTTCGGTTTTACCGTCCAGTTTAAATGATCCAGAATGATTTTATCGCCGTATCGAATACACACCTCTTTCAATTCGACGCGTGCCGCCTCCGGATCCAACGGAATCAACGGTGCCGCCGGTGCAGGCAAGGGCGCATCAACGGCGCTTTGCGCATAGCATAATTGCTGATAAATGCTTTGCGCTTCCAACTGACGGCGTTCTCCCTGCAAGATCAGCTCGCCGTTATCCAAAATCGCCAGATGATCCGCCTCGGGCGGAATATCGCTGAAACGGTTGATAATCAATACCAGCGCCATTTGCCCGCGCAACGCGGCCAGCAATTCGCACCAGTCCGCCACTGACTGCACATCCAACCCCGCGAACGGTTCGTCCAGAATCAGCAAATCCGGCGCTTGCACCAATGCCTGACATAACAGAACCTTGCGGCTTTCGCCGGTGGAAAGCTGAATAAACGGGCGCGCCAAAAGTGCGGTAATTTTTAACTGATTTGCGTAATACTGACAACGTTCGTCCTGATCCGATCCGTTTAAAATCACCTGTTTGGCGCTTTCACCGAAATCATCGGGGCTGACGCAATCATTGTTGCGATCCTTAAAGGTTTGCTCAATGATACGCTGCTGTTTCTCAAAAGACAGGCAGGCAACGGAGCGAAAAGTATTCCGATATTCTCCGCGCCGCAAAGGAAAAGCGCCCTGCAAAGCCAGAGACAGCGCAGTTTTGCCGCTGCCGTTATTGCCGACCACCACCCAAAAGCTATGGGCTTGGATCGTCAGTTCGTCAATGGTTAAACAATGATGCGAACTTAACTGAAATACTCCGTTGCGAATATTGATCATCCTGTTTTCTCCGATAAAAAAAGCGGATATCAACCCGCTTTTATCCCAGACTACAGCGCAGCTTATACGCTGCGTTTTTCTTCCGCCATGCAGACCGCCGCGGTAAACACCACGTCGGTGGAGGAATTTAACGCGGTTTCCGCCGAATCCTGTAATACACCGATAATAAAACCGACACCGATAACCTGCGCGGCAATATCGTTCGGAATACCGAACAGGCTACACGCCAGCGGAATAAGCAATAACGAACCGCCGGCCACCCCGGAAGCGCCGCAGCCGCACAAACTTGCGACGACACTTAATAAAATCGCCGTCGGTACGGAAACATTAATGCCCAACGTATTTACCGCCGCCAGCGTCAGCACCGTAACAGTAATGGCGGCACCCGCCATATTAATGGTCGCCCCTAACGGAATGGAAACCGAATAGGTTTCTTCATCTAAATTCAAACGCTTCGCCAGCTCCATATTGACCGGAATATTGGCGGCCGAACTACGAGTTAAAAACGCGGTCAGACCGCTTTCGCGCACACAGGTCCAGACTAACGGATACGGATTGGAACGGGTTTTCCAGAAAACCAGAATCGGATTTACCACAAATGCGGTAAACAGCATGGAACCGATTAACACCACCAACAGCTGCGCATAATCCAGCAATGCCGACAAACCCTTATCCGCCAATGTGGACGCCACCAGACCGAACACCCCGAACGGCGCCAAGGTAATAATAAAATGTACGATTTTTGAAATGCCTTCGGAAAAGTCATTCATCACCGTTTTGGTCGTATCCGACGCGTGGCGCAACACGATGCCGAGCGCAATAGCCCACGCCAGAATACCGATAAAATTAGCATTAAATAATGCCGCCAGCGGGTTGTCCACCGCATTTAAAAATAATGTACTCAACACCTCGGCGATATTTCCCGGCGGAGATAATTCGCCCTCGTGAGTGACCAGCGAAATCGTAGTCGGCAGCATAAAACTGGCGACAACCGCCGTTAACGCCGCTAAAAAGGTGCCCAGCAGATACAGCACCACAATTGATTTCATATTGCTTTTGGTGCCGATACGCTTATTGGCGATGGCGGCGATCACCAAAACGAAAACCAAGATCGGTGCGATAGCACGCAGCGAGCGCACAAAAATGGTGCCTAAAAAGACCACATTGTCGGCAAGGCTGAAACCAAGCGAAGGTTCCAATACCGGCGAAACCAAGGCAACGATTAAACCTAACACCAGACCGATCGAAATACGTTTAATAAGACTTCCATGAAAAAATAATGAGTAGAGACGAGATGTATTCATAATAATTAATAACTATATTGATATTCCGGCTGACTTGCCGTTAAACTTCGGATCACCGCACAGTGATCCCCCGAGCAGAATAAAGATAGCGCAAATCCAATATAAAGCAAATATGAAATAGCAGATTTATCTTAAATTTTCTTCTATTTATTAAACGTAACGATAAATTTCAGGATTAAATTTAGAAATTATTTATACCGCAAAAAATTATTCATCACCCTATTGACTTACTGTATATAACAACAGTAATATTAACTGTACAAATTCACAGTAATTTATAACGAGGTATATGATGAGTTATGTCAATAACACGATGGCGCAACGCGATAACACTTATTCCTATCGTCCTATGCCGTTTTATGATGATTCCGCTCGCCGCCCGCTGACATTCAATAAAAAGCTGGATTTAAACCTTTATTGTATCAAACGTCCGCAGCAAACCTGTTTCATTCAAGTGACCAATCCGAATATGCTGGCATGGGGAATTGAAGCCGGCGACATGCTTGTGGTGGAAAAAAGCGATAACTTGTCTGTCGGCGATCTGGTGGTGCTGGAGCTGGAGCACACATTCCAGATTTATGAATTTGTCGCCCATAATAATGATGAATATATTTTCTTTCCGTTAGACGCCAAAATGAAAACAATAAAAACCCGACACTGGAACGCGTTACCTATCGTCGGCGTAGTCACTAACAGCATACATCAAATGAAACCGAGAAATACCCTACAGTTTGCGGCCTGAGGTGCAACAAAAAAGTGCGGTAAAAAAATACTGAGTTTTTTAACCGCACTTTCGACTGTGAAGAATATTTTTTATAAAACCCGCCGCGATTGGGTATAGGTTCGGCTCCAATAACTTTCGTCCAGTGAGCTTATCATCACGCCGCTTTTGGTACTTGCGTGCATAAACCGGTTGTTGCCGATATAAATACCCACATGGCGGTTAGAACGGAAGAAAACCAAATCGCCTAACTGTAATTCGCTTTTCTGCACCTTTCTGCCCACATGACGCTGTTCCGCCGTCGAACGCGGCAAGTCAATGCCATAAGCCTTGGCGAAAGCAGTTTGAGTAAATCCGGAACAGTCAATACCAAGTTTACTTAAACCGCCTAAACGATAACGCGTCCCGACCCATTCCCGATATACCTCGGACAGCTGCTTATCCATCACGGCGGAATATTGATGAGGTCTATTGGTTTTTAAATTTCCGATCAGTGTAGTGAGTTGAGCATCGTCACGTTCGTCAACGGAAACGTTCCTTTGCGTATTTGAACAGGCGGTCAGCAATCCCAGCCCGGCAATCATGGCTATTTTTTTCAACATAAGTTTACAATCTAAATAACTTTAAAAAAACACTGCCCGGATAGTACAGAAATTTTAGTTAAATAGCCAGCTTTTCTTTGTTTTTTTGCCGTTTTTGCGATCCTGATCGCTTTTTTTATGAAAAAATCTATAAAAAAGCCTTTCTATTAATAGAAAGGCTTGATGAAGGCAAGCGCAAAAATTATTTTTTCTTCGCTTTCGGATTCGGTAAATCGGTAATCGAACCTTCAAACACTTCCGCTGCTAAGCCGACGGATTCGTGCAATGTCGGGTGCGCATGAATGGTTAACGCCAGATCTTCCGCATCACAACCCATTTCGATCGCCAGCCCGATTTCGCCTAATAATTCACCGCCGTTGGTACCGACAATCGCACCGCCGATAATACGGTGACTGTCTTTATCAAAGATAAGTTTAGTCAGGCCATCGGCACAATCGGAAGCGATTGCCCGGCCGGATGCCGCCCAAGGGAATTTGGCCACTTCATAATTAAGCCCTTCCGCCTTACATTCTTTCTCGGTTTTACCCACCCAGGCCACTTCCGGTTCGGTATAAGCAATTGACGGAATCACCTTCGGATCAAAGTAATGTTTTTTGCCTGCGATCACTTCAGCGGCAACATGACCTTCATGAACGCCTTTGTGCGCCAGCATCGGCTGACCGACAATATCACCGATAGCAAAAATGTGCGGTACATTGGTGCGCATTTGTTTATCGGTACGGATAAAGCCGCGGTCATCCACTTCCACACCGGCAACCGGCGCATCAATCAGTTTGCCGTTCGGCGTACGACCGATTGCCACCAACACCGCATCATAACGACGGGTTTCGTTCGCCGCTTTGCCTTCCATCGAAACATAAATACCGTCTTGTTTAGCTTCAACCGCCGTCACTTTGGTTTCCAGCAACAAATTGAATTTTTTCTCAATGCGTTTGGTATAAATCTGAACGATGTCTTTATCCGCCGCCGGGATAACCTGATCAAACATTTCCACCACATCAATGTTTGAACCCAGCGCATGATATACCGTTCCCATTTCCAGACCGATAATACCGCCGCCCATGATCAACAGGTTTTGCGGCACTTCTTTCAGTTTCAGGGCATCGGTAGAATCCCAAATGCGCGGATCCTCGTGCGGAATAAACGGTAATTGAATCGGACGGGAACCCGCCGCAATAATCGCGTTATCAAACGTAATGGTGGTTTCGCCTTCCTCGCCGGCAACAATAATGGTATTCGGGCCGGAGAATTTACCGTAGCCGTTGACGACCTGCACTTTACGCATTTTCGCCATACCGGCCAAGCCGCCGGTCAGCTGGTTAATCACTTTTTCTTTCCAACCGCGGATTTTTTCCACGTCGGTACTCGGTTCGCCGAACACGATACCGTGCGCCGCCAACGCTTTCGCTTCTTCGATCACCTTGGCCACATGCAGTAACGCTTTGGACGGAATACAGCCCACGTTTAAGCAAACACCGCCTAAAGTGGAATAACGCTCAACGATAACGGTGTCCAATCCAAGGTCAGCACAACGGAAGGCGGCAGAATAACCGGCCGGCCCCGCACCAAGTACAACAACTTGTGTTTTAATTTCTTTATTCATCTCTTACCTCGTTAAAACTCTGCGATTTTCCACCGCACTTTTATGGCGGCGTTCCCTTAAGAGCAACGCCGCGCCACATTGATTACATGACTAAACGACGCAGATCGCTTAGCACGCCATTAATAAAGGTAATAAATCTCGCGCCGTCCGCACCGTCGATCACCCGGTGATCATAAGACAGGGACAACGGCAACATTAAGCGCGGAGTGAAATCTTTACCATTCCACACTGGTGTCATTTCGGAGCGGGAAACCCCTAAAATCGCGACTTCAGGCGCATTGACGATCGGCGTGAAATGCGTTCCGCCGATACCGCCCAGACTGGAAATGGTAAAACAGCCGCCCTGCATATCGGACGCGGTGAGCTTACCGGCGCGCGCTTTTTTAGAAATTTCCGCCAGCTCACGCGACAGTTCGATAATCCCTTTCTTGTTCACATCCTTGAACACCGGCACCACTAAGCCGTTCGGCGTATCCACCGCCACCCCGATATTCACATATTTTTTCAGGGTTAACCGCTGACCGTCTTCGGAGAGCGAGCTGTTGAAACGCGGATACGCTTCCAGCGCTTTGGCCGCCGCTTTCATAATAAACACTAACGGGGTGATTTTCACATCCAGTTTTTGTTTTTCCGCCAGCTGGTTTTGTTCCTTACGGAATTTTTCCAATTCGGTGATATCCGCTTTATCCCACTGCGTTACATGCGGGATCATGACCCAGTTGCGGTGCAGGTTGGCACCAGAAATCTTCTGGATACGACCTAATTCCACTTCTTCGGTTTCGCCGAATTTGCTGAAATCCACTTTCGGCCACGGTAATAAGCCTAATCCTGCGCCATTTGCGCCGCCCGCTGCCGGTGCGGAAGCCACTGCCCCGCTTTCTACCGCTTTAATTGCGGCTTTCACATAAGCCTGTACGTCTTCTTTCAGAATACGGCCTTTACGTCCGGTGCCTTTCACTTTATCCAGATTGACACCGAATTCGCGCGCTAAACGACGCACCACCGGTGTCGCATGAGCATAAGTTGCGCTGGTACCGACTTCATCCTGGCTTGCCGCCGGCTGTGCCGCGGCAGGTTGCGTGGCGGCGGCAGGTGCGGTGGTTTTTTCTTCTGTTTTCGCCGCCGGCGCCGGTGCGGCGCCCTGCACTTCAAAGCGCATAATTAATGAACCGGTTGACACTTTATCGCCGGATTTCACCAGAATTTCTTTCACTACACCGGCAAACGGCGCCGGTACTTCCATCGACGCCTTATCGCCTTCCACCGTAATCAAAGATTGTTCTTCCGTTACGCTGTCGCCGACCGTCACCATAATTTCAGTCACGTTAACTTCATCACCGCCGATATCCGGTACTTCCACATCTTTCACCGCACTTGCGCCCGTCGGCTGTGCGACGGCGGCAGGTTCCGTCGCAGCAGAATTCTGCTCTACCGCTTCGCCTTCTGCTTCAAATTTCATAATCAATGTGCCGGTAGAGACTTTATCACCGACCTTGATAAGAATCTCTTTTACCACGCCGGCAATCGGTGCCGGTACTTCCATTGAGGCTTTGTCGCCTTCGACATTGATAATGGACTGTTCCGCGGCGACACGATCCCCGACTTGCACCAGAATCTCGGTCACATTAACTTCATCGCCGCCGATATCCGGTACATTAACGTCAACCACCGCACCGCCTTTGCCGGCAGCTGGCGCCGCCGCTTTCGGTTGTTCGGCCGCCGGTTGTTGTGCCGCTTCTCCCGCTTCCAATATAAACATCGGCGTGCCGGTTGACACTTTATCGCCCACTTTCACCAATACTTCTTTGATGACGCCGGCTTCCGGGGAAGGCACTTCCATCGAGGCTTTATCCCCTTCCACATTGATCACGCTTTGATCTACCGCAACGCTATCGCCCGCTTTAACCATCACTTCCGTTACGGTGACTTCATCACTACCGATATCCGGGATTTGAATTTCTTTTGACATATTGCTTTTTTCCTCTGAGCGCGCCCTTTTCGCCTGAGACGCAAAGAGCGCCGTTTAATTACGCGTAAAGCGGATTGATTTTCTCTGCATCAATACCGTATTTTTCAATTGCCTGTGCAACTACTTGGCTATCCAGCGTACCCTGTTTTACCAGCTCGGCTAATGCCGCCACGACAACATAATGGGCATTGACTTCAAAATGCTCGCGCAGGTTTTCACGGCTGTCGGAACGACCGAAACCGTCCGTACCCAACACGCGGTAACTTTGTGCCGGAATATAAGCGCGCACTTGTTCGGCAAATAGTTTCATATAGTCGGTTGCCGCCACCGCCGGCGCATCATTCATCACCTGTGCGATATAAGGCACTTTGGCTTGCTGTGCCGGATGCAGCAGGTTCCAGCGTTCAACATCCGCACCGTCACGCGCCAGTTCGGTGAACGACGGTACGCTATACACATCAGAGGTTACGCCGTATTCATCGGCCAATAATTTCGCCGCTTCACGCACATGACGCAAAATCGCCCCCGAACCTAACAGCTGAATGTGTCCTTTGCCCTGACCGGTCACGGTTTCGAATTTATAGATACCTTTACGGATACCCTCTTCCGCCCCTTTCGGCATAGCCGGCTGATCATAGGTTTCGTTGAGAGTGGTGATGTAGTAATACACATCTTCCTGTTCCGGACCGTACATACGACGCACACCGTCCTGTACAATTACGGCCACTTCAAAAGCAAACGCCGGATCATAAGACACACAGCTTGGAATCACTAAAGACTGAATATGGCTGTGACCGTCTTCATGCTGTAATCCTTCGCCGTTCAGCGTCGTACGACCGGAGGTTCCGCCGATCATAAAGCCGCGCGCACGCTGGTCGCCCGCCGCCCACATTAAATCGCCCACGCGCTGGAAACCGAACATGGAATAATACACGAAGAACGGAATCATCGGCACATCGTTAGTCGAATATGAGGTGGCGGCCGCTAACCAGGATGCCGTTGCACCCAGCTCATTAATTCCTTCCTGCAATACCTGACCGTCGATAGATTCACGATAATATGCCACCTGTTCGCGGTCCTGCGGGATATAGTTTTGACCGAACGGGTTGTAGATACCGATTTGGCGGAACAGACCTTCCATCCCGAAAGTGCGGGCTTCATCGGCAATAATCGGTACGATATGTTTGCCGACCGATTTGTTTTTCAATAACACATTCAGGGAACGAACAAAGGCCATCGTGGTGGAAATCGGACGGGATTGCTGTTCAAACAACTGTGCGAAATCCTCCAACGGCGGCACTTCAAGCGCCTGACTGAAACGTTTTGCACGGGTCGGCAGATAACCGTTCAGTGCCTGACGGCGTTCATGCAGATATTTGTACTCTTCCGAATCTTTCGCAAAGGTAATATACGGCAATTTTTCGATATCTTCATCGGCAACGGCGATATTGAAACGATCACGAACGTGTCTCACGCCGGACATATCCATTTTCTTCACTTGGTGCGCGATGTTTTTACCTTCCGCCGCTTCACCCATGCCGTAACCTTTGATGGTTTTCAGCAAAATAACCACCGGTTTGTCTTTAACCTGTTTCGCTTTATTAAACGCCGCAAATACTTTTAACGGATCATGACCGCCGCGGTTCAGCGCCCAGATTTCATCATCGGTCATTTCCGCCACCAGCGCTTCAGTTTCAGGATAGCGGCCGAAGAAATGTTTACGCACATAAGCGCCGTCTTTGGATTTCAGGGTCTGGTAATCACCGTCCACCACTTCCATCATCAGCTGCAATAATTTACCCGACGTATCACGTTGTAATAGACGATCCCAACGACGTCCCCAAATCACTTTGATCACTTCCCAGCCGGCGCCGTTGAACTGGCCTTCCAGCTCCTGAATAATTTTACCGTTACCGGTTACCGGGCCGTCCAGACGTTGCAGGTTACAGTTAATCACAAAGATCAGATTATCCAGTTTTTCGCGTGCTGCAAAGGCAATCGCACCGCGGGATTCCACTTCGTCCATTTCACCGTCGCCCAAAAATGCGTACACGGTTTGATCAGCGGTATCTTTTAAGCCGCGATGATGTAAATATTTTAAGAAACGCGCCTGATAAATGGCATTGAGAGGCCCAAGCCCCATGGATACGGTCGGAAACTGCCAGAATTCCGGCATTAATTTCGGATGAGGATAAGAAGGAAGCCCTTTACCGTGAGTTTCCTGACGGAAGTTATCCAGCTGTTCTTCGGTCAAACGGCCTTCAACAAACGCACGGGCATAAATTCCCGGCGAAATATGCCCTTGGAAAAAGACTAAATCACCGCCGTTTTTCTCATTGCGTGCTTTAAAGAAATGGTTGAAACAGACTTCATAAATCGTGGCGGAAGATTGGAAAGACGACATATGGCCGCCCAATTCCAAATCTTTTTTCGATGCTCTTAATACCATCATAATCGCATTCCAGCGGATTGCACCGCGGATACGACGTTCTAAATCTAAATTGCCCGGGTAATTCGGTTCTTCCGAAGCCGGAATCGTATTAATATAATCAGTCGTCACGCCGCTCGGCAAAGAAACCGCGTTAGCGCGCGCGTGTTGCATTAATTGCTCGATAATAAACTGCGCTCTTTCCACGCCTTCTTCACGAATTACTGAATCGATCGCGAGTAACCAATCGCTGGTTTCGATCGGATCTACGTCATTTCTTAAAATCTCTGACATAGCCTTTTCCTTATTTGTTAATTTAAAGTTATGTTTAATTTTCAATCCAAAATTAAACGCCGGGTAGATAACAAAATGCTTTGAATTTGATGTGCCGGTATTTTACAGCCATCGGCATACATTTACAAATCTTTAACAAATTTAGTAAATGTTATTAAATTTTTTGAAAGAAAGATAGTGCTTTTTTGCGACAAAAGACTAAAAACCGATCTTTGAACGCGGAAGATAGTTTTATTTTGATAAATGATTAAATTTTTGACCGCACTTTTGTTCCGCCGCACAATGGCTGCGAAGGGGTTTTATCGTTGTGCGCGGTAATAAAAAAGCCCATCCGTTCGAATGAGCTTTTTTATCTTCGTCGTCCTATTTTTTCAGGACTAATACGACGGATTCTCCGGCAACCACTTCGCCGGTTTTTTTATCCATACTGCTGATTTCATCCATATTGGAGATCACCACCGGAGTCAATACGGATTTCGCTTTCGTTTCCAGTAATGCCAAATCGAATTCAATTACGGTATCACCCCGTTTTACCGATTGACCTTCCTGCGCCACACGGGTAAAACCTTCACCTTTCAGCTCGACAGTATCAATACCGAAATGAACGAACAATTCGACGCCTTCCTTTGACTCCATTGAAAACGCATGATTGGTTTCAAAAATTTTACCAATCACACCGTCCACCGGCGCAACGATTTTATTACCGGTAGGGCGAATTGCGACACCGTCACCGACAATTTTTTCTGAAAATACGACATCAGGCACATCTTCAATGTTAACGATCTCGCCGGAAAGCGGCGCATAAATCGTCACATCGACAGCTTTATTGTCTTTTGAACCGAATAGTTTATCGAAAAAGCCCATTTTTAGTCTCCTACTAGTGAATGTTTGAGCTATTCTAGCGCAAAAATTTCACAATTGGTATCTAGTTTAACGCTTTTTCAGCTAAAAAATCGGCAACCAGCTGTTCAATATCCGCGGCCGTCGGCTGTTGCAGCGCTTTATCAGCCAATTCTTTTGCGTCCTGATAGTTGACGTTACGGATTAATTTCTTAATCCGCGGTACGGAAATCGCACTCATACTGAATTCATCCAGCCCCATACCGAGCAACAGTAACGTCGCTCTTTCATCGCCGGCCAGCTCACCGCACATACCGGTCCATTTGCCTTCCGCATGCGAGGCGTCAATTACCTGTTTAATTAAATTCAGTACCGACGGCGCCATCGGATTGTACAAATGGGAAATCAATTCATTGCCGCGGTCAACCGCTAAGGTATATTGCGTTAAATCGTTGGTACCGATACTGAAGAAGTCCACTTCTTTCGCCAGGAATTTCGCATTCACCGCCGCCGACGGTGTTTCCACCATCACGCCGATCTGAATGTCTTCGTTAAAGGCTTTCCCTTCATCGCGCAATTGCTGTTTCAGCTGTTCGATGACCGATTTTAATTCGCGGATTTCTTCGACGGAAATGATCATCGGGAACATGACCGCCAGATTACCGAAGGCGGAAGCGCGTAACACCGCGCGCAGCTGGGCATGTAAAATCTCGCGGCGATCCATCGCAATACGAATCGCACGCCAGCCGAGAAACGGATTCATCTCTTTCGGAAGGTTCAGATATGGTAATTCTTTATCGCCGCCGATATCCATAGTACGCAGCACCACAATCCGCCCGTTCATGGATTCGACCACTTCTTTATAAGCGATAAACTGTTCTTCTTCGCTCGGTAACTGGTCGCGATCCATAAATAAAAATTCGGTACGATATAAACCGACCCCTTCCGCACCGTTGCGATCGGCGCCTTCCACATCACGGATAGTGCCGATATTGGCCACCACATCCACGCGCCGGCCGTCTAATGTCAACGCCGGTAAATCTTTTAATTTCGCCAGTTCCGCTTTTTCTTCCGCCAACTGCGCCTGCAAGGCTTTAAAGCGATCGATTTGTTCCTGCGTCGGATTGACATAAACCTGATTATTTACCGCATCCAGAATCAAATAATCGCCGGTATTAACCAGCTGCGTCACATTATTGGTTCCGACAATCGCCGGCAATTCCAGCGAACGGGCCATAATCGACGTATGCGACGTTCTGCCGCCGATATCGGTAATAAAACCCAGTACCTTATCCAGATTCAGCTGCGCGGTTTCAGAAGGCGTCAGATCATAGGCGACCAGAATAGCTTCTTCACTGATATCGCCCAAATCGACAATATTCATACCAAGAATATTTCTGATTAAACGATTACCGATATCGCGAATATCGCCGGCACGTTCTTTCAAATATTCATCGTCGATTTCCGACAGCATCTCAACCTGCTGATCGATCACCTTACTCGCCGCCACGCCGGCATTAACTTTATTCGTACGCAGATAATCGATAATTTCTTCTTCTAATTCTTCATCTTCAAGAATCATCAGGTGGCCTTCAAAAATCGCCGCCTTTTCCTCGCCTAATGAGGCGTAAGCTCTGTCTTTAATGGCGGTTAACTGCTCAATGGCCGCGGTTCTGCCCTGATAAAAACGCGCAATTTCCGCCTCGATCTGATCCTCTTTAATTTTCTGCGTATCGAGAACGATTTTTTCTTCTTTTAACACCAACGCTTTACCAAAAACAACGCCCGGCGATGCTGGAATACCTGAAATCATATGTAACCTTCCGAAATGATAAATTAAACCTTACCCTAAATAGAACAATAGCCATAAAACCCGGTTTTTATCCGCAACGATAAAAACGGCCGTTTTATGGCTAACTCCGAATTATTCTAACGTAGGAATCAATGCAACCAAATGGTCAACCGCTTTCTGCTCGTCTTCACCGGTTGCGGAAATAGTAATTACGGTACCCTGCGTTAAACCTAATGTCTGCAGTTTAAATAAACTCTTAGCACTTGCACTTTTACCTGCGGATGTCACTGTAACGTCGGAAGCAAATGCTTTCGCTTCTTTTACAAACTGAGCGGCAGGGCGTGTATGTAAACCATTTGGCGCGGTAATTTCAACATCTTTTGAGTACATAATCGTATCCTCTAAAATTTAGTAAATTCTAAGTATTAAAAGTTAATAACAGATTTAAACCACAAACCTATTAAATTCGGTTTAGTATTTATTTTATATTTAAAAATAAATCGTCGCGTAGTATCAGGCTAAGTAAGAGAATAATCAAGGTTAATAGCGATAAAATTTGAACTAAATCACAAAAAAACAGTAAAACTGTTTATTTTTCACCCCGATTTTAACTTTTATTTAACCGTTTCAGCTTGCGGAAAAATGTCGCTGTGATTTGGTTTCCGATAAACCGGCGAGCAGCCGATGATAATTCTCGAATCTGAGCGGATGAATTTTGCCCTGACGCACCGCTTCCCGCAGCGCACAGCCCGGATCATCCAGATGTTTACAGTCTCTGAATTTGCAAGTGCCTAAAAAATATTGAAATTCACGGTATCCTTTGGTGATCTGTTCTCTGTCCAGATGCCACAAACCGAATTCACGGATGCCGGGCGAGTCGATCAACTCCCCACCCTGCGGCAAATGGTATAAGCGCGATGTCGTCGTGGTATGCTGCCCCAGACCGGAAATTTCGCTTACCGCGCCGGTCGGAATATCGATATCGGGTAAAATACCGTTGATCAAACTGGATTTACCCACGCCGGACTGCCCGACCAGCACGGATGTGCCGCTGGCGAAAAGTGCGGTCAGATTTTGCATATTTTCGCCGCTTTTTGCCGACACCATCATGGTTCGGTAGCCGATCTCCCGATAAATGTTAAGCTGTTCCTGTACGGCGCGACGCTGTGAATCGGACAGCAGATCCGCTTTATTTAACACAATAACGGCGGGAATGCCGGCGGTTTCGCAAATCACCAGATAACGGTCGATAATATTTAAGGATAACGCCGGCAGCACCGCCGAAACGATAATGATACGGTCGATATTCGCCGCAATCACCTTTAAACCATCGTAATAATCCGGCCGCGTAATTGCATTTTTGCGCGGGTGCACCGCCTCAATCACCCCGCTTATACCTTGCAGCTGCTGCGTGCCTTTGCGCCACACAACCTTATCGCCCACCACCAGACTCGATAACGTACGACGCAGATTGCAGCGGAAAACCGCGCCGTTTTCCGCCTCCACATCGGCATGTGCGGAATAACGCGTCACCACAATCCCCGCCTGCGATTCTCCCAGCATCTCATCCTGCCATTCAATCTCATGCGACGTTTTTCTCTGATGACGGCGCAGGGTTTTAGTATTATTCGATTGAATACGCCGCTGCTGGTTGCGGGTTAATTTACGTTTGCTCAAAGATAAATCCTTAAAGTGCGGTCGGTTTTCAGTTAGAATAGGAAAAATTTTGTATAGGATATCTTATATTATGCAATTAGATAAACAAAATCTTATTTGGATCGACTTGGAAATGACCGGGCTGGATCCCGAAAAAGAACGTATTATTGAAATCGCCACCATCGTCACGGACAAAAATCTTAACATTCTGGCGGAAGGCCCGGTGCTGGCCATTCATCAATCCGATGAACTGCTTGCCAACATGAGCGAGTGGTGTACTAAAACGCATACGGCCAACGGATTGGTGGAACGGGTGAAAGCCAGCAAACTGAATGAACGCGGCGCAGAGTTACGAACCCTTGATTTTCTGAAAAAATGGGTGCCGAAAGGAGTCTCGCCGATTTGCGGCAACAGCGTTGCACAGGATAAACGCTTTTTATTCAATTATATGCCCGAACTGGCAGACTATTTTCATTACCGCTATCTGGACGTCAGCACGCTGAAAGAGCTGGCTTCCCGCTGGCAGCCGGACATATTGAAAGGGTTTGAAAAGAAAAATACCCACCTTGCTTTGGACGATATTCGCGAATCCATCGCCGAACTGGCTTATTATCGCAGTCACTTTATTCGCCCGGCCGATAAATAATTATGCAATCTGGCGAATAATCAGGCGGGCGTAATACTTTTTTTCCGATTACGCTTGCCAGAGGCAAATTTTTTCGTATAATACGCCCTACATTCAACATGAATGACCAACATATCAATGCGGGAATAGCTCAGTTGGTAGAGCACGACCTTGCCAAGGTCGGGGTCGCGAGTTCGAGCCTCGTTTCCCGCTCCAATTTCACACAGGATAGCAATCCGTTACGCGGGAATAGCTCAGTTGGTAGAGCACAACCTTGCCAAGGTTGGGGTCGCGAGTTCGAGCCTCGTTTCCCGCTCCAATTTCACACAGCATAGCAGTCCGTTATGCGGGAATAGCTCAGTTGGTAGAGCACAACCTTCCCAAGGTTGGGGTCGCGAGTTCGAGCCTCGTTTCCCGCTCCAATTTCATCACTTTAGCGATAATTTTCTTTTCATCGCAATAAAAACACCGTTCTGATACATCGCGCCGTAAAGATAAAATAAAGCGGACCATTTGTCCGCTGTCAATTAAAGACTGACCATCCGCTGCGGGCGGATAACATTGTGCGCATCCACCAGCGCAACGCCTAAAAAACGATTCTCATCGGAAAACAACCGCACTTGACCATAAAGCGCCGGCAGATTATCAAATTTTACCCGCTGCCCGAACCCGACCGCCCGGCTTTGTTCGGCGCTTAAACTCAATTTCGGCAAACGCCCGACCGCACTGTCCGGCGGCAGCAATAAGGCGTCCATGTCCGCCAGCGAGCCGGTTTGCGCGATCTGCTGCAATTGCGCCAAGGTCAGCATAGCCTGTGGCGGATAATCCGCCACCGCTAAACGCCGCAGCATGGTGACATGCGCGCCGCAGCCCAATGCCTGCCCCAGATCATCGATCAGAGTACGAATATAGGTGCCTTTGGAACAATGCACCTCCAGAGTGAGATAAGGTGCCTGATAGTCAATAAACCGCAGCTCGAAAATCGTAATCGGACGAGCATCCCGCGCAACGGTAATGCCGGCGCGGGCATATTCATACAAGGGTTTGCCCTGATGCTTTAACGCAGAAAACATGGTCGGCACCTGCATAATTTCACCGCGAAACGGCGCAAGTGCGGTCAGAATTTGCGCGGTTTTTACCTCCACCGCCCGACGCTGAATAATCTGCCCGTCGGCATCAGAAGTATCGGTTCGTTCGCCCAGTTTTGCGGTGACGCGATAACGCTTATCCGAATCCAGCAAATATTGCGAAAACTTCGTTGCCTCGCCCAGACAAATCGGCAGCATGCCCGTCGCCAGCGGATCCAGCGCTCCGGTATGCCCTGCTTTATTGGCCTGAAAAAGCTGCTTCACTTTCTGCATGATATGGTTGGAACTCATTCCCTGCGCTTTATCCAGCAAAAAGATGCCGTGCACATCACGCCCTTGTTTACGCGGTTTACTCATCGTCACTCTTCTTTGTGTTTTTTCTCATCATCACGCACCACATTGGTGACCAGATTCGACATGCGCATCCCTTCCACCAGCGAACGGTCATAAACAAAACGCAGTTCAGGCACAATGCGCAGGCGCATGGCTTTCGCCAGCAACGTACGAATATACGGCGCGGCTTTATGCAGCCCCTGCATACCGTTTTCAATCGCACTTTCATCATGATCAAATAAGAAGGTCACGAATATTTTTGCATACGCCAAATCGCTGGAAACCTCCACATCGGAGACCGTCACCATGCCAATACGCGGGTCTTTCACTTCACGTTGTAAAATCAGCGCCACTTCTTTCTGTAATTCCTGTGCCACACGGTCACTGCGCTTAAATTCTCTGGCCATTTATACCCTCCTGAATAAGGCAGAGGCGAACAACTGTCCGCCTGAATAAAATTGATTGATGCGGGCGCAGCACACGCCCGGCATCACATTAAATCGAACGTTTCACTTCGACCACTTCAAACACTTCGATTTGGTCTCCGACTTTAACGTCATTATAGTTTTTCACCCCGATACCGCATTCCATACCGCTGCGCACTTCCGCGACATCGTCTTTAAAGCGGCGCAGAGATTCCAGTTCGCCTTCGAAAATCACCACGTTATCGCGTAATACACGAATCGGATTGTTACGTTTCACCATACCTTCGGTCACCATACAGCCGGCAATCGCACCGAATTTCGGATGACGGAACACATCGCGGACTTCTGCCAGACCAATGATTTCCTGTTTAAATTCAGGCTGTAGCATTCCGCTCATCGCCGCTTTGATTTCGTTTAACAACTCGTAAATAATGGAGTAATAGCGCAAATCGATATTTTCATTTTCGATGATACGGCGCGCGGAAGCATCGGCACGAACATTAAAGCCGACGATAATCGCATTGGAAGCCGCCGCTAAAGTGGCGTCGGTTTCGGTAATCCCGCCCACGCCGGAGCCGACCACATTGACTTTAACCTCATCGGTTGACAGCTCCTGTAACGCCTGCACAATTGCTTCGACGGAACCCTGTACGTCCGCTTTGACAATGACATTCAGCTCGGCGACATCGCCTTCTTCCATATTGCTGAACATATTTTCCAGCTTGGCTTTTTGCTGACGCGCCAGTTTCACATCGCGGAATTTACCCTGACGATACAACGCCACTTCGCGCGCTTTTTTCTCGTCACGCACGACGGTGGCTTCATCACCCGCCGCCGGTACACCGGAAAGCCCCAGCACTTCCACCGGAATAGACGGGCCGGCGGAATCGATGTCTTTGCCGTCTTCATCACGCATCGCGCGCACTCGACCGTATTCAAAGCCGCACAGCACAATATCGCCGCGGTGTAATGTTCCCGACTGCACCAAAATCGTCGCGACCGGGCCGCGTCCTTTATCCAGATAGGATTCAATCACAACCCCGCTGGCCATGCCGTCTTTCACGGCGGTCAGTTCCAGCACTTCCGATTGTAACAAAATCGCATCCAGCAATTCATCGACGCCGATACCTTTTTTCGCCGACACATACACAAACTGCGTATCGCCGCCGAATTTTTCCGCAATCACTTCATGTTGCAGCAATTCCTGTTCGACCCGATCCGGGTTAGCTTCCGGCTTATCGATTTTATTTACCGCCACTACAATCGGCACGCCCGCCGCTTTAGCATGCTGAATCGCCTCAATCGTCTGCGGCATTACGCCGTCATCCGCCGCTACAACCAGCACCACGATATCGGTGGCTTTCGCACCGCGCGCGCGCATGGAAGTAAACGCCGCATGTCCCGGCGTATCCAAAAAGGTAATCATCTTACCGTCTTCGGTTTCAACATGATAGGCACCGATATGCTGAGTAATACCGCCCGCTTCGCCGGCAGCCACTTTGGCTTTACGAATATAGTCAAGCAATGAGGTTTTACCGTGGTCAACGTGTCCCATAATGGTCACCACCGGCGCCCGCATCACTTTTTCCGCGTTCACATCGCGGTCTTCCAGTACCGCTTCTTCCAGTTCGTTTTCTTTGCGCAGAATAACCTTATGCCCCATTTCTTCCGCCACCAGCTGTGCGGTTTCCTGATCGATCACTTGGTTAATGGTCACCATTTCGCCCATTTTCATCATCGTTTTGATGATTTCGGTGGCTTTTACCGCCATTTTATTGGCCAGTTCGGCAACCGTAATAGTTTCGCCGATCACCACGTCACGATTGACCGGTGCGGCAGGTTTGGTAAAGCCCTGTTGCAATGAACTGCCTTTTTTACCGTGTTTGCCTTTGCCGCCTTTCGCGCCGCGGGTATCTTTCTGATTGCGGCGGTTGGATTCGCGTTCGGTTTTGGTATTATCGTCCTCGCGTCCGCCTTTTTTCGCTTTGGCGACTTTATTCTTACCGCGGCCGCGGCCTTCGTTACGGCGCTCTTCCTCATTTTCCGCTTCCAGCGCATAGCTTGAAGTCAGATGATAATCGGCATATTCGTCCGTATTGTCGCCGCCGTTATGTTCATCCGTACTCTCGGCGTAACGTTTCGCTTCTTCCGCCGCCTTTCTCGCCTGTTCTTCCGCTTTCTGGCGGGCCAGTTCTTCGGCTTTACGGCGCAATTCGGCTTCTTCCGCTTTGCGTTTTTCTTTTTCCGCATCAAGCGGTTTATGTTCCGCTTTAAGTGCGGTAGTTTTTTCCGCCGTTTTTTTCTCCGCCGCCTGCGCCGCTTTCGCCTGCTGTGCTTTTTCCGCTTCCTGACGGGCTTTTTCTTCCGCTTCGCGTTGCGCTTTTTCCGCCGCGGCTTTTTTCTCGGCTTCTTCCTTAGCTTTCAGCCGCGCTTGCTCTTCCGCTTTTCTGGCCGCCTCGGTCTGCACCATGCGTTTTTTACGCACTTCGACCTGCACCTCTTTACTGCGCCCGCCGCTGGTCGTGCCGCTGACCGTGGTTTTGGTTCTGCGTTGCAGGCTCAGCTTTTTCGGGGCACCCGATAGTTTTATTTCATCTGTCATACTGTCATCACTCCTTATTGTTCGCTGAACCAGCAAATGTTACGCGCCGCCATAATTAAATCCGCCGCCTGCTGTGCGCTCAGATCGTCAATATCCGCTAAATCGTCCACGCCCTGTTCGGCAAGTTCCTCTAATGTGGTAATCTGTTTCGCCGCCAGTTTTAACGCGATTTGACGATTCATGCCGTCCAGATTCAATAATTTATCTTCAATATGCGCCTGTTTCAACGCTTCCTCTTCCGCCAGAGCCGCCGCCGTTAATGCGTTTTTCGCCCGGGTTTGCAGCTCTTCCACCAAATCCTCGTCTTCCAGCCCGTCAATCGCGGTCAGCTCGCTGACCGGCACATAAGCCAGTTCTTCCAGGGTAGAAAATCCTTCTTCCACTAAAATATGCGCGAATTCTTCATCAATTTCCAGCGTATCCATAAATAATTTCAACACTTTGTTGTCTTCCGCCTGATGTTTGGCGTTTAATTCGTCGGTGGTCATGACATTCAGCGTCCAGCCGGTCAGCTGGGTAGCCAGCCGCACATTCTGTCCGTTGCGCCCGATGGCCTGCGCCAGATTCGCCGCATCCACCGCGATGTCCATGGAATGAGTATCTTCATCCACCACGATAGAGCTGACGTCCGCCGGCGCCATGGCGTTAATCACGAATTGTGCCGGATTATCGTCCCACAGCACAATATCCACCCGTTCGCCGCCGAGTTCATTGGTAATCGCCTGCACGCGCGCACCGCGCATTCCCACGCAGGCACCGACCGGGTCGATACGTTTATCGTTGCTTTTCACCGCAATTTTTGCCCGCGAACCCGGATCACGCGCCGCGCCTTTGATTTCAATCAATTCTTCACCGATTTCCGGCACCTCGATGCGGAACAGCTCGATAATCATTTCCGGTTTAGCCCGGGTGACAAACAACTGCGCGCCTTTGCTTTCCGGATTGACGTTATACAGCACGCCGCGGACGCGATCGCCCGGACGGAAATTCTCCCGTGGCAGCATATCTTCACGCAAAATCACCGCTTCGGCCTGCTGACCCAAATCCAGAATAATGCTGTCGCGATTGACTTTTTTCACCGTGCCGGTCAGAATTTCGCCCTCATGGGAACGGAACTGCTCAACGATTTTATTGCGTTCCGCCTCACGGATTTTGGTACTGATAACCTGACGCGCCGTTTGCATGGTGATACGGTCAAAGGCGACGGATTCAATCTGATCTTCCACATAATCGCCGATTTTGGCATTCGGATCTTCAAACTGTGCGGCCTCAAGGGTAATTTCCTTGGTCGGATTATTCACATGCTCAACCACCAGCCAGCGACGGAAGGTATCGAATTCGCCGGTTTTGGTGTTAATTACCACGCGCACATCGATTTCCTGTTCGTATTTCTTTTTGGTGGAAAGGGCAATCGCACTTTCCAGCGCTTCAAAAATCTTTTCGCGCGGCAACAGTTTTTCATTTGATACGGCTTCGGCCGCCAATAAAATTTCTTTACTCATGGTGTTATTTTCCCCTGTATAAAATTAGAACTTAGGCACAATATTGGCTTTCTGAATATTACCGAATACGAAAACCTGCGGCTGACCGTCAACGCTGAGGGTCAGCATATCGTTTTCGATTTTTTCCAGCTTACCCTGCCATTTACGGCGATCTGCCTGCGGAATACGCAGCTGCACGGCAATATCCTGCCCGATAAAACGCTGATACTGCGCCAAGGTAAACAACGGGCGATCCAATCCCGGCGACGACACTTCAAGATTGTATTTATCCGCAATCGGATCTTCCACATCCAGCACCGCGCTGACCTGACGGCTGACATCGGCACAATCGTCCACGGTCACGCCGCCATCTTTATCAATATACAAACGCACGGTTAAAAAACGTCCGTTGCGCTGACATTCAATGCCCCAAAGCTCACAGCCTAAATCTTCTACCGAACTTTGCAGCAATTGCTGTAACTTTTCTTCTAACGTGGCCAAATCAACCTCCTGATCTGAAAGCAAGACATAAAAAAAGGGCGTTCAGCCCAGTCCTACATCTAAATTGCTCGTACAAAAAAACCCCAAACTTGGGGTTCCTTTACTGAACTTGTTGTAAAGTGGTTGCGGGGGCCGGATTTGAACCGACGGCCTTCGGGTTATGAGCCCGACGAGCTACCAAGCTGCTCCACCCCGCGTCCGAAAATATGGAGCGCATTATACGGGGTTTATGCGCCGATAGCAAGTTTTTGTTATAAAAAACACGGATTTTTCCCGATATAAGGCTGATAACTCCCTAAAAACAACAGAAAAAACCACCGCACTTGCGTATCCCGCCCGCCTTTTATCCGGCGGGATTTCCGCGCTTAGAAACTAATCCCGCTGCCAATACCAATGCCCGCACCGACGCCGTTGCTGCCGCCGCCGACACCGAATCCGCCGCCCACTGAACAGGCGCCGAGCATAACAATACACAGCACGATCATCATCTTTTTCATTTTATTGCCTCCTGAGACGCCAGTTTACGCATGGTTTCAAACAACCGGTAAATGGCGATTAAATCCGTTTTCGCCACCGCGTTGAACGGTCGCAAAATAGTATATAACCCGCGGTATCGATGTACGGTCGCAAAAGTCGCCCGTTTAATCTGCGGCTCACAATCCTCAAAATAGCGTTCGAGCAAGGTCAACATCCGTTCATCGGATAAACCGGCCGTTCGCCCCAGACTGTGAATAAAAATCAGATTATCGCGCACTTTACGGCGTATTAACACCTTATCCGAATCCGTTTTTACCCAGCCGGATTCAAAATCAATGAAACTCACCCGGCCGTTATCCCACAGCATATCGCGCAATGCCGGACGCCCGTGCACCAGCCCTTGACGGTGTAACTGCGCCAATGCGCGCGCTCCGTCATCCAGCATTTGATCCTTCAGTGTCTGCGGGACGGTTTCATCGTTCAGCGCGGAACCGATGGATCGTCCGCTGTCGCGCAGCACAAAAAAATCCTCACCGCACAATACCATTTCCGGCACCGGCGCCCGGTGTTCGGCAAAATAGCGCAGCGCCGCGATTTCCTGCCGGAACGCTTTGCGGGGATACGGTTTCAGCACGCGCCAAATGCCCCTCACCTGCTCCGGCTGTTTCAGCCAGAAAGCCTTGCCCTCGTAGCTGAAAGGCAGGATTCTCTTTCCGTGATATTTCTGTAATAATTGTCGAACATAATGTTCGAATGCCTGTTGTTCAGAAGTTAACATATCGCCTGTCCATAAAAAGTGCGGTATAAAATTCATGTGTTTTGCCGTTCGCACCGACAAGATTTTGCGTTGATTTCACCGAGCCTGCGCACATCACCCAAATAATCCTAAGGAGAGTTTATGCATTATAAAGCCGTTATTGCCGCCGCGCTGTGTCTATACAGCCTGTTTATTCCCGTCGCCCATGGGTTTCTTGCGCCGTTTGCCGTCACCGAAACGCAGATTAACGATTATCTGGCACAAAAAGCCAATATCCGCGATCAATTTCGCTTCCCGGGCCTGTTTTCCATTGATTATCAATTACAGGATTTAACCGCCCGCATCGGACAGCACGCAGAAAAGCGGGTGGAAATCGACGGCAGTATGCACGGCGTATTTAAACTGCAAGACAAACAGTTCGCCGCCAAGCTCAACCTGACCTTTGATACCGTACCCTACTACGATGCGCAAAAAGGCGCCGTTTATCTGAAAGAGGTGCGTATTCTGCGTTGGTCGGGCTCGCCGCAAACTTATATGGAACAACTGCAGGCCGTTATGCCGTTGCTGAGCGGCAATCTCGCCGCCCTGCTCAACCATATTCCGGTCTACACCTTGGATCCAAACAATGCGCGCGATGCCCTGATTAAAAAATTCGCCAAGGAAATTCGGGTCGAGCCGGGAAAACTGATACTGGATACCGGTATTCTGTAATCCGAATCCGCCCCGGCTTGCAGAACGGCCGCAAACATCAACGGCTTAAAAACAAGGCTGCCGCACCGCGTACGCCGCTTGAATCGCCATAAATCGCTTTTTTAATCACCGGCACGGAAGCGCCGCGCATCAACTGTCCCGGCAGAATGTTCGGCAACGCCTGATATAAATAGTCGAAATTGGATAAACCGCCGCCGAAGACAATCAGATCCGGATCGAACACCACCGCCAGATCGCCGATGCAAATCGCCATCAGTTCAACAAACATCTCAACGAATTGCACGGCTTTTTTATCACCGGCATAAAAACGTTCGATAATTTCCTTGGCGGACAACGCCTCGCCCTGCAAATCGCGATACAGAAATTCAAAACCGCGGCCGGATAAATAGGTATCCAGACAAGCCTGATTGCCGCAACCGCACTGATAAATCGGTGCGTTGTCCCAGCCGAGTAATTTCAAGGCCTGATAATTTAATGCGATATGCCCGACTTCGCCCGCCATACCGCTTTGACCGGAATGGGCTTTGCCGTTAATAATCAGACCGCCGCCGAAACCGGTGCCGATAATAAATCCCATCACCGAATTGTATTGCTGATTTTCCTCCGCCCAGGCTTCCGACAGCGCAAGGCAATTGGCATCGTTTTCCGCCCGCACTTCACGTCCGAGCCGTTCGGCCAAATCGGTCAGAATCGGTTTTTTATCCGCCGCACGGATATTACTGATTGACGCGATGCCGGTTTTCGGATTGACGAATCCCGGAATACCCAGCCCCACCGAGCCGCGGCAGCCGAAGCGCTGATCAGCGCGGTTTACCAGATCTTCAATGGTATCCAGCCATTGCCGATAATCCTCTTTCGGTGTCGGCACTCGTTCGGTATATTGTTTTTCCAGTTTCTCATTAAATACGGCAAGCTCGATTTTCGTTCCGCCGATATCAAAGCCATATAGCATGTTAACCTCCCTGCTTATTTATTCGAAAATCCGTGTATTTTAACCGCACTTTCCGCGCGTTTCTTTGCGGAAGATCGCCTTTTTCGCTAAAAAGCCGAACAGCAGGCAATGCACTAGCCATGCGGTTATCACCGACACAAACAAATCGATCGGATAATGCATGCCCAGACGTAAGCGGCTTATCAGCATCAATAGCGCCCAAATCGCGATAATGCCGGTTAAAATGTGCATTTTTACTGATTTTTCGCCCAGCAGCCGACCGAACCCTACCGCCAGCATTAGCCAGGCTGCGGCAAACAGCGTATGCCCGGAAGGGAAAGAATAGCCGGTTTCATGCATGCGGTGACGCACCAGCCAGTCCGGCGTCTGCGGTTTATCCGCATAATAAAAAGACACCAGCTGCTCCCGTTGCGCCGGTGTCTGATCATAAAAATAATCGGTGGTTATCTCCGATTGTTCCGCCAGTGCGCTGATAAAAGGGCGCGGCTCGGCAAACAACAGTTTCAGCCCGCTTTTCATTCCCTGCGTCAGCGCAATAGCGCAGGCCATAATCGCAATGACCCGAACCGCTTGTTTTTTATTCGGAATCAGCCAGAAATACAAGCCGGCAAGCACCACGCAGGTCAGCAACGCATAAGGCGAACTGCCGGTTTCCGTCAGCCAGTAAAGGGCATGATCCGGCGTGCCGAGGTTCGCATCGCCCTGCCAGTGCCAGCCGCTCGCCCACGCAAAAAAAGGTACCATAAGTAATAATAAAGTATATAATGACAGCCGTTTTAACATTTTAATAACCATCTCGGATTGTAAAAAGAACGTATTCTAACACCATTAAAAGAAAAAAGGATAAGGATTTAACTATGTCAAAAATTCAGCGTGTGACTGAAGCCAACCTGCCGACCGAATTCGGGTTGTTCCGCATCGTCGGCTTTGAATTTCCGGACAGCAAAAAAGAACATGTGGCGCTGGTGATGGGCGATATCAGCGATCAAAACGTGCCGGTGTTAGCCCGCATCCATTCCGAATGTTTAACCGGCGATGCGCTGCACAGCTTAAAATGCGACTGCGGTTTTCAGCTTGCCACCGCATTGCGTCAAATCAGTGAAGAAGGCCGCGGCGTGCTGATTTATCACCGCGAAGAAGGGCGCGGTATCGGCCTGATTAATAAAATCCGCGCTTATGCGTTGCAGGATCAGGGCATGGATACCATTGAAGCCAATCTGGCGCTGGGTTTCGCCGCGGATGAACGCAACTTTGCCGTCTGCGCCGATATTTTCGACCTGCTCGGCGTCAAACAGGTGCGTCTGCTGACCAATAATCCGAACAAAATCGAAACCATGAAAAAAGCCGGCATCAATGTGGTCGAACGGGTGCCGCTGAACGTCGGCGAAAACCGTTACAACACCGAATATCTGGATACCAAAGCGAAAAAAATGGGGCATTTTATCGTCCATAACAATCAAAAACACCTGCTGACCTGCCCGCACTGTCAGGAAGAAATTCCGCCAAAATGACCGCACTTTCGGGACGCCCGTCCGACGTCCCGCACACAGCATCTACCAGTTGAAATAATCCATAAAATTCCTGCTTTTTGCGCAAAAAACGCATAAAATACACGCCGTAATTGCACCCCGACAAAAATCTTGTTAAAGTGCGGTAAAATTTTGTGCCGAATGATGATTAGGAAAAACACATGAGCCAAGAATATTTAGATTTCGAATTACCGATTGCCGAACTGGAAGCTAAAATCGAATCGCTGCGTTCAGTGACTCAGCAAGACGATAAAATCAATCTGGATGATGAAATCGCCCGCCTGCAGAAAAAAAGCGCGGAACTGACGCAAAAAACCTTCGCCAATCTGGACGCCTGGCAAGTCTCGCGCATGGCACGCCATCCGAACCGTCCGCACACGCTGGATTATATCCGCCATATTTTTACCGAATTTGAAGAACTCGCCGGAGATCGCGCCTTTGCCGACGATAAAGCGATCGTCGGCGGATTAGCCCGTCTGGACGGCAGAGCGGTGATGGTAATCGGTCATCAGAAAGGTCGCAGCGTAAAAGAAAAAGTGATGCGCAATTTCGGCATGCCGGCACCGGAAGGCTACCGCAAAGCCCTGCGTTTAATGCAAATGGCGGAGCGTTTCCATTTGCCGATTATTACCTTTATCGACACGCCGGGAGCCTACCCGGGCGTCGGTGCCGAAGAGCGCGGACAGTCGGAAGCCATCGCCCGCAATCTGCGTGAAATGTCAACCCTGAAAGTGCCGGTGATCTGTACGGTTATCGGCGAAGGCGGTTCCGGCGGCGCACTGGCGATCGGTGTCGGCGATAAAGTCAATATGCTGCAATACAGCACCTATTCCGTCATTTCACCGGAAGGCTGCGCGTCGATTTTATGGAAAAGCGCGGACAAAGCCTCCACCGCGGCGGAAGTGATGGGCTTAACCGCACCGCGTTTAAAACAGTTAAAACTGATCGACAATATCGTACAGGAACCGCTCGGCGGCGCGCACCGCAATTACGACGAAATCGCGCGCAATCTGAAACAGCGTTTACTCACCGATCTGGCAGAACTTGACCTATTGGATCAGGAAACCCTGCTGGATCGCCGTTATCAACGCCTGATGGGCTACGGCTACTGCTAAACGGCGGTTTAATCTTCTTACGGGACGGTATATCGCTGTCCCTGATATTCTGTTAATCATCCGGAAACTCTCAATATCATGAAAAATATTCTTTCCATTCAATCTCATGTGGTGTACGGCTATGCCGGCAACAAATCGGCGACCTTTCCTATGCAACTGCTCGGCATTGATGTCTGGGCGCTGAATACGGTGCAATTTTCCAATCATACCCAATACGGTCAATGGACCGGCATGGTGGTGCCGAAAGAGCAAATCGGCGAAATCGTGCGCGGTATTGACGCCATCAGCGAACTGCATCGGTGCGATGCGGTCGTATCGGGCTATATTGGCTCTGCCGAACAGGTGGAAGAAATCATTAACGCGCTGCATCAAATCAAACAAAAAAATCCGCGCGTGCTGTATCTTTGCGACCCGGTGATGGGACACCCGGATAAGGGCTGCATCGTCGCGGACGGCGTAAAAGAAGGGCTGATTAATCTGGCCATGGCAGAGGCGGATATTATGACGCCGAATCTGGTGGAACTGCGCGAACTCAGCGGGCTTCCGGTAGAAAACTTCGCGCAGGCCATTGCGGCGGTGCAGGCGATTCTGCGCAAAGGGCCGCAAAAAGTGCTGGTTAAACATTTAAGCAAGGTCGGTCAGGATCCGAACCGGTTTGAAATGCTGCTGGCCACGCCGGCGGGCATCTGGCATATCGCCCGTCCGCTGCATCCGTTTGCCAAAGAACCGGTCGGCGTGGGCGATTTAACCGCCGGCCTGTTTATCGCCAATCTGCTGAACGGCAAATCCGACGTCGAAGCCTTTGAACACACCGCAAATGCCGTGAACGATGTGATGGCGATAACTCATCAGCACGGCGCCTACGAGCTGCAAATCATTGCCGCCCGCGATCGGATCGTCAACCCGCTCAGCAATTATCGCGCGGTAAAAATCGCCTAAACGCTGTCGGCGCAAACGCGCCGTCAGCCTTCCGGAGCTGACAAATGCCACTGTTTGACCGATTCCGCCGCCAGCTTGCCGAGCATCTGCCGTCGCAAACCGACTTTCTGCTCGGCTTCAGCGGCGGGCTGGATTCTACCGCGCTGCTCGGATTATTCGCCGAACTGCGTGAAAAACAACCGCACTTTACGCTGCGCGCCATTCATATTCATCACGGTTTAAGCCCCCATGCCGATCACTGGGTACGGCACTGCCAAAGTATTTGCCGTCGGCTGGCGATTCCGCTGATTATCGAAAAAGTCAGCGTCGATACCCGCGACGGTATTGAAGCCGGCGCTCGCCAAGCCCGCTACGGCGCGATAAAACGGCATCTGCGCAACAGCGAAATCCTCGTCACCGCCCATCACCGGCAGGATCAGACGGAAACCTTTTTGCTCGCCCTCAAACGCGGCAGCGGCCCGGCGGGGCTCAGCGCCATGGCGGTAAAAAGTGCGGTCGATAATCTGCCGATTTTTCGCCCGCTGCTGCCTTTCAGCCGCGCGGAACTGGAACATTATGTGCGCACAGTCAATCTGCCGTGGATTGAAGATGAAAGCAATGCGGATAACCAATATGATCGCAATTTCCTGCGCAATCAAATTCTGCCGCCGCTGCGCCGCCGCTGGCCGCATTTTGACCGCGCGGTACAGCGTTCCGCACGGCATTGTGCCGAACAGCAACAGCTTATCCACGATTTGCTGACGGAAAGTTTCCGGCAAAACTATCGCGAATCCGACCGCACTTTTGACCTCAGCCGTTTTCCGCATTATAGCGCGTTGCAGCAAAACGCTCTGCTGCGTCGCTGGCTGGCGGAACTCGGTTGTAACATGCCTTCCGTGGTGCAGCTGGAGCAACTGATTCGCGATGTCATTTTCGCCCGCGCGGATCGCAACCCGCAGTTTCACTGGCAAAATCAGGTTATCCGCCGTTATCAGAAGCGGCTTTATGTGACGGCGAATTTTGCCGATCTCAGCGCAATCCGCCTCAATATTCAACCGAATCAGACCATCACTCTGCCCGATAATCTCGGCACTTTGCGGCTGTGCGAAACTCACGACGGCTTACTGGCCGAATGGGCACATCACCGCCAGCCACTGCCCGCCACCGATTTGCCGATTCAAATCCGTTTCGCCTATGCCGGTAAAGTGCGCACCCGCAACGGCATTCATCAGGATATTAAAAAATTATGGCAACAGGCTAACGTCCCGGTCTGGCAACGCCGCCGGATTCCGCTGATTTTCTACGGCGAACAGTTTAAAAGTGCGGTAGGTTTTTTTACCGATTACGCAGAACCGTCGATAAAAACGGGGCGTTAATCCGCCCCGGTAACAATTCATAAACGGCTTAATCAGAAATAATAGCCTACGTTGAGTTTAAAATTCCGTCCGCTGCCGGCCATTAAACTGAATGCCGGTAAATATTTTTTATCCAGCAGATTTTCAATCGCAAAATCCAGCCGTAAGTTGTGCCATTCGCCACTAAGCGGTGCGTAGCTTGCGGTGAAATCCAGCAACGTATAACCGCCATACTGCAAGCCGTGTTCGGCAGGGACGCGATGCTGTTTGGCATAATGGGTAACACGCGCGCCCAGATTAAATTTCTGTTTCACCAATTCATAATCGGTCGCGAAAGTGAACTTATCCGCCGCAATATTGGAAAGCGGCTGATGAGTGTTTTTGTCTTTACCGCGTGTCTGCGCATAGCCCAATGCCAGCGACAGGCGTTCATATTGATACTGACTTTCCAGCTCGAAACCGCGTAACCGGGCATTTTCCACATTCCGGTATTGCGAACGATCCGGCAGTAAAATCGCATTGGAATTCGGATCGGATTTATATACCACCAAATTAATAAAATCTTTTACATCATTCTGGAAATAGGTCGCGCGGAATGTCAGTCGGTCGCGGTTATACCATACGTTATCAAAGTGAAAATCGGCGCTGATTTCTTTATTTTCAGCCGTTTCCGGTTTCAGGTTCGGGTTCGCGACAAATAGATTGCCCAGATCACGACCGCGCGAACTCATACCGAAATGCGCCCCGCTGACAAAACGTTCCTGCATAGAGGGCGCACGATACGCCTCGCTGTATTTCGCCGTAATATCCAGCCAGTCGGCGGCGTGCCAGGTCAGCGCCAGTGCCGGCGACCAGTGATGGTCACGGTATGTCTGATGTTGCCGCCCGCCCTGCGTATTATAGCGGTCATAGCGCAGCCCGGGCGACAACACCCAGCGTTCGCTTAATTGAATATGGCTTAATACATAGGCGCCGAATACCTTGCTGTCCGCCGTATATGAATCGGCGCGGAACTTACCGTCGGTTTGATTGCTTTCGCGCTGCGAATCCAGTTTATCCCGATAATAATCCGCGCCATAAGTCAGGTTGATCCCGGCCAGTTCACTGCTGTTGCGAATATTCAATCCCGTGGTATGCAATTCGGTTTTATCCCGCAGGCCGCTTTGCACGCGCTGTTCCTTTTCCTCCGTGCGGTTATGATATAAGGTAACCTGCATATTCAGATACGGATTGTGTTCCGGATTGAGATAATAATTCAGCGCCGAGCTTTGATCCGTCACTTGCTGGCGGCTTAAATAATTCACGCTGCCGAGGCGGGTATGCACGTTTTCCGCATAGAATTTGCGGATGTCCTCCAGGCTGCAACCGCCGCAATTACGGTGAAAATTGCCGATTTCATTAATCACGTCCTGATCGGTAAATTCCGTCGCCGTTTCGTTATTGGAATTGGCGGTTTGTTTGCTGACCGAGCCGCGGTGGGACAATTCCAGACGCTGCGCCTCATTAATCTGCCAGCCGAATTTCGCCAAGCCGCCTTTCTGCATTAAGCCGCTGTGTGCGATCTTCTCCCCGCCGCCGACCCGCAGGTCATTGGAATCGTTATAAAATCCCTGTAACAGCCAGTCGAAAGTGCGGTCGGCGCCGAATACCGCCACTGACGAAGAAGACAATTGATTGGCGGACTGATACCCCTGCTGAATCTGCGCGCCGATAGTATCGCCGTTTTTCAGCAAATCCAAGGCATTGGCAGTACGCATCGCCACCACGCCGCCTAATGCGCCGCTTCCCCATAATGTGCTGGACGGCCCTTTCACCACTTCCACTTCCTGCAATAAAGAGGCGGGCATAAAATACGCGCCGCGGTGCGCCAGATCAAAATTCTGTCTGACTCCGTCAATGATTTGCACCACCCGATTCCCACCCAGCCCACGGATCATCGGCTTTTGCGCCAACGCACGGGAACCGCCCTGAATATCCACATTGGGCAGATATTTCAGGCTGTCCGCCACACTGGTCGGCTGTTGGCGCCGCAGCGTTTCTTGCTCAAGGGTTTGCGTATTGTTGGCATAAACGGCATACGCGGACGGGTCGCGCAATGCCAGAACGGAAATTTCATCAAGTGCGGTCGGTTTTTGCGAAGTTTCCGACGCATAAACCGCACAAGGCAGCATCACGCCACAAAAAAGCGAAGTATAAATATTAGACAGTTTCACATGATATTCCTTTAGACTAAAAACAGCGACGGCAATAATACGGGAATTCATCTTAAAAAACAACGATATTGATAATAATTATCATTTATGTAAAATAAGCCCGCTTTTTACTATTTTATTTTTTATAAAGGGAAATTTTTTATGTCCGTTCATACGCATTTAACTGCAATTTCAACCGCACTTTTTATGCTCGCCAGCCCGCTTTGCGCTGCCGAAACGCTACCGGACGCCGGGCTACTGAATAAAGAAATCGAACAAGGGCAAAGGGCGCCCAAAATAAAACCGGGCGGTTCGCTGTTTCATGCTCAGCGGCAAACTCAGCCTCAAAGCGCCGATGACGGCATTCATTTTCAGTTGCGGGAAATTCAGGTTATCGGGCTGAACGGCGAGCCGGTGGAAGAAGACATCAGGCCGGTGATTACGCCTTTTTTGCATCAAGACCTGCAATTTTCCGCCCTTGACCGACTGACCCGGCAGCTTACCGAATTTTATCGCCGCCATGACTATCTGCTGGCGCGCGCCATTTTGCCGCCGCAGGATATTGTTGACGGTAAACTGACCGTCTTGCTTATCAAAGGGCAACTGGCCGACATTCATATTAATAATCACAGCGCCTTACGCGATAATATCGTAAAACGACTGTCAACCGCCGGCATTAACGAGGGCTATTACGTTTATCAGTCGGAGCTGGAAAGACTGGCATTAGTGCTCAACGACATTCCTGCCATCCGCCCGTCATTAAGCCTGAAATCCGCACAGCAACAGGGCAAAGCGGATTTAACCGTTACGCTGGAAAATGGACGGCGATTCGGCGGCTATGTGTTAACGGACAATCAGGGCAGCAAAGAAACCGGACGTTACCGTTTTTTGCTCGGCGGCAGCGTCTATAACCTGCTGGGGCTTGGTGATGAATTAAAACTGGATATGCTGACCTCCGGCAAAGGAGATTTGAAAAATGCAAAATTGGATTATTCCGCGCTGATCGACGGTTACGCCACCCGGTTCGGGGTGACGGCAAGTTATCTGCACTATCGGTTAGGCGGTAATTTTAAGGATTTGCAATCCGCCGGTAATGCAAAAAATGCCGGCGTTTATTTGCTGCACCCTACGGTACGCTCGCCGAATTTGCGGCTGAATACCAGACTGGCGTTTAATCACCAGACATTGACCGACAAACAGCGCGCGGTAAATTTAATTCAGACCCGCAAAATTAATACGCTATCCCTCACCCTTGCCGGCTCTTGGAACAGCGTGCCGAACGGGGTCAGCTATTTTTCCTTCGGTACGGTTTTCGGGCGGGAAGGCAGTCATTCCAATGAACGGCCGCATTACCGGGCAGAAAATTTCGCCGCCAAAAAATCCTTTACCCTGTTCAATTATCAGCTGTCGCACGAACAGTTTTTACCCTATTCCCTGGCCGTCAATATTAATGCCATGGGGCAATGGACGGATAAAAACCTGGACAGTTCACAAAAATTATTATTGGGCGGGCTGCATGCGGTTCGCGGTTATAAAGCCGGTGCTGCCTCCGTTGATGAAGGCCATATTGTGCAGGCGGAATTAAAACATTATGTGCCGGTTTTCGAACAAAGTATTCTGACCGGTTCGTTATTTTACGACTACGCGACGGGTAAATATTATAAAAGTACGCGCACGCTGAGCAAAAATACCGATAACCATGTCACGCTGCAAAGCCTCGGTGCCGGCCTCGCGTTATCTGCCGCCAATAATTACCATATCGGCCTGACGTTCGCCAAACCGATAAACAACAAACTCGCCGCGTCCGATCGGCATCAAGTCTGGCTGTCCGCCATGAAAACATTTTAATAAGGGAACAATATGAAGAAATTACATGTAATCAGCCTTGCCATGGCAAGCTATATTGCACAGCTCCATGCCGCCGGCTTGCCGCAAAACGGTCAAATCACCTCGGGGCAGGCGCAGATCGCCACTCAAGCGGATAACATGACCATCCGCCAGCAAAGTCCGCAGGTCAGTATTGATTGGCAGAGTTTCGATATCGGTCAAAAAAATCAGGTGGAATTCAAACAACCGAGTTCCACCGCCATCGCCTATAATCGTGTGCGCGGCGCAAACGCCAGTGAAATTCAGGGTAAGCTGGTGGCAAACGGTCGGGTGTTTCTGGCTAATCCGAACGGGGTGTTATTCAGCAAAGACGCGCAGGTTAATGTGGGCAGTCTGCTGGTCACCACTAAAGCGCTGGAAAACCCGGCGCAAAACCTAAACAATCAGACGATGACCTTTGTGCGGGTCAAGCAAAAAGAAGGGGCAATCAAAAATCAGGGAAAAATCACCGCACAAGGTGAAAACGGTTTTGTGGCGTTAATCGGCGATCAGGTCAGTAACGAAGGTACCATCGAAGGGAAATATTATCAGCAAACCACGAAAACCAAAACCATGGTGTGCAGCAATGATTATGGTGCGATATATAGTACGATTACCAGCGAACAGGCCTGTAGAGATTTTGCCAACGACTGGTGGGAAGGCAGCCCGAGTGCACGCTGGCGCGAAAAAGAAAGCGTGAAAACCGTCGTTTCGCCGGGACAGGTGATTCTCGGCAGCGGCGAAAATTTTACCTTAACCTTAAATGACAGCAATATCGACCTTGATCTGGACGCCAACACCGTCGCCGCGCTGGTGGAGAACCGCGGCATGATTATATCCGAAGACGGTCATGTCGTTCTCACCGCCCAAGGGCGCAATGATGCGCTGAAAAGTGCGGTCAATAATGACGGTATTATTGAAGCCAAACGGGCGGCATTAACCGACAGCGGCAGCATTACCCTGCTGGCGGAAAATATTCAGCTCGGCAAACACAGTCGTCTGAACAGCGAAACGCTGAACCTGAAAGCGCCGCAACATCGCCTGCATATTCAATCTGCCGAGGGCGCCAAAATCACCGCCCGCAAAACCGTTATCGGAGAAAATAATGATCGCATCGGGCAAAAAACCGTGAAACATCTGCGGATTGAAGGGAGGTTCTCCCGCGATGACAGTAACGAATTCTATGATAAGGCCAAGAATAAACTGAATAGTCTTATTGAGATCAAAGCATTAGATAAAATTATGATTGCAGACAGTCTATCGCCGAGCTCCGAGCATTCCTTTATTCAAACCGATGCGCTGGCCTCAATGTTAGCCAGCAGCGGAAAGGTCGCATTATTGAACGCCGGCTCTGGTTATGATGCCGTCAAAGCCGGAATCGATATTTCCGGCAAACTGCATGTGGATTCCTTCCGAAATACGGATTCCTTCCTGCTGCTGGACTCGCCGCATCAAATTAGCATTCATCATGCCGACTGGCGGGCCAAAAACGGGCGTTTACTGCTATTGGGGCAGCTTTGGAACTATTACCAAGGGCGTGTACCGCAAGGACTGACACCGGCAATCCGGATCAGCCACAGCCGCTTCGATCTGGGGAACGGTTCGCTCGGCTTCGGGCATAATACGCAGCTGCAAAACCGGGTATATTACGAACAAAGCGCGCAATATGTGGAGGAGGATCAACGCAATTATTTCGCCGTCAATCTACAGGATGTCAGCTTTAACCGGGTTGATGATGTGGTCATTAGCGGCGGTTTCGGGCAGGTGGAATTCGACCGTGTAAACGCCGAAGGACGCACCAGTTTTTACATTCATGGCGGCAATCAACGCAAATGGGGCAAAGACGGCGCCCAAACCCGTTGGGAATACGGATTAAAAGATCTGGAAGAACGTATTTTGCGCTCCCAGCCGGATCATTCCCAACGCCGCTGGGCTTATTCCACAAAAACCGATGAAAGCCTGAACCGTGAATTCTGGGATTATTTTTACCAATGGGTCAAAGAGCGGTCGCATTTGGAGACCGATATTACAATTAAAAACAGCGATTTCAATCTGCACAACGGCTTTATGCATTTAATGGCTAAACATGTGCGGCTGGAAAACAGCAATATCACTCTCCGTTTTGATCAACCGTTGGATTCCTTCGGTAAAGCCATCAATAAAATGGGAATTAATGCCGAAAATACGCTTATGGACAATAGCCATATCCGAATTATCGGCGCCGATATGAAAGGCGTTACCCCCGATTCCAAATCCGGCGCGGCCGCCTTTCATCTGGTCGGCAATTTAACCGGTAAAAACCGCAGTACTATTTTTGTCCGCACTCATCAGGGCTACAGCTTCCGCACGGACGGGCGTTCAACTATTAAAGGGGAAAACAGTAAAGACGACTTAGCGATTACCGTTATCAATACCGGTCTACCGCCGGTGGCGGACGGTGCGGATCTGGGCCGTAACAACAATGACGATTATTTAGGTACCGCAGGCATCGTCATCGGCGGCGAATCCGGCGACAGAACCCTGTTTGAAAACGTCAAAGTTCAGGCCATCGCCCCGAACGGCGCGAATGCCTACCTGAGCGCAAAAGCCTTACCGCTGGAAACCAAAAACGCGGATTTTTCCTATTTTGAATTACCGCGCAGCACCAATCAATTATCCGCTTATATTCAAGGTGAGCATACCCGGCTAAATCTGTCCGCGCGGGAAAAATTACAGCTGTTGGATCGCCTACAGGGTATCGCCGGCTCGAATCTTTCCAGCCATCAGGTAGCGCAAACCGCGCAAAATCAGCTGGCGCAACGCCGCCCGGCGGTAATCCGCGATAATCTGGCGGAAGACAGCGTTGCCATGACAATATGTGATGAACAGGGACAATGCGAAGAACGGCTTATCGGAAAAGGCGGCAGCGCCCGCATAACGGTAGGCGAATTGCAATAATCCGAACGCACAAAAAAGCGGGCTGAAACGCCCGCCCTACACCGCCACCGACAACGCCGGCGGATTACGCTGATATTCTACGGCGTACAGTTTAAAAGTGCGGTGGTTTTTTTGCTGATTTCGAATAAACCCGAATGATTAATGCCGTAAACTATAAAAAAAAGGACGCCTTTAAGCATCCTTCCATCCGTTAGCGATGAAGTTAACTACTTCCCAATCACCTCAATGCCGCCCATATAAGGACGCAGCACTTCCGGCACGGTGATGCTGCCGTCGGCGTTTTGGTAGTTTTCCAGTACGGCGACCAAGGTGCGGCCGACGGCCAGTCCCGAACCGTTTAAGGTGTGTACCAGACGGGTTTTCTTATCGCCTTTGGCGCGGCAGCGGGCCTGCATGCGGCGGGCTTGGAAATCCCACATATTGGAACAGGAGGAAATTTCGCGGTAGGTATTTTGCGCCGGCACCCAGACTTCCAGATCATAGGTTTTCGCCGAGCCGAATCCCATATCGCCGGTACACAGCAGCACTTTACGATACGGCAATTGCAACAACTGCAGCACTTTTTCGGCATGGCCGGTTAATTCTTCCAGCGCCTGCATGGAGGTTTCCGGCGCGACGATTTGCACCATTTCCACTTTATCAAACTGGTGCATACGGATAAGTCCGCGCGTATCGCGACCGTAAGAACCGGCCTCGGAACGGAAGCAAGGAGTATGTGCGGTCATTTTTAACGGTAAATCCGCTTCATCCAGAATTTCATCGCGTACCAGATTGGTGACCGGCACTTCCGCGGTCGGAATCAGTGCATAAGGCTGTTCGCCTTCCAACGGTTTGGTATGGAACAGATCTTCACCGAATTTCGGTAGCTGACCGGTGCCGTAAAGGGTTTCGTGGTTGACTAAATAAGGCACATAGGTTTCCTGATAGCCGTGCTGCTGGGTGTGTAAATCCAGCATAAACTGCGCCAACGCACGGTGCATGCGGGCGATTTGCCCCTGCATCACGGCAAAGCGCGCACCGCTCAGCTTCGCGCCGGCGGCAAAATCCAGCCCTTTGAGCTGTTCGCCCAAGGTGACGTGATCTTTTACTTCAAAATCAAATTTGCGTGGCTCGCCCCAGCGGGAAATTTCTTGATTTTCGCTGTCATCTTTCCCCAGCGGCACTTCGTCGGCCGGTATATTCGGGATCGCAATGGCGATTTGGTATAATTCCGCCTGCACATCATCAAGCTGCGCTTTCGCCATGCTTAATTCGATTCCCATATGCTCCACTTCATCCAATAAAGGCGCAATATTTTCACCGCGCGCTTTGGCGGCGCCGATGGCTTTGGAACGGGCGTTACGCTGCGCCTGCAGGGTTTCGGTTTTCACCTGCAAGGCTTTACGCTGTTCTTCCAGCTTACTGATATTGTCAACATCTAACGCAAAACCGCGTCTCAACTTTAATTTTTCCGCCACTTCGGCAAGATTATTGCGTAATAAATTCGGATCGATCATAGTATTACCCTAACCTGTTAATTTGAAATGTGTGTTACCCAGATAATTGGCTATTCTAGATCGGATTAATAAAATAAACCAGTTATCCGCGTGATTTATAACGACTATTCGGGCTTTGTTTATCCAGTTCGCGCAAACGGGTTAATTTTTCGCTGATCTGAATTTCCATACCGCGCGGCACCGGAAAATAATATTGTGTCTCTTGCAGCGCTTCGGGGAAGTAATTTTCGCCCGCGGCATAAGCGTTCGGCTCATCATGAGCATAGCGGTATTCGGCGCCGTAACCCAGCTCTTTCATTAACGCAGTCGGTGCATTGCGCAAATGTTCCGGTACGTCATAATCGGGGCTTTCCATCGCCTGTTTCTTGGCGGCTTTGAAAGCGGTATAAACCGCATTGCTTTTCGGCGCCACGGCAAGATACACAATAGCCTGAGCAATCGCGCGTTCGCCTTCCGCAGCGCCGACCCGGGTAAAACAATCCCACGCCGCCAGCGCCACCTGCATTGCGCGTGGATCGGCATTGCCCACATCTTCGGAGGCAATCGCCAGCAAACGCCGCGCCACATATAACGGATCACCGCCGGCGGTAATAATGCGGGCATACCAGTATAACGCGGCATCCGGCGCGGAACCGCGCACCGATTTATGCAGGGCGGAAATCAGATCATAAAAGCGATCGCCCTGTTTATCAAAACGCGCCTGCCGTTCGCCCAGCACCTCGGTCAGCAAAGTGCGGTCTAAAATTTTGCCGTTTTCCGTTTCCTCCGCCATATCCGCCATTAATTCCAGGCAATTCAGCGCCAGACGGGCATCGCCGTTGACATAACCGGCCAGCAGAGACAGCAGATTGTCTTGTAAAATCAACCGCACTTTGCCTAGGCCGCGTTCGTTATCATCCACCGCCTGCCGTAACACCCGTTCGATATCCGGCGCGCTCAGCGGTTTTAAAACATATACCCGCGCGCGGGAAAGCAGCGCGTTGTTCAGTTCAAAGGAGGGATTTTCCGTCGTCGCACCGATAAAAATCACCGTGCCGTCTTCAATATGCGGCAAAAAGGCATCCTGCTGACTTTTATTAAAGCGGTGTACTTCGTCCACAAACAACACCGTACGCCGATCCGCCAGCCGGTTTTGTTTGGCCCGCTCAATCGCCTCGCGAATTTCTTTAATGCCGCCCGTTACGGCGGAAATGCGTTCCACATCGGCTTGAATCCGCTGTGCGATAATCTCCGCCAGCGTGGTTTTGCCGGTGCCCGGCGGCCCCCATAGAATCATCGAATGAATATGCCCGGCCTCAATGGCTTTGCGTAACGGTTTACCCGGTGCCAACAGGTGAGACTGCCCGCAATACTGTTCCAATGTCGTCGGTCTCATGCGGGCGGCTAAAGGCCGAAACTCATTTTCGTTAAAATCGAAAGCCAGATTAGACATCGTATTTTGCTTTACCATAGTACGCCCTGCCAACAAGTGCGGTGTAGAAACGCGGAGAAATTCATCAAAACCGGCAGGATAAATCCATACCGATCATCCGTTCGGGGTTATTTTTTCTTGCGCTGATCGTCCAGCTCCACGCCTTTCGGCACGCTAAACCGGAACAGACTATCCGCCAGCGGCAGATTGGTGATGTTGCGCAGCAGATACAGATTCGCCTGACCGTCTTTTTCGATGGTACTGAAATTTTTCAGCACGCCGTCCGCCTCAATCCGGATATCGAACTGTTTGATGTTGCTTTGCGCGGATTTCGGTTTCAGGATAAACGTATCGGCACGCTGTTCCACCGAATATTGATTCCAATGGGCTTTATCGTTACTGGTCAGCAGCACGAAAGGCGTATCGTTGACCGCCTCGCTCACCCAGTTGGCCGTGACCTGTTCCACGAAAGGATCATAAAACCACAGGGTTTTACCGTCGGAAATAATCTGCGTTTCCTGCGGCGCTTTATTATCCATGCGGAACAAATTCGGCCGTTTAATCTGAATTTTACCGCTGCCCTGCTGGATTTCCTTGCCTTTCGGATCGCTGACTTTTTGCGTGTAATCGGCGCTCAGTACATCCACTTTGCTTAACCGCGCCTGCAATTCTTCCGCCGCATCCGCCCACGCCAGCGGGCTGATGCCGGCAAGCAAAAGTGCGGTCAGTTTTAATGCTGTTTTTTTCATCGTTGTCGTCCTTAAACAAAAAAGTAATGGCATGAATTAGACCGTCAGAGACAAAATTAATTCACCCGCCGCGTTGCCGCTCACATCATTTGGCCGTTGCCTTCAGGCTGGCGGTGCGCGTTAATAATCGGACGGGCGGGATAAAATCTCCCGTTTTCCGTTCTGCATCGCCGATACGATGCCCTGTTCTTCCAGTTGATCCATAATCCGTGCGGCACGGTTGAACCCCACGCGGAAACGGCGCTGAATGGCGGAAACTGATGTGGTGCCGGTGCTGACCACAAATTCCACCACATCATCAAACAGATCGTCCAGCTCGCCGTCATCAAAACCGCGCTCGCCGTCGCCGCTCTCTTCGTCTTCCGCACCGTCTAAAATGCCGTCGATATAATTCGGTTTACCGCGTGCGCGCCAGTCGTCGGCCACGCGCGCCACTTCGTCATCGCTCATAAATGCGCCGTGTACGCGGATCAAATCGGAAGATCCCTGACCGGAATACAGCATATCGCCGCGCCCCAGCAAGGCTTCCGCGCCGCCCTGATCCAAAATGGTGCGCGAGTCGATTTTACTCGCCACGGTAAAGGCGATACGGCTTGGAATATTCGCCTTAATCAGCCCGGTGATCACATCCACCGACGGACGCTGCGTGGCTAAAATCAGATGAATGCCGATGGCGCGGGCTTTTTGCGCCAGACGCGCGATCAGCTCTTCAATCTGTTTGCCGGCAACCATCATCAAATCCGCAAATTCGTCCACGATCACCACAATATAACTGAGTTTTTCCAATGCCGGCGGCAGGGTGTCCATGGTATCGCCCGGTCGCCACAACGGATTCGGAATCGGCATGCCCATGGCGTTATATTCGTCGATTTTCTCGTTATAGCCTTCAATATTGCGCACGCGCAGCGCCGATAACAACTGATAGCGGCGTTCCATTTCGTCCACGCACCAGCGCAGCGCATTGGCGGCTTTTTTCATATCGGTCACCACTTCGGTCAGCAAATGCGGGATGCCGTTATAAATGGACAATTCCACCACTTTCGGGTCGATCATGATAAATTTGACTTCTTCCGGTTTAACCCGGAACAACAGGCTTAAAATCATGGTATTCACGCCCACGGATTTGCCCGAACCGGTCGACCCCGCCACCAGTAAGTGCGGCATTTTCGCCAGATCCACCACTACCGGTTTGCCGCTGATATCTTTCCCCAGCGCCATGGACAGCAGTGAGGTTGAACGGCGGAATTCGTCACTGTCCAGCACATCGCGCAACGGTACGGTCTGGCGCTGCACGTTCGGCGTTTCAATGCCGATATAAGGTTTGCCCGGAATCACTTCCGCCACACGGATCGAACGGAACATCAACGCGCGCGCCAAATCCGTATCGATCCCCGTCACTTTGGAGGCTTTCACGCCCGGCTGTAACTCCAGTTCATAGCGCGTAACCACCGGACCGACCAGCACATCTTTCACCGTGGCTTTCACATTGAAATTCCGCAGCTGCTGCTCGATACGCTGCGAGGTTTCGATAATTTCGTCCTGGGTAATTTCCTGCGCTTTGACCGGCCGATGCTCCAGCAAATCCAGACTCGGCAGCGGCGTGGTCGGTTTGGCGCCGATCGTCACTTTTTTCTGTAACGCCGGATGAATCAGGGAATCGCCGTAAGACTGATAATGCGGCGGCGCAGACGGCGGAGTTTCAGGCGTTTGCGGTGCGTCGGATAAAATCACATGCAGGGCGTCTTCCGCGTGCATCGCTTTGGCACGCTGTTCCATCTCATTCAGTCGCTGTTGTTCCTGCTCGGCAAACTGACGTGCCAGCTCCGCCATGTCCGCTTCGCCCTGTACCGCCGGGGCGGGATCAACGGTAATTTGCTCGGTGGCGTTCAGCGTTGCATTGCTGTCGGGCATGGAAACTTTCGGCATGGCGATATCCGCATAAGCCGCGCTATAGCCATTATTGGCATAATGATCGCCGGCAAATTCGGTCGGCCGTTCGACGGCGGAATAAGCATAATCCGCGGCGCTCGAAACTGTCGGCGACGGCGTAATGCTGACCGACGGCAATTCATTGGCGGGTTGTACCGTATAGGCACCGAATGCCGGTATTTCGGACGACATCGTCCCCGCCGCCGAAACCTCGCCCGCTGTGTTTGAACGCGCGCTCTCAGGTTCAGGCGCAACGGAAGTCAGACCGCTAATATGAATTAACTTATCGATATTGACCAAGCCGTCGTCGGCGTCTTTTTCCGCGTTTTCTTCGCTATCCGCCACCACCGTATTCGCCTGCGGCGGACGGATAATAATTTCCTCCAGCGGCTGGGTAACGGTTTCTTTGCCCGCGCTTTCTGCCGCCGTATCAATAGCCGGTGCCGAGTCGTTTTGCGCCTTATCTTCATTTTTCATGGTCAGCCAGTAATAAAATTTCATCAGCAGCCGCAGCAGCGAGGCGCCGGAGCAAAAAATAAAGCCCACCACGCTAAAAATAAAGGCGGTAAATAAAATGCCGAATTTACCCAACAGCGGAAAAAACGACACCGTCAGACTCGCCCCCAGCACGCCGCCGGCCAGATAATACGGCGTATTGGACAGCAGCAAGGTCGCCAGCACGGTTAACCCGCAAAGCAATAATACAAAACCGCATAAACGAAAACCGAAACGCAGCCAGGTCAGGCTGTCCGTGCGCTTGGTTTTAATAAAACTGACCGGCGCAACAAACAGCACAAAGGGCAGAATATTCCCGATATGACCGAACATCGCAAAAAACAAATCGATAAGCCAAGCGCCGAACGCACCGGCTTTATTAATGGTGGTCGGCTGCGAGGTTGACACCGACCACGAACTGTCCAGCGGGCTGTAGCCTGACCAGGCGATAATCAAATACAGCCCGAAAAGTGCGGTTAATCCTAACAATAATTCAACGAGATATTGTTTCGGCGAAAAATGATGAGTAATACGTTTAATCATTATCTGTTTATTTTAATTGTAAAAAATTAGTCTGCTTCACTTCTTCCATCACCACATAAGTGCGGGTGTCGTTCACCCCGGGCAGACGCAGCAAAGTGGTGCCGAGTAATTGCCGGTAAGCCGCCATATCCGCCACCCGGGTTTTCAATAAATAGTCGAAATCGCCGGAAACCAAATGACATTCCTGAATCTCATCCAGTTGCTGCACCGCCGCGTTAAATTCTTCAAACACATCCGGTTTGCCGCGCACCAAGGTAATTTCCACAATCACCAGCAACGGCGAATTGAGCAACTCCGGATTCAGCAACGCGCGGTAGCCCATAATCACGCCCTGTTTTTCCAGACGTTTCACCCGTTCCAGACAAGGTGTCGGCGACAAGCCGACTTTTTTCGACAAATCAATATTGGAGATCTTGCCGTTGCGCTGTAATTCGGTCAGAATTTTTATATCAATGCTGTCAAGTGCTCTCGTTAATTTCTTTTCCATAAAATCTCCAACTCTAAATAGGTAAATAACGTCAAAAAGACTGAAGAAGGTCTGATTTTACACTATTTCATTAGATTTTTATGTGATTTTTTTTATAAAATGTCGGCCTGCAATCATTTGTTTCGAGGTTGTTAAATATGGCAAATCCGTTTATCGCCCACTGGACCTCCACCGGCAATACATTATGTTTAGGCCACTGGGAAATCACCTATCACGACAAGGCATTAACGCTGCCGGAAAAAATACGCGAACACGATATGGGTACCCGCGGCATTTATTATTTTATCGATCCCACCGATGAGCTGTATTTGGAAGGGCTGGATGAAGACGACTGGATTTTAGCCAATATCGACTGGCTGAGCGAGGTGTTTATCGAGGCGGATATTCCGCTGGAAGAAGAATATATGCGCCTGTTTTATCAGGCGGTCAACCCGCAGGACTGGCGCTGCGGCAGCTGCGGCGGCTGTATTTAAAGGCCGCCGCCGTATGCTTTTTCCTGAGATTAAAAATTATCGACAATCGCCAGCGCGTCCGCCAGTTTTTTTACGGTGAAAACCTGCATATTTTGCACCGCACTTTTCGGTTTATTGGCAAACGGTACGATCGCCCGTTTAAAGCCGTGTTTCGCCGCTTCGCTGATGCGTTCCTGCCCGCTCGGCACCGGCCGGATTTCGCCCGCCAGTCCCACTTCGCCGAACACCACCAAATCCTGCGGCAGCGGCCGGTTGCGGAAGCTGGAAATCAATGCCAGCAACAGCGCCAAATCGGCGCCCGTTTCCGTTACTTTCACCCCGCCGACCACATTGACGAATACATCCTGATCCGACATTTGCAAGCCGCCGTGGCGGTGTAATACCGCCAGCAACAGCGCCAGCCGGTTTTGTTCCAGCCCCACCGCCACCCGGCGCGGATTTGCCAGCATGGAATGATCCACCAACGCCTGAATTTCTACCAACAGCGGGCGCGTACCTTCCCAGATGACCATCACCGAACTGCCGGCGGTTTGTTCTTCGCCGCGGCTTAAAAAAATGGCGGACGGATTTTTCACTTCGCGCAGCCCCTGTTCGGTCATGGCGAACACGCCCAGCTCATTGACCGCACCGAAGCGGTTTTTATGGCTGCGCAGGGTCCGATAGCGGGAATCCGCCTCGCCTTCCAATAATAATGACGCGTCGATCACATGTTCCAGCACTTTCGGCCCGGCCAGCGTTCCGTCTTTGGTCACATGCCCCACCAGTATTATCGCCACTTGACGGGTTTTCGCATAGCGGGTAAGAAAAGAGGCGCACTCGCGCACCTGCGCCACGCTGCCCGGTGAGGACTGAATATCCGCCAGATGCATGACCTGAATGGAATCGATCACCATGATCTGCGGTTTCAGCTGATCCGCCAGCTGACAGATTTGTTCCACCGAGGTTTCCGACAGCAAATTCAGCCGATCCGGCGGCAATCCCAAACGATTGGCCCGCATCGCCACCTGCTGTAGGGATTCCTCGCCGGTGACATAAAGTGCGGTCATTGTTTGCGCTAAATCGCACATCACCTGTAACAACAGGGTACTTTTACCCGCCCCCGGATGACCGCCGATTAAAATCGCGCTGCCCGGCACTATCCCGCCGCCGAGCACCCGATCCAGCTCGTTAAAACCGCTGCCGAAACGCGGCAGCTCCTGCAGACTGATGTCCGACAGGGTCTGAATTTTAGCCTGCGTTTCGCCGGCATAACCGCTGAAACGATCATTTTTCGTGTTTTTTGCCGAGACCAAGCGGACTTCGCTGATACTGTTCCACGCCTTGCAGGCGGAACACTGCCCCTGCCAGCGGGCAAATTCCGCCCCGCACTGATTGCAGACATACGCGGTTTTAGCTGTTTTCGCCATGATGATATTGTTCCGTGTCATCCAAACTCAAAGAAATTAAATGCAGCATCCGTTTCACATAAGGTGCCGATTGCAGCAGCTCAAACAATGTTTCCAGCGCCGGGCGGTTAAGCTTGGTTTCGCTGTGGCGGCGGATGATAGTTTTGAGCTGAGACAACAAACGGGCGTTGCTTTCCGCAATGGCGGTCAGCGCATCCTGCCCGTCATCGGTAGTTTGTCCCTTTTCCCGCCGCGCATGCAGCACGCTTTCAAGCAAGGCGCCGTGTTCCGTATAATAATGATACAGATTGAAAAAAGCGCCGATGCGCTCGACGGTGCGCACAAAATCGGCGGCGAAATAATCCGCCCCCAGCGCAAAGGTGTCTTCAATCAGATCCTGTTCCAGCTGAAAAAGTGCGGTCAGTTTTTGCTGAGAATTTCCCGCGCCGGCTTCAGCGTGCAAAAATTCACGCCAACTGTCCGACCAGTTTTTAACCGCCGTATTTTTCTGCCCGGCCAGACGATAACCGCGCTGCGCTTTACTGGCGGCGCTTAAGCGCACGCCGTTTTCCAGACTTAACGCGGCAACAAAATGCAGTAAATCCTTGATGCGTCCCTGTTTCAGTTCAAATTCCACTTCGCAAATGGGTTCGCATTTATCACCGGCGCGGATTTCGCCCTGATCCAGCGCAATTTCCACCACCACTCCGTTACCGCATTCCACCAGCCAGCAACGGCGCTCAAAATCGGTGCTGAAAATCCGCTGTAGTGTCACATCGCGCCAATCCGCTGCAAGTTGATAAGTATCGACCAGCGTCGGTAGATCCGGCTGGGCGTTATCCAGCGCAATGTTATATTCCGGCCGGATATGCAAACCGCCCAAGGTTTTGCCGTCGGTTTTCAGGGTGAAGGTAAAGCGCCCGTCGGCCTGCCGAACCCGCAATCCCATATGCCGGGCGGCGAAAAAATACTGCGGCGTATCATAATACGCATTGGCCAGAAACTGAGTTTTCTGTGACAAAATGCGGAAAGCGGAAATTTCCTGACTTAAAAATGCGGCAAAACCGGCGGACACCGCCAGTTTCAGTTCAACTTCATTATTCATAGCATGCCTTTCAAGGTAAAACATCAACCATAGTGCGGTCGCAATGATGCACAAATCATGTCGGCATTATCCAATAAATCCCGATCTTTTTCGATTAAAATCGTGAATTTTTCATTCACATAAGGTAATATGCGCGCTGAATTACTTTCAACCCCTTAAGGAGTTAGCTAATGGCAGTAAATAATATTTTCGGTTTATTTGCCCACTCGCCTTTAAAACCGCTGCAGCAGCACTCGGACAAAGTGACCGAATGCTGTAGCTTTTTAGTGCAGTTTTTTGAATATACCTTTGAAAACGATTGGCAGCATGCCGAACAGATGCGCCAGCAGATTTCCGAAGCGGAACGTCAGGCCGACAGCCTGAAACGGGAAATCCGTTTAAAACTGCCGCGCGGTTTATTCATGCCCATCGATCGCACCGACCTGCTGGAGCTGGTCACCCAGCAGGATAAACTCGCCAACTATGCCAAAGATATTGCCGGACGGATGATCGGACGCCAGTTTTCTTTTCCGGCGGAAATGCAGGATGAGTTTATGCGCTATGTCTGCCGCAGTCTGGATGCCACCGTGCAGGCGCACAAAGTCATCAATGAAATGGACGAACTGCTGGAAACCGGTTTTAAAGGACGTGAGCTGACGTTTGTGAATAATATGATTCAGGCATTAGACGATATTGAAGACGATACCGATCAAATGCAAATCAAGCTGCGCTTAATGCTGCGCGGCGTTGAAGACCGCTACAATCCTATCGATGTCATGTTTTTATATAAAATTCTGGAGTGGATCGGCGTACTCGCGGATCAAGCGCAGCGTGTCGGTTCCCGCATTGAATTAATGCTGGCCCGCTCATAATTATCATTACATACATAGGAAAACACTATGGAAATTATTCAAGAATATGGCACATTGCTTGTCATTATTACTGCCGCGTTCGGCTTTTTTATGGCATTCGGGGTCGGTGCCAATGACGTATCCAACGCAATGGGAACGTCAGTTGGCTCGGGAACAATTACAGCGAAACAAGCTATTATCATTGCAATGATCTTTGAATCCGCCGGGGCTTATCTGGCCGGCGGTGAAGTGACGGAAACCATTAAAAGCGGGGTGATCAACACCGTTGAATACGCCGCAACGCCGGAAATTCTGGCGCTTGGTATGATGGCGGCGTTATTTTCCTCCGGCTTATGGCTTTTGATCGCCTCCAAAATGGGATGGCCGGTTTCCACCACGCACACCATTATCGGGGCGATTATCGGCTTTGCCTGCGTAACCGTCGGTCCGCACTCCGTAGATTGGGGCTCAATCCGCAATATTATCGGCAGCTGGTTTATCACGCCGGTACTGGCCGGAATCGTCGCCTACGGTATATTCTTCAGCACGCAGAAGCTGATCTTCGATACCGAAAAACCGCTGCATAACGCGCAGAAATACGGGCCTTATTATATGGGCGTGACTATCCTGATTTTATGTATAGTGACGATGACCAAAGGGTTAAAACATGTCGGTCTGCACTTAAGCGGGCTTGAAACCACGGTGATTTCCCTGTCTATCAGCGCCGTTTCCGTGGTGCTGAGCCGCTTTTATTTCCGCAGCCGTATTTTTCGCCATACCATGCGCTCCGGCACTTTCGGCGCGGTGGAAAAAATATTCAGTATTCTGATGCTGCTCACCGCCTGCGCCATGGCATTTGCGCACGGTTCAAACGATGTGGCCAACGCCATCGGCCCGGTATCCGCGGTGGTTTCCATTGTGGATCATCAGGGACAAATCATCGCCAACAGCCCGCTGGCATGGTGGATTCTGCCTTTAGGCGCCGCCGGGATCGCACTCGGGCTTATCGTAATGGGTTATAAAGTGATGGCCACTATCGGTACCGGGATTACGGATTTAACGCCAAGCCGCGGATTCGCCGCCCAATTCGCCACCGCCACCACCGTGGTGCTGGCCTCCGGTACCGGCTTGCCGATTTCCACCACCCAAACGCTGGTGGGCGCAATTTTAGGCATCGGTTTCGCCCGGGGTATTGCGGCGTTAAATCTGACCGTTATCCGCAATATCGTCGCCTCTTGGATCATTACCCTGCCGGCGGGCGCATTATTTGCGATTCTGATTTACTATGTGCTGAGCGCGATTTTCATCTAATCGATACCCGGTTCGTCCGGCACCAGCCACGCCGGTTCAGCGAAAATTTTGTCAATAGGTTAAAGTGCGGTACAATCTACCGCACTTTTTATTTGCTTAATTTACTTAGGATGTCTGTATTATGCAAAAAATCGCTCAATATCTTCTTTCCGCCCTGCTTTTCGCTCTCACGGTACCAACCGCACAGGCGGAAACCCAATATGTTACGGAAAATCTGTCCACCTTTTTACGCAAAGGTGCCGGCGACCAGTATAAAATCGCCGGCGCCATTCAGTCCGGCGATGCCGTCACCGTGCTGGATCGTAAAGATAAATACACCCTTATCCGTGATGCCAAAAACCGCGAAGCCTGGATTCTCAGCAACGAGCTGACCGCCACGCCGAGCAGCAAACAGGAAAACCCGAAATTAAAAGCGCAGATTCAGGAACTCACCCTGAAACTTAACCGTCTGGACGGCGACTGGCAGCAGCGAACCAGCGAAATGCAACGCCGCGCAAAACAGGCGGAAGAACAAAGCAGCCAGCTGCTGGAACAGAATTCGCAGCTGAAACGTGAACTGGAAATCACCAAAAATAAAAACCGCGATCTGGAAGCCATGCTGGATGCCGGCAAGCGGGAAATCGCGATTCAATGGTTTATTTACGGCGGCTCGGTGTTAGGTGTCGGCCTCCTGCTCGGTCTGATTATTCCGTTGATTCTGCCTAAACGCCGCCGTCGCGACGGTTGGGCATAACCTTTCCCGGCGGGCGGTGCGCCCGTCTTTATGATCCGGTCTGTTACGGTAATCGAATATGCAAATTTATCTTGTGGGCGGTGCGGTCAGGGATCGGCTGTTGGGGCTGCCGGTGAACGATCGCGACTGGCTGGTGGTCGGTGCCACCCCCGCGCAATTGCTGCAACAAGGTTATCGACAGGTGGGAAAAGATTTTCCCGTCTTTCTGCACCCGCACAGCAACGAAGAATACGCCCTCGCCCGCACCGAGAAAAAAGCCGGCCGCGGCTACACCGGATTTCGCTGCGATTTCAATCCGCACATTACCCTTGAACAGGATTTAATGCGCCGCGATCTGACCATCAACGCCATTGCCGAAGATCAGCACGGCACCCTGCACGACCCCTATCACGGCGTGCGTGATCTCCGGCTGCGGGTGCTGCGCCACATCTCGCCGGCATTTGCCGAAGATCCGCTGCGGGTATTGCGGGTTGCCCGTTTTGCCGCCCGTTATCATGAGCTCGGCTTTACCATTGCGCCCGAAACCTGCCGGTTAATGCGGGAAATCACCCGACAGGGCGAATTAGCCCAACTGACCGCCGAACGGGTCTGGCAGGAAACGGAAAATGCGTTGCTGGAAAAAAATCCGGCAATCTATTTTGAAACCTTACGGGAAATCGGCGCACTGGCCGTCTTATTTCCGGAGCTCGACGCCCTGTGCGGCGTGCCGAATCCGCCGCGTTCTCACCCGGAGATCGACAGTTTTACCCACAGTATGCTGACCTTACAACAAGCGGTACGGCTGACGGACGGCACCGACTATCATCAAAGTGCGGTGCGTTTTGCCGCAGTTTGTCATGATCTGGGCAAAGCGCTTACGCCGCCGGCGCTGCTGCCGCATCATTACGGCCACGAACAGGCCGGCGTTCAGCCTGCCCGAAATCTATGCCGACGCCTTAAAGTGCCGGCTTATACGCAGGAACTGGCGGTGCTGAGCTGCGAATATCACAGCCATATTCACAGAGCGTTCGAGCTGCGCCCCGATACGGTGCTGAAGCTGTTCAACCGTTTGGACATCTGGCGTAAACCGTCGCGCTTTCAGGAATTACTGCTGGTGTGCCGCGCCGACAGCTGCGGACGCACAGGTTATGCCGAGACGCCGTATCCGCAGGCGGATTTTCTGCTTGAACTCTACCGCAGCGCGCTGCAAGTGGACGTGCGGCAAATTATCGCCGAGGGGTTTAGCCGGCAGGGCATCGGTGACGAATTGAACCGGCGGCGAAAGCTCGCCCTGCAACAAAAACGTGCGCAAATTCTACCGCACTTTACTAACGCCGGCTAACACCGTAAAATACGCACAAATTTTTTATTTATTATGATTATGCACTCTTTGAAAAACGTTTTTTTCGTGTTATGTATCGGTTTCGTTCTCAGTGCCTGTACAAGCTTGGATATTGACAGCAATCGCCCGACCGACGTACAGCATATTGACCGCAACGATCCCGCATGGCAGCAGCATCTGCAAAAAATCCAAACCATTCACGCTTATGCCGCTCAGGGTCAGCTCGGTTATATCAGCGCGAAAGAGCGTTTTTCCACCCGTTTTGACTGGCAATATCGCCACCCGAAAGCCTATACCTTGCTGCTTTCTTCTACAATCAGCAGCGCCACGCTTAAATTCGAGATGACCAATCAGGGCATGACCATTTCCGACAATAAAGGCAACCGGCGCTCCGAGGCGGACGCCAAAATGCTGCTGCGCGACATCGTCGGCATGGATATTCCGCTGGAACAACTGGCCGTCTGGCTAAAAGGTCAGCCTGATCCGACCAGCGATTATCAGGTCGGCACCAATCATTTGCTGGCCGGTTTCAGCTATCGGCTCGACGGCACGCTGTGGACGGCGGATTATCTGAATTATCACAGCGGGCAGGCCATTGCATTGCCGCGCGATATTCTGCTGAAAAATGCCGCACAAACCTTAAAAATCCGTGTGGACAACTGGCAATACTGATGAAAACCTATCGATTTTCCACCGCACTTTCGCCGCATAACGCCCATTCGCCGCGGCGTTTTCCCTGTCCGGCCAAGCTGAATCTGTTTTTGTATATTAATGGCAGACGCCCCGACGGTTATCATGAACTACAGACCTTATTTCAGTTTCTGGATTTCGGCGACTGGCTGCAAATCGCCGTGCGCCAAGACGGAAAAATCACCCTCTCGCCGCCGTTTGCCGGTATCGATACCGAAGAGAATCTGATTTACCGCGCCGCCCGTTTGCTGCAAGACGAAACCGGCTGCACATTGGGGGCGGATCTGTATCTGGATAAAATTCTGCCGCTCGGCGGCGGGGTCGGCGGCGGTTCTTCCGATGCGGCGACCACGCTGGTGGCATTAAATCATTTATGGCATACCGCACTTTCCACCCAAAAACTCTGCGAACTGGGACTGCGCTTAGGCGCCGATGTGCCGATCTTTATTCACGGTAAAGCCGCATTTGCCGAAGGAGTGGGTGAAAAAATCACCTATTGTGCGCCGCCTGAAAAATGGTATCTGGTGCTGAAACCGGCGGTGTCGGTTTCCACCGCACATATCTTCGCTCATCCTGCGCTACCGCGCAATACGCCGAAGAAAACGCTGTCTCGGTTGCTGCGTGAAAATTATGCAAACGATTGCCAAAAACTTGTGCTGGATCAGTATCCGGAGGTTGAAGAAACGCTCCGCTGGTTGTTACAATATGCACCGGCAAGATTAACCGGAACAGGCGCCTGCGTTTTCGCGCAATTTGACGACGAGCAATCGGCGCAGGCGGTATTTCGTGATAAACCGGAAAAATTATTCGGTTTCGTTGCTAAAGGGGTCAATATTTCGCCGCTACAGCATATGTTGGATTCGCTTTAACGGAACCCGTTGATGACTTTATATACACACTTTCTTATCATCCAAAATCCTTGAGGTTAAATTTACCATGCCCGACATTAAACTTTTTGCTGGTAACGCCACGCCAGAACTCGCCAAACGTATTTCCGAACGTTTATATCTTTCATTGGGAGACGCAACCGTCGGCCGTTTCAGCGACGGTGAAATTCAGGTTCAGATCAATGAAAATGTGCGCGGCAGTGATGTGTTCATCATCCAGTCCACCTGCGCCCCGACAAACGACAACCTGATGGAACTGATCGTTATGGTCGATGCCCTGCGCCGTGCATCGGCAGGCCGTATTACCGCGGTGATTCCGTATTTCGGTTATGCCCGTCAGGATCGCCGTGTCCGTTCCGCCCGCGTACCGATTACCGCCAAAGTGGTGGCGGATTTCTTATCCAGCGTCGGGGTGGATCGCGTATTGACCTGCGATCTGCATGCCGAACAGATTCAGGGCTTCTTCGATGTGCCGGTGGATAATGTCTTCGGCTCGCCGGTATTGATTCACGATATTCTGAAAAAATCCGATCTGCACAACCCGATCGTGGTGTCACCGGATATCGGCGGCGTGGTGCGCGCCCGCGCGGTGGCGAAATTATTGAACGATACCGATATGGCAATCATCGATAAACGCCGCCCGAAAGCCAATGTGGCGCAGGTGATGCACATTATCGGTGATGTGGCCGACCGCGACTGTATTTTGGTCGATGATATGATCGACACTGGCGGCACGCTGTGCAAAGCGGCGGAAGCGCTGAAAGAACGCGGCGCAAAACGGGTGTTCGCCTATGCCACTCACGCGGTTTTCTCCGGCTCGGCGGCAAAAAATATCGCCAGCAACGCATTGGATGAAATCGTGGTGACGGATACCATTCCGCTGACGCCGGAAATCAAAGCGCTGGGTAAAGTACGCACCTTAACCCTTTCCGGTATGCTGGCGGAGGCGATTCGCCGCATCAGCAACGAAGAGTCCATTTCCGCTATGTTTAACTAACGGATTTCGCACTTCTGTCAATAACGGGCGCAATCATCGCCCGTTTATTTTTTGCCAATTTTGGCGCTGAAAATCACCGCACCGACGAGCAAGCCTTTATGCTTTATGAGATTTTCGATAAAAAACAGCGACCGTGTGATAACACGGCCGCAGGCTTTGAATGGATATTCAGATTCTTACTCAACGCGGAAAAACGCGCTATTTTTTCACCGCACTTTCCACTTCGTCAATCATAATACTCATGCTTTCCAGCCCGCCGAAAGTTAAATACCAGTTGGCGGCATTCAGGTAAACAATGTGATTGTTTTGCGCCACTTTGGTCTGTTTGATAATCGCGTTATCCAGCACGGTTTGCGCATTGTTGGCTTTATCGGTGATCGCCGCGGTACGATCCACCACCAATAAATAGTCCGGATTTTTTTCCAGAATATATTCAAAACCGACGCTCATGCCGTGGGTGGAGGATTTGATCGCCTTATCCGCCGGGGTAAAGCCGAAACCGGTATAAACGATGGCATAGCGGGAGTTGTCACCGAAGGCGCTGATTTTGCTTTCATTAACTAAGGTTATCAGCGCGGTTTTGCCTTTTACCTGTTCGGCTAAGGTTTTCATACGGCTGTCCAGCGCCGCCAGCTTTTCTTCCGCCAGTGCTTCCCGGCCGAAAATCTGACCGAAAATTCGGATATTCTGCTGAAAGCTCGGATAGAAATTATCGTAATCCGTTTTAACGAAAAAGACCGGCGCAATTTCTCTTAAGCGATCCAGCACTTTTTCCTGCCGTCCGGTGGCGATAATCAAATCCGGGTTGAGTTCGTTGATTTTTTCAAATGCCGGTTCCGGCGGCACGCCCACATTGGCATAATTCGCCGCGCTGAATTCGCTTAAATAATCCGGCACTTTACCGGCGTTGGCAACGCCGACGATGGTCTCTTTCGCCCCCAGCAGCCGGATCGTATCCACCGCGGAAAAATCCAGCACCACCACCCGCTTAGGATGTTGCGGCACAACCTGTTTGCCGGCGGCATTTTCGACCGTGATCTCCGCCGCATTGGCCGTGACGACGCCCAAAAAGCCGAGCAAGGCGACGGCTAAGGTTAAGAAGGTTTTTTTCATCATAGCGATTACTCCTGTTGTGTTGTGATTAATTTCTGAAATAAACGGCGATTTTATGCCGGTTGATTTCCTGAATCGGGATCGGCATATCATAAATCGCCTGTAATACCGGCTCCTGCATAATACGGTTCACTTCGCCCTGCTGTACCAACCGGCCTTCTTTCATGGCAATGATGTAATCGGAATAGCAGGAGGCAAAATTAATATCATGAATCACAATCACCACCGTTTTATTCAGTTCGGTTGTCAGCTTGCGCAGCACCTGCATGATCTGCACCGAATGTTTCATATCCAGATTATTCAGCGGTTCGTCCAGCAGAATATAATCCGTATCCTGTGCCAGCGTCATGGCAATATAGGCGCGCTGCAGCTGACCGCCGCTGAGTTTATCGATATAGCGCTGACGCAGCGGTTGCAGATCCATATAGCCGATGGCATTGTCGATAAAAGTGCGGTCGTTTTCGGTTAAGTTTCCTTTACTGTACGGAAAACGCCCGAAGCTGACCAGTTCTTCCACCGTCAGACGCAGATTAATATGATTGGATTGTTTTAAGATCGACAGCTGCTTGGCGATATCCGCACTCTTCTGTTCGTTCAGCCGTTTACCGTTCAGATAAATTTCGCCGCTGTCGGGATTAAGCAAGCGGCTGATAATCGACAGCAGCGTGCTTTTGCCCGCACCGTTCGGCCCGATAAAGGAGGTGATTTTTCCCTGCGGAATGGTCAGCGACACGTTGTCCACCACCTTTTTATTCGCATAGCTTTTATTAATATTCCTGATTTCTATTGCCATTTTTTATTCACTCGTAATAACAGGTAGATAAAATAAACACCGCCGACAAAATTCACAATAATACTCAGAGTGGTATTAAAGCTGAACACCTGAGAAACCAGCAGCTGACCGAATACCAGCGTAATCACCGCAATCAGCATCGCCGCCGGGATCAGCACCGAATGGCGGTAAGTGCGGACAAATTCAAAGGTCACATTCATCACCAGCAGACCGAGAAAGGTCAGCGGGCCGACCAGTGCGGTGGAAACCGAGGTCAGAATCGCCACCAGAATCAGCAAGCGTTTTGCGATGCGATGGTAATCCACGCCGAGGTTAATCGTCTGATCCCGGCCTAAAGACAGCACGTCAAAATAAGGCAGATAGCGGACGGCATAAATAATGGCGAGGATCAAAATAGCCAGCGCAAGCCATAAAATATTGGTATTGATGCGGTTAAAACTGGCAAAGCCGATATCCTGCGCGATCTGAAATTCATTCGGGTCGATCAGCACTTCCATAAAGGTGGTCAGACTTTGAAAAAAGGTGCCGAAAATAATCCCTACCAGCAGCAGGAAAAAGATATTTTGCTGTTCTTTTTTAAACAGAAAATGATACAACAGCAGCGAAAACAGCACCATTACGCCGGTACACAGCACAAATAGCAGCACGGAATCAATGGCCATCAGCGTGCCGGAACCAAAGATAAAAATAATGCCGGTCTGAATCAGCAGATACAGATTATCCAGCCCCAGAATCGTCGGGGTGAGAATCCGGTTATTGGCGACGGTCATAAAGATCATGGTCGCCAGCGCAACGGACATGCCGGTCACCACAATCGCCGCAACCGCCAGTGCACGGCTGTGCAGGGCATATTCCCAGCGATTGGGTAAGTTGTAAAACAAATATAACGCCACCGCCAGTATGGCTAAGGCGCCCAATAGGATTAATTGGCGGAAAGATGCGGTGTGTTTAGCCATGGCGATACCGTTTCAATAACAAATACAGGAAAATGCCGCTGCCGAACACTCCGACCATCGCATTAATGGAAATTTCGTACGGATAAATCACCGCACGCCCCAAAATATCACACAACAGCACGAACACCGCCCCCAGCAATGCGGTATGCGACAATATTTTTTTCAGATTATCGCCCAGATACAGGGTAACGATATTCGGAATAATCAGCCCTAAAAACGGAATCACGCCCACCGATACGATCACAATGGACGATACCGTCGCCACAATGGCCAGCCCCAGATATAAAACCTGCTGATAGTTCAAGCCGAGATTGGTGGCGAAATCCTGCCCCATGCCGACAATGGAAAAGCGGTTGGCAAACAGGTAGGCGATCAGCAAAGCGGGAATGCTGAAATACAGTATTTCATAGCGCCCTGACATCACCAGAGAAAAATCGCCCTGTAGCCAGCCGGACAGATTTTGCAGCAAATCCTGCTGATAGGCGATAAACGCGGTAATCGAGCTGATAATATTGCCGAACATAATGCCGACCAGCGGCACAAAGATCGTATCCTTAAATTTCAGGCGGGATAAAATGGTCATAAACAGCAACGTGCCGATAAAGGACACCACAATGGCAATCGCCGTTTTCAACAGCATGGATGCGGCGGGAAACAGCAATATCGCGATCAGAATGCCTAAACGCGCGCTGTCCATAGTCCCTGCCGTGGTCGGCGACACAAACCGGTTGCGACTGAGCTGCTGCATCACCAAACCGCAGATACTCAGCGCCGCACCGGCGATAAGAATGCTGATCAGGCGCGGGATGCGGCTGATTAAAAAAATCTGCCATTGCATCGGATCCAAATGCAGCAATCCCTGCAGATTCACCGTACTCACACCGAGAAAAAGAGAAACCACGGAAAGCAACAATAATAAGATAAACAGATAACGGCGTTTAATCATAAAATGTCATATAAAATTAAAAATGAGAATAATTATTATGAGTAAATGAGCATAATATCATGCCTTATTTCAGGCGCAATAACAAGCATAAAAAATGCAGCGGAAAACCTTGAATTTTTCCACCGCACTTTTGCTTACTACCAGGAGAAAATGGGTATTGCGTTACATTTTTAACTGCCGCTCGGCCTCTTTGGCGCGCAGCAGGAACTGACGACGTTCGGCAGTTGACATTTCGCTGCTGGTGCCCGGCAGTTTAACGGTTAACGGATTGACCGGTCGCCCGTTAATATGAAATTCGTAATGCAGATGCGGGCCGGTGGAACGCCCGGTATTCCCCGACAAGGCAATCCGTTCGCCGCGTTTCACCGTTTGACCGGCTTTCACCAACGGTTTGCTTAAATGCATATAAACGGTCTGATATTCACGACCATGGCGGATAACGATATAGCGCCCCGCGCCGCTGGCCTGATAGGCCACTTTTTCCACCCGGCCGTCTGCCGGCGCAATAACCGGCGTGCCGATCGACATGGCAAAATCCACCCCGTTATGCGGGCGTACGCGGCCGGTGACCGGATGGCGGCGAGCAGGATTAAACGGCGATGAAACCCGCGCCTGACGCTGCATCGGATAACGGGCAAAACCCTTGCCTAAGGTTTCCCCCTGACGGTTATAATAGCGCCCGTTGCCGGCCTGAATGGCATAATAGCTTTTTCCGCCGGAGATAATATGAATGGCTTCCACATTCCCCTGCCCGGTCAGCTTATTATCCAGATATTCACGCGAAACCAGCACGGCAAATTTATCATCCTTTTTCAGTCGGTTCATGCTGATTTGCCATTGCAGTGCGGTCACTAACTGACTGATTTGTTTACCGTCCAGCCCCAAGCGCCGCAGGCTGGCGGCAAATGAGCCGGTGATCTGGCCTCTCAGGGTTTCTTTTTTCCAGATGCTTTTCTTTTCCAGAATCTGGCGCTTAAATTTTCCGTTTTCCTGCCGTTCGTAAATACGTTCTTCTTTTTCCGAGACCAGCCAGTTTAAATATTCCAGTTCATTGTCGCGGTTTAAAATCCAGTAAAACTGTTGCCCGGCCCGCAGTTTTTTCAACTCAGGATAGGCGGCGATCAATTCCTTGCTGGTATCATCCTCCAGACCGGACTGTTCCAGCACATCTTTCAGCGTATCACCGCGGACAACCGTATGGCTGAACTGATTTTTGATCCGCAGCGCCTGATCCGCTACATCCAGCAAATCATTCAGCACGCTTTGGGCGTCCTGCGGTAATTGCGACATGCCGTCATCTTCATCCAGATCGACCTGATCCACTTCGTCGTCATGTCCCTGTAAATCGTCATCATAGGAAGTGGCGTCTTCTGCCGGTGGCGGCAACGGACTCTGCTGCCCCGGACGGTGTAACAGCGCCGCGTTCATGGCGGCATTCAGCGCCATAGACACGGCGTCGGTTTGCGTCGGCGGCGAGTCGGCAAGCGCATTGACATCGACGAATTGCGGTGCGACAGGCTCCGGCGGCGGTGCGGTTTCATTTAAAGGCTGATATTGGCTCTCATCGCCGGCAACCACGGTTTCCAGCTTGGTTTCCGCCGTCTCTTTCAGGCTCAGCAGCATCCCCGCCAGAATAGAGAGAATAGCCAAAAAGAAAATCGCTGCTTTAATCCGCGATTTTCTTTTTCGTCTGTCCCTTGCCAACTTAACGTGCCGCACTCTCTGTTTTTCCTTTGATGACCACTTCATGAGAACTTTGCATGCTATTCAGACCAACGATAAGGCAAAAAATTCAGCCCCGAATTGAAAAAAAACATTAACCGGATAAATTATAAACATAATTCAACTTCAGCTTGTTAAAAACGGGAAAATAAGCTATTTTAAGCCGATTATTTAGCACTTGAATACAGCGACAATGCAGGTTCGTTCCGTGACACATCCTCTTATTGAGTTAAAGCATATCAATGTTCGTTTCGAACAGAAAACCGCTTTACAGAACATCAATTTAACCATTTATCCCAACTCGGTGATCACCATCGTCGGCCCCAACGGCGGCGGTAAATCCACCTTGCTGAAAGTGCTGCTGAAACTGCTGCCGCCCACCTCCGGCAGCGTCATTTATCACCGCAACGTGCGGATCGGCTATGTGCCGCAGAAAATTCATCTCGATCACAGCCTGCCGATAACAGTGGAAAAATTCCTGTCCCTGAAAAAAGGGATCAGCAACACCGCTATCCGCGAAACACTGGCGCTTTTGTCGATCGGCGAATTAGTGCATAACAGCATGCAGAAGCTATCCGGCGGTGAAATGCAGCGGGTCTTGCTGGCACGCGCGATTTTAAACCGACCGCACCTTTTGGTGCTGGACGAACCCACTCAGGGCGTGGATATTAACGGTCAGGCGGAGCTTTACCAGCTGATTCATCAAACCCGGCAGACCCTGAATTGCGCGGTGCTGATGGTTTCCCATGATCTGCACATCGTGATGGCGGATACCAATGAAGTGCTGTGCATTAACCAGCATGTTTGCTGCGCCGGAACCCCGGAAAGCGTATCCAACGATCCGACCTTTATTCATTTTTTCGGTGATCAGTTATCAAAAAATATCGCCTTTTATACTCATCACCATAATCATAAACACAACATCCACGGCGATGTCTGCTGCAATCGTTATTTTCATTCGCAGCAATGCGCCCACCGGTTTGAAAACAAGGATAACTCATGATCGATATTCTGCTTCCCGCCTGGCTGACCGGAATGTTGCTGTCATTAATCACCGCCCCGCTCGGCGCGTTTGTGGTGTGGCGCAAAATGGCGTATTTCGGCGATACGCTGGCACATTCCGCGCTGCTCGGCGTGGCGCTGGGAATTTTTCTGCACATCAATCCGTATCTGGCGATTGTCGTACTCACGTTGCTGATTGCCGGATTCATGGTCTGGCTGGAAAGCAATACCCAGTTTTCCGTCGATACGCTGCTGGGCATTATCGCCCACAGCTGCCTTTCGCTCGGCGTGGTCACGGTGGGGTTACTGCACAATGTGCGCGTTGATCTGATGGCTTATTTGTTCGGTGATCTGCTGGCGATTAATTACGATGACTTATATTTTATCGGCGGCGGCGCCCTTTTCGTGATGGTGACGCTGTTTTATTGCTGGAAACCGCTGCTGTCCACCACCGTCAGCCCCGAACTGGCACAGGTAGAAGGTATTAATATCCGCCGGATGCGCTTTATTCTCATGATGCTGACCGCCTTAACCATCGCACTCAGCATGAAATTTGTCGGCGCCCTGATCATCACCTCGCTGTTGATTATTCCCGCCGCAACCGCCCGGCGTTTTGCCCGCACCCCGGAAACCATGGTGTGTATCGGCATCCTGATCAGCATGTTATCCGTTTCGCTGGGTTTAACCCTGTCCGCCTGCTACGATACCGCCGCCGGCCCTTCTGTGGTGATCTGTTCAACCTTCTTATTTCTGCTGTCCTTATTTAAGAAAGAAATCAATTAAAAAACCACCGCACTTCAAACGCCTTGCAGCGCTAAAGTGCGGTGATTTTTTGCACGGTTTTTTGCCCTGCCGCCGGCGTGCGGACTCGTGCCTGTCCGTTCGGCGATACAGGGCAAACCGTATCAATATCGGTTATTCCACCCGTTCGCCGTGCAGCACCAAATCCAGCCCCTGCCGTTCCGCATCATGATCCACACGCAGACCGATGAACTTATCGATGATCTTCAGTAAAATAACGCTGCCGACAGCGCTGAATACCACGGTGATCAGCACGCTTTTCAGCTGAATCCAGACGGTAGTTTCCGCACCGGTAATCTCGCTTGAAACAAATATGCCGGTTAATACTGCGCCGACGATACCGCCGATGCCGTGAATGCCGAAGGCATCCAGACTGTCGTCATAGCCACACCAATATTTCAGCTTCGTTACCCCTACAAAACACACGGCGCCGGTTATTGCGCCGATAAACAGCGCGCTTTGTACCGACACGAATCCCGCGGCCGGCGTAATGCCGACTAATCCCGCCACTGCGCCGGAAACCAGCCCCAATGCCGAAGGTTTATGCCGGCATAAGGTTTCGATCAAAATCCAGCTTAACGCGCCTGACGCTGCGGCGATCTGCGTAGTTGCCAGCGCCATGCCCGCTCGGCCGTCCGCCGCCAGCGCAGAACCGGCGTTAAAACCGAACCAGCCGATCCATAGCATCGCCGTACCGATTAACGTCAATACCAAGTTATGCGGTGTGATGACTTCGCGCCCGTAGCCGACACGTTTTCCCAGCATAATCGCCGCCACCAGCCCGGCAACCCCGGCATTAATATGAATCACCGTGCCGCCGGCGTAATCCAGCACGCCATCATTTGCCAGCCAGCCGTCCAACGCCCACACCCAATGGGCGGTCGGTACATAAATCAGCAGCGACCAAAGCCCGACAAAACACAATAAGGCGGAAAATTTCATCCGTTCGGCCAAGGCGCCGGTGATAATCGCACCGGCAATAATCGCAAACGCCATTTGGAACACCATAAAGACCGATTCCGGAATCGTCGGCGCACCGGGATACACCGTCAGCATTTGTTGCTCGGTAAACACATTCAGCCCGTTTAAAAACAAACGTTCGCTCCCGCCTAGAAACCCGTCGCCGGGGGTAAACGCCAGACTATAGCCGACGCCCATCCATAACAGGGAAATTAAGCAACATACCGCAAAACTCTGCACCATGGTCGCCAGCACATTTTTCTTGCGCACCATACCGCCGTAAAATAGCGCTAAACCGGGAATGGTCATAAATAACACCAAAATGGCGCATACCGCAACCCAAGCCGTATCGCCCGCCTGTAACTCCGCGACCGGTCGAATCCAGTCGGTCAGCTGCGCAAAGGTGGCCGGCGATAAACCGGCCGATAATCCGAGTAAACAATATTTTTTCATAAACCACCTGCCATCTCACTGTTAAATCGCGTCATCATCAAGTTCACCGGTACGAATGCGCACCACCCGTTCCAGCGGCTTGATAAAAATTTTTCCGTCACCGATATGCCCCGTTCTCGCCGCATTACAAATGGCGTCCACCACCTCATCGACACGCTCATCGCTTAAGGCAATATCTATTTTGACTTTCGGTAAAAAATCCACCTGATATTCGGCACCGCGGTACAATTCCGTATGCCCTTTTTGTCTGCCGAAACCGTTGACCTCCGTCACCGTGATGCCCTGAATCCCGATATCGGATAACGCATCGCGTACCTCATCGAGGCGGAAGGGTTTAATAATCGCCGTGATTAATTTCATGATTCGCTCCTCTTAAGTTGATTGCCGTTACGCCACCGTTCAGCCCCGGTTGCCAAACCGGCAGTGCATCAAACACTGCCGAAAACAAAATAACATTAATAAAAATCTAAGTAAATATTAATTTATATAAAAAATATTTATTAAATTAAGCTAAAAATAAAATAAAAACCAACAATAAAGAGATTTTATTAAATAACAAACTAAATCATGAATACCATAACGAGATACGGCGCGCAACTTAAGCGACGGGCGGATATCTGAAAAAATACATAAAAAAACACCGCACTTTAGGGACATAAAAGTGCGGTGCAAAATCCGATAATTTTTTGCGTTATGCCGTCGGGCGAACGCCTAAGGTGTGGCAAATGGCATAGGTTAATTCGCTGCGGTTTAAGGTATAAAAATGAAAATCCTTCACCCCTTCGCGTGACAGAACGCGCACCATATCCATGGCGACACTGGCGGCGACCAGATTGCGGGTGGTTTGATCATTATCCAGCCCGTCATACATTTTTGCCAGCCAGCCGGGCAGTTTCACATTGGTGAGCGCGGCCATTTTCTGCAATTGTTTGAAATTGGTCACCGGCAAAATGCCCGGCACGATTTCCGCATCAATACCGACGGATGCGCAACGATCCCGAAAGCGCAAATAGCTGTCCACATCGAAAAAGAACTGGGTAATCACATGGTTGGCGCCGGCGTCAATCTTGCGTTTCAGATTAATTAAATCCGCCTGCGCCGATTTGGCTTCCGGATGCACTTCCGGATAAGCCGCCACCGAAATATCAAAATCGGCGACGGAACGCAGCAAGGCGACCAAATCCGCCGCATAAAACGGCTTTTTGTCATAGCCGGGCGGCTCGTCACCGCGTAGCGCCACAATACGGCGAATCCCGCTGTCCCAGTAATCCTGCGCGATTTGTTTTAACTCATCCGGCGTGGCGTCGATGCCGGTCAGATGCGGCGCGGCTTCCAGCCCGGTTTCCCGCTTAATCCGTTTTACTACGCTATGGGTGCGGTCACGTTCACCGGAATTGGCGCCGTAAGTTACGGATACGAATTTCGGCTTCAGCACTTTCAGGCGCTGTATGGAATCCCACAGGATCTGTTCCATTTTCTCGTTTTTAGGCGGAAAAAACTCGAAGGACACATTAATTTTTCCGTTGATATCGGTTATATGATTGTTCAGCGTATCAATTTCTTTGGCATAGCTCATCGTCTTTCACTCCCGTTCCGCCGTATTTCCAACCCGGCCATATATGTTCAATAACCCGTCATATAACGCATGATAACGGATTTCGGTATTAAACTTAAACACAAAACGAATATGTGTCAATTTCAAATATTTCATTATTTTTATGAACGGAATTCATAATAAACTTATTTGTAGTCATCTGGCGAATTCGCTATACTCAAGGCAATTTCAACTTGTCAGGTTTAGGAATAAGATGAATAAAAAAGCCAAAGTCACATTGACATTATCCGCCATTGCCGTGGCCTTAGGGATCGGCGCACAATTTTATACCAATTACAAAATCGATCAGGTCTTACAGAATTTTCCTTACTCTTTGCGTGATCAGCTGACGCTGAACGTCACCCAGCAACACGCTAACTTTTTCAGCCGGGAACTGATGTTCAGCATTAGCGACGCCGATGCGGAAAAAACCGATATTATTACCACCAAACTGACCGCACTGCCTTTTGCCGTTACCGCGGAATCCGAACTGCCGCAAACGCTGGTGCGGGAGCTGAACAAAAAACTGAAGATCACTATCGATAAAAACATGATCAGCAGTAAGTTTTCCGTGATCGGCGATTACCTGCAATCCAGCATTGCAACGCAATTCCGTGATCTGGCCAATAGCTCGCAAACCTTGGAAATCGATCTGAATTTCGCCGCCAAAACCAAATTTATGGAAATTCAGAGCCGGCTCAGCGGATTTAATTATGACGCCAACTCAAAAATCAACGGCCTGAAAACCAATCTGACCCTGATTCCCGTCGGGCGCAGTCAATATGATCTGGCCGAGCTTGATCTTAGCCTAAACAATGCGGATATTTATTTGCTGGACGGCGATAACACGCATATTCAGCTCAACAAACTTAATTATACGATCAACAAATCCGTTTCCGCCGACACCTACGACCTGACTACCGCCATCAACGGGGAAACGGTTTATCTTTCCGATAAAAACCGCAAAGAGGATAAAATCGCCCTCAACGGCGTGCAGATTTCCACCGTGCAAAACGGCATACCGAATGAGCTGGTGTTCGCCAATATACTGAATGCGTCGAATAAAGACAGCATTGATTATCCGAAAGCCATCAATCTGTTATTGGATCTGCTGTTTAATAATCAGCAATCGGAGGCTAAAGTCAGTATCGCGGGCCTGAATGTACCGCAAGGACAGCAAACCGTTCTGGCGCTGAAAAATGCCAATCTGGCCTTTAAAGGCAATTATCAGGATAAACAAAACGCCGAATTTAATCTGACCTTCCGGCTTGACGAACTGAACGCCGCCCCGCCGGCCAAACAGGCGCTGAGCCTAAACGGCGTGGAGCTGGAAAACAACGTCTCCCATTCCGATTTAGCCGCCCGTTTAAGTTGGCTGAAAGGCGCGTTTGCCTTATTTAACCGTACCGCCGACAACAAGGCCAGCCAGCCACTGGAAAAAGATAATCCGGCATTTTTAACCGCACTAACCGATTTCGCCCATCGTTTCAACGAAACCTCTGCGCTCAAACTGCGCATCAATCGCCTGTCTTGGCAGGATAATATGCGCTTTAACGGCTTGACCTTAAACTATACGGAAGCTCCCGCCGATGAGAAACAGCATTATGCGATTACACTCAGCGGCACGCTGGATAAATACAGCAACGAACCGGATGGATTGCAGCTCAGTAAGGTTAAACTGAATCTGCCGGCCAAGGTGGCGGATTTTCATCGTTTATTGCCGTATTATGTCTGCTCTCAGCATCTGATCGACGCTTACTGCGCCGCGAATTTAACGGATAAAACCCTATCCGAGCTGCAAGGGGAATTGTTTAAGGTGGGTGTCGCCATTGAGCAGGCGGATCTCAGCGCCAATCTGGATTCCCTGCCGACGACCGACAGCGCCGACGTTACGGCGTCCCTGAGCTTAAATTTCCCGCCGCCGACAAATGATAATGATAAAGCGGAAAATCAGGCGGCGCTGATGAGTCAACGTCTGGAGCAGACCGATACCGTTCTGACACTGCGCATCCCGACGGTGCTGCTCAGCGACGATAATCAGGTCAAAGCCAAGCTGAAAAAAGAAAGCCGCTTCTGGCAAGGGTTCAACAACCTCATTAATCCCGACGGCCGGCTGTCTGCTTATTTTAGCCAAGAAAACGCCGACTATGTGTACCGTTTTGAGAAAAATTCCAATGGCGAATTCGTCAACGGTAAACCGCTGTCCCAGCTGGAACAGGATATTGAGCAGGATCAAGCCATGCCGCAACCAGAAGCGCATGACGCACCGGCAGAAAGCGATTTACCAACCCCGCCGGCGAACTAGCCGGCCAAAGTGCGGTGAAAAAAAACGAAATTTGCACCGCACTTTCTTTACAAATGCGAAAATCCTCCTACAATAGCCTTTCCTTAAACGACCTGCCCGCGCGGGCGGGTTACTGACCTGTAATCAGACACAAAGAGAAATCTATGACAACGCCTTTTAAGCCCGAACTGCTTTCACCGGCAGGTTCGCTGAAAAATATGCGCTACGCCTTTGCTTACGGCGCGGATGCGGTATATGCCGGCCAGCCGCGCTACAGCCTGCGCGTACGCAACAATGAATTTAACCACGCCAATTTAAAAATCGGGATTGATGAAGCCCATGCCTTAGGCAAAAAATTCTATGTGGTGGTCAATATCGCCCCGCACAATTCCAAATTAAAAACCTTTATCAAAGACTTACAGCCGGTAATCGACATGAATCCGGATGCGCTGATTATGTCCGATCCCGGTTTAATCATGCTGGTGCGCGAACATTTCCCGCACATGGATATTCATCTGTCGGTGCAGGCCAATGCGGTGAACTGGGCGACGGTCAAATTCTGGCACCAGCTGGGGCTGACCCGCGTGATTCTCTCGCGCGAGCTTTCGCTGGACGAAATCGCCGAAATCCGCCGTCAGGTGCCGGATATCGAAATCGAAATCTTCGTGCACGGCGCATTATGTATGGCCTATTCCGGACGCTGTCTGCTGTCCGGTTATATCAATAAACGCGATCCGAATCAGGGAACCTGCACCAACGCCTGCCGCTGGGAATATTCCGTGGAGGAAGGCAAAGAAGATGATATCGGCAATATCGTCAACGCCGCTGAAGCGATTGCGGTGAAAAACGTGACGCCGACTCTGGGCGAAGGCGCACCTACCGATAAAGTGTTCCTGCTGGCGGAAAGTCAGCGCCCGGAAGAAAAAATGTCCGCCTTTGAAGACGAACACGGCACCTATATTATGAACTCCAAGGATCTGCGCGCCGTTCAGCATGTGGAACAATTAACCAAACTGGGCGTGCATTCGCTGAAAATCGAAGGGCGCACCAAATCCTTCTATTATTGCGCCAGAACCGCGCAGGTATACCGCAAAGCCATTGATGATGCGGCGGCGGGCAAACCCTTTGACCGCAGCCTGATGGATACGCTGGAAAGTCTTGCGCACCGCGGTTATACGGAAGGTTTTCTGCGCCGGCATACCCACGACGAATATCAGAATTACGAGTACGGTTATTCCATTTCCGAACGTCAGCAGTTTGTCGGCGAATTTACCGGCGTGCGCCAAAACGGCATGGCGGAAGTGGCGGTAAAAAACAAATTTTTACTCGGCGACGAGGTGGAATTAATGACCCCGCAGGGCAATATCGTCTTCACCATCAAACGCCTGCTTAACCGCAAAGGCGAAGCGGTCGAAACTGCGCCCGGTGACGGACATTTCGTATTTTTAGACGTGCCGGCGGATATCGATTTACAGTATGCGCTGCTGATGCGCAATCTGGTCGGTACCGACACCCGAAATCCGCACGCCGCACAACGTTGAGTCAACCGCAATATATTTGTTAAAAAAATGTTGCAAATGTAAAAATTATGTGTATAATTCAGGCCGTACCCTAAAAAGTATGACTCCAAATATATTCGCCCTTTCTGCTTGAAAGGGCTTTTTTTATGCGCTAAAAACGAAAGCGCGATTTTTGCTTGTACTTGCCGACAATTCGCAATAGACTACGCCATTCGACTTTTTTCATCACAAAATAAAGAATTTTTTCATAATGCGTGTTTCCGATTTTTATTTTGATTTACCCGACGAATTGATCGCCCGTTACCCGAATCCCGATCGCAGCGCCAGCCGGTTAATGCAGCTGAACGGTGAAAACGGGCAGATTTTTCACCGCACTTTTACCGATATCGTTGAGTTGATTCAGCCCGGCGATCTGTTGATTTTTAACAACACCCGCGTGATTCCCGCCCGCATGTTCGGCCGCAAAGCCAGCGGCGGCAAAGTGGAAGTGTTGGTGGAACGGATTCTGACGGAAAACCGTTTTCTGGCTCATGTGCGCGCGTCCAAAGCACCGAAAGAAGGCGCGTTATTATTGCTGGGCGAAGATAAATTAGGCGCCGGCAACGGCATCGCGGCCACGATGATTGCGCGTCAGGGCGCGTTATTCGAACTGGAAATCGTCGAAAAAAACACCGCACTTTTGGATCTGCTACAACAAATCGGCCATATGCCGCTGCCGCCTTATATTGATCGTCCCGATGAAGAGGCGGATAAAGAGCGCTACCAAACGGTGTACAACAAAGTCCCCGGCGCCGTTGCCGCGCCCACTGCCGGGTTGCATTTTGACAATCAACTATTAGCGCAGCTGAAGGAAAAAGGCGTCAATTTCGCCTTCGTCACCCTGCACGTCGGTGCCGGCACCTTCCAGCCGGTACGGGTGGACAATATTAAAGATCACATTATGCACGCCGAATATGCGCAAGTCCCGCAGGATGTGGTGGACGCCATTTTGGCGACCAAACGCAACGGCAAGCGGGTGATCGCGGTCGGAACCACTTCCGTGCGTTCGGTCGAAAGCGCCGCATTAGCCGCCGAACGGCACGGCGGCGCGCAACTGCTCGAACCCTATTTTTCCGACACCTCGATTTTTATTTATCCCGGTAAAAAATTCCGCGTGGTGGACGGTTTAATCACCAATTTCCATTTGCCGGAAAGCACCCTGATCATGCTGGTTTCCGCCTTTGCGGGCTACAAACATATTATGACGGCCTATCAAAGTGCGGTGGAAAATCGCTATCGTTTTTTCAGTTACGGCGATGCGATGTTTATCAGCAAAAATGAGCATGTAACGGGGCTGGATTAACGTTTTCAGGCGAATCTGCTCAGCATACTGTTTTTTGTTTGCACAAAAGAAAACCGGTTCACAACAAGCCGATATAAAACCAAAACCCCTCGAACTGTTTATTCGAAAAGGAAAAAATAATCATGACGATGAAATTCAAACTGCATAAAACCAACGGTACGGCGCGGCGCGGTACCATGACATTTAACCGCCCGCAGGGCAAATTTGAAGTACAGACCCCCGCCTTTATGCCGGTAGGCACCTACGGCACGGTCAAAGGCATGACGCCGGAAGAAGTGCGCGCCAGCGGAGCGGAAATTCTGCTCGGCAATACCTTTCATTTATGGCTGCGTCCGGGGCAGGAAGTGATGCGCAAGCACGGGGATTTACACGATTTTATGCAATGGCAGCGGCCGATTCTGACCGACAGCGGCGGCTTTCAGGTGTTCAGTCTCGGCAAACTGCGTAAAATCACCGAGCAAGGGGTGAAATTCCAGAATCCGATTAACGGCGAACGGATTTTTTTGTCACCGGAAAAATCCATGGAAATTCAATATGATCTCGGTTCCGATATTGTAATGATTTTCGATGAATGCGCGCCCTATCCGTCCACTTTCGACTATACCAAAAAATCCATGGAAATGTCGCTGCGTTGGGCGCAGCGCAGTCGTCAGCGTTTCGATGAATTAGGCAACCGCAATGCGCTGTTCGGCATTGTGCAGGGCGGTGTGTTTGAAGAGTTGCGGCAAACTTCTTTGCAAGGTTTGGTCAATATCGGCTTCGACGGCTATGCGGTAGGCGGTTTGGCGGTGGGCGAACCGAAAGAAGATATGCACCGCATTCTGGAATATGTCTGTCCGCAACTGCCGACGGATAAACCGCGCTATTTGATGGGCGTAGGCAAACCGGAAGATCTGGTGGAAGGCGTGCGCCGCGGGATTGATATGTTCGATTGCGTTATGCCGACCCGCAACGCGCGCAACGGGCATTTGTTCGTCAGCGACGGGATTGTAAAAATCCGCAACGCCAAATACCGCGACGATACCACGCCGCTTGATGCGCAATGCGATTGCTACACTTGCAAGCATTACACCAAATCCTACCTGTATCATTTGGATAAATGCGGGGAAATTCTGGGCGCCAGATTGAATACGATTCATAATCTGCGTTATTATCAGCGTCTGATGCAACAGATCCGCACGGCTATCGAGGAAGACCGCTTCGAACAATTCGTGCAGGATTTTTATGCCCGCATGGGAAAACCCGTCCCGCCGCTGCAATTAGCCGGCGCATAACGTAAGGATAAAGGTAAGATGATGCTGAATTTCAACACGCCCCCGGCCGTCGGCTGGGATGATCCCATCGACATGCTGTATGCCTGCCACGGTAAGGTGAAAAATTTTTGCCGCCAGTTACGGATTTTGCCGGGTTATTTGCAAACGAAGGGCATCAATCAGGCGGTAAAAAATGATGTGCGGCAAATCCTGACTTATTTCAATCATTCGGCGCCGCTGCATCACGAAGATGAAGAACAGGATTTTTTCCCGGCGCTGCTCAGTTACCGGCCTGATGTACAGCCGGATATTGATGCCCTTGAACGCCAGCATCTTGATTTGCACCAAAACTGGGCGCGCCTGTCCGCACAACTGGAGGCGCTGTTACACGACGATTGCGTGCAGGTTGACCCGGCGTTAATCGATACCTTTATCGCCGCGTATGACAGCCATATCGCACGGGAAGAACCGCTGTTTGAACTCGGCAAACAACAGCTGTCAGCGGCCGAACTGCAAGCCATGGGGAAAATCATGGCGGCACGGCGCAAAAGATAACGCGACAGCATAATATGGCCGAATATGTACTGGATTTAACCGAGTTCAGCTGCCCGGTTCCGCTATTAAGAACGAAACGGGCATTGGCTCAATTACAACCGCAGGACGTATTATATCTGCGGTTGAATTTATCCGCCGCAATTGAGGATTTTCGACTGCTGTGCCGCCAAACGGGTCGGCGGCTTATTTGCGTCGAACAGTTTCCTGCCTATCGACAACTGGTAATCGGAAAATAATCCCGCCGTCGTTTTCTCCGCCGCCGCATAAAATGTTTTTCACATTAGACCCATTTTATGCTATTTTAGCCACCTGTTTTTTCTGGAATTATGATTAATTTAACTTTAAAAAGGATACAAAATGGAAGCTCAACAAGGTAGCCCAATGTCAATGTTGTTTATTTTCGTGATTTTCGGTCTGATTTTCTATTTTATGATTTATCGTCCGCAGGCGAAACGCAACAAAGCCCACAAACAATTAATGTCCGAATTGGCGAAAGGAACCAAAGTGCTGACTTCCGGCGGGTTAATGGGAAAAATCACCAAAATTTCGCCGGACAGCGAAGATGTGGTCATCGCCTTAAATTCTAAAACCGAAGTCAGCATTCAACGCAACTTTATCGTTTCCGTCTTACCGAAAGATCAACCAATCAGCGATCTTTAATGTTTAATCTATTCCGCAAGGGAACAGGAAATCTATGTTAAATCGTTACCCTTTATGGAAGAATCTAATGGTGATCCTTGTGGTCGCCATTGGTCTTTTATATTCTCTTCCGAATCTTTACGGCGAAGATCCCGCCGTGCAAATCTCAGGCACCCGCGGACAGGAAGCCAACAGCGCATTGCTCGGTGAGGTTCAGCATATATTAGCGCAGAACCAATTGCCACTTAAATCGATTATGCTGGAAAACGGTTCTATTCTGGCCCGTTTTAATAACACCGATGATCAGCTGCTGGCGAAGGATAAAATTACCGAAACATTAGGCAATAATTATTCCGTCGCCCTCAACCTTGCTGCGGCGACCCCGAAATGGCTGACCGATATCGGCGGCAACCCGATGAAATGGGGGCTGGATTTACGCGGCGGGGTGCGCTTCCTGATGGAAGTGGACATGAACACCGCGTTAAGCAAACGTCAGGAACAGCTACAGGACAATTTGCGCACCGAATTGCGTAAAGAAAAATACCAATACAGCGCCATCCGCGGCGGTGAGAATTTTACCACGCTGGTCACACTGGCTAAACCCGAGCAGCTATCCGGCGCACAACGTTTCCTGCGTAAACAGCATCCGACTCTTGAAGTGAACGAAGTATCAAACAATACCCTGTCTTTGGGCTTGTCCGATGCGGCGCTGAATGAAGCGCGCGATCACGCCATTGAGCAGAACCTAAGTATTTTGCGTCGCCGTGTGGAAGAGCTGGGCGTATCCGAGCCGGTTATCCAGCGACAGGGCGCCGAGCGCATCGTGGTGGAACTGCCGGGGGTACAGGATACCGCGCGAGCAAAAGAAATTTTAGGTGCCACCGCCACACTGGAATTCCGTCTGGTCAACCAAAACGCCAATCCGGATGCGGCGGCACGCGGCATGGTGCCGTCCGATTCGGAAGTTAAACTGGATCGTCACGGTAATCCGGTCGTGTTGTATAAACGTGCGGTACTCGGCGGTGAACATATTACCAACGCCAGTTCCGGGGTGGATCAAAACACCGCGTCACCGCAGGTCAGCGTCACGCTGGACAGCGAAGGCGGCGAAATAATGTCGCAAACCACTAAGCTGAATCTGAAAAAGCCGATGGCAACCTTATATGTGGAATATAAAGACAGCGGTAAAAAAGACGAAAACGGCAAAACCGTTCTGGAAAAACATGAAGAAGTCATTAACGTCGCCACGATTCAGGGACGTTTCGGCAGCCAGTTCCAAATTACCGGAATCGACAGCCCGGCGGAAGCACAAAATCTGTCCGTGCTGCTGCGTTCGGGCGCGCTGACCGCTCCGATTCAAATTGTTGAAGAACGCACCGTCGGCCCGTCTTTAGGCGCACAAAATGTCGAACAAGGCTTGAAAGCCGGTGTATGGGGGCTGGCTATCGTTATCCTGTTTATGCTGGTGTACTACAAATTGTTCGGCCTGTTCGCCAATATCGCCTTAATGGCCAATATGGTGCTGTTGGTGGGCTTAATGTCTCTGCTGCCGGGCGCGACGCTGACCATGCCGGGGATCGCCGGGATCATCCTTTCCGTCGGCATGTCCGTTGACGCCAACGTTCTGATCTTCGAGCGCATTAAAGAAGAAATGCGCAACGGCCGTTCCGTGCAGCAAGCCATTAACGAAGGGTATAACGGCGCCTTTACCAGTATTTTCGACGCCAACCTCACCACCATTCTGACCGCCGTAGTGCTTTACGCCGTCGGCACCGGGCCGGTGAAAGGCTTCGCCATTACGCTGTCGCTGGGGGTGGCGATTTCAATGTTCACCGCCATTACCGGCACCCGTATGCTGGTCAACTGGCTATACGGCGGTAAAAAAGTAGAAAAACTGTCTATTTAACGTGAGGATAATATTGTGAGTTTAGTAACAAAACAGAAAAAAGTTCACGAGTTCCAAGGCGTTAAATTACCTTTCGAACTGATTGAATTTATGAAATACCGTAAATGGGGCTACCTGTTTTCGGTGATTGTGATTGCCGTTTGTTTCTTTTTTATCTTCACCAAAGGGTTTAACTGGGGCTTGGATTTCACCGGCGGTACGGTGATCGAAACCCATTTCTCCCAACCGGCCGAACTGGAGAAAGTGCGTGCCACGTTAAAAGAAAACGGTATTGAAAGCGCGCTGGTACAAACCACCGGCGGCGTGCGTGATGTGATGATCCGCTTGCCGGCCACCGCCAGTGACGCGGAAATCGGTAATAAAATCCAAACCATGCTCGGCAAACTGGACAGCGCCATTCAAATCCGCAGTGTGGAGTTTGTCGGGCCGAATGTGGGCGAAGAGCTGACGCAAGGCGCCATTTACGCCACCTTAGCCACGCTGCTGATGCTGCTCGGTTATGTGGGTATGCGTTTTGAATGGCGTCTGGGTACCGGCGGCGTGCTGGCGCTGGCACACGATGTAATCGTCACACTGGGCGTGTTTTCCTATCTGCAGATTGAAATGGATCTGACCTTCGTGGCGGCGATTCTCTCCGTGGTAGGCTATTCCCTGAACGACAGTATCGTGGTGTTTGACCGCGTGCGCGAAAACTTCCGTAAAATCCGCCGCATCGGCACCATGGACGTGATTGACATTTCCCTGACGCAAACCCTGTCCAGAACCCTGATGACGTCAATCACAACTCTGTTTGTGGTGATTGCTTTATTTGCCTTCGGCGGGCCGACCATTCACAGCTTCTCGCTGGCGTTATTGATCGGAATCGGTTTCGGTACTTATTCTTCCATTTTCGTCGCCATTGCGATTGCCTTTGATCTCGGCTTAAAACGCGAACACATGGTGGTGCAGAAAGTGGATAAAGACGCCATTGACGAAATGCCGTAAAATTTCACCGCACTTTTCAACCAAAGTGCGGTCTAATTTAACATTGTTTATCAAACCCGATTTATTCGGGTTTTGTGCTATTAACAGGAAGGAATTATGAACGCAAAACGACTTTTACTGAGCATTCTGCTTTCATCAAGCGCTTGTGCCCTGTTCGCCGCTAATCCCGCCGTGCCTGCCGTGGCAAGTAAAGAACAAACCGCTAACACGGCGGCACAAATCTCCCCAACTGAAAACAGCGCAAACCGAACAACCAATCCGGCTGATCCGAGTGCGCAGAAAATCGCCGCGCTGGAACAGGAAATTCAGCGTCTGCACGATGCGCAGCAGAGCCAAAACCGCCTTAGCCAACAGCGTCGCACCTATCAGACGCTCACGCAGATACTAAGCGCCTCGAGCAGCGAAAATACCCGCCGGATCGCACAAAACCTACTGGCGGAACTGACTGATTACCCGCTGTATCCCTATGCCGAATATCAGTTACTGAAAGCCGATAAAGACAATATCACCCTGAGCGAAATCCTCGCCTTTCGCAAACGCAATCCGGACTTTCCGGCGGCGGATCTCAGCGCCGACTGGCTGCAACAGCAACAAAAAAATGCCCGTTGGCAGGACATTCTGACCAATGCCAACGCATTGCCAGCGGATCAGCGTACCCGCTGTATTCTGATGCAGGCCCGACAGGAACTGGCTAAAACTGACAAAAAACAGACCGCACTTTTCGCACAGGAGTTCACTCAACTCTGGCTGACCGGCGACAGCCTGCCAAGACAATGCGATCCGTTGTTGGATCAATGGTCGAAAGACGGCGGCATTACGCCCGAACGGGTCAAACAGCGTGCCTTGCTGGCATTTGAGAAAAATAACACGAACCTGATTACTCATCTGACAAGACAGACCGCCGACAATGGGCTGAAAACCTGGCTGACGGATCTCAACCGGCTGCTGAACAGCCCGCAGGCGCTGCAAAATCCCCACAATACCTTTTATATCGAAAAATTATCGCCGCAAAATGCCGAGGATAAACGTCTGCTGCTGGCGGTGATGCCCGCCTTTATCAACACCGTGGCGGAAACGGATTTGCCAGCCGATGCGCCCTTTGCTCAATTCGCCGACTGGGCGAACCGCTTCGGCCTCACCGCACAACAAACCGCCCAATGGAAAAAACGCCTGCTGAGCCGGATTTTCGACACCGAGAACGACAACCTGCAACAATGGCGGGATAAAGAAATCATGGCGTTAAAAGATGATGCGCTGCTGGAACGCCGCATTCGCCTTGCTATTCGCCAACAAAGCGAGATCACGCCGTGGCTACAGGCGCTGTCGGATAAAACCGCGGCCAAAGACGAATGGCGTTATTGGTCGGCCAAGGCCTTACAAAAGCAAGGAAAAAACACACAGGCGCAGGCAATCCTGCGGGCGATGCAAAACGATGGCGCCGGTTTTTATCCGATGCTGGCCGCCGAAGAACTGGGCATTGACTATCAACCGCAAATGAAAGAACTGACGGCGGATAAAAACCTTGATGTTGTGCAAAAATATGCCGGTGAACTGACGCGGATTCAGGAATTGCGCCATGTCAACGACAATGCCAACGCCGGGCGCGAATGGCGCAAATTGCTCGATGCTGCGGCATTTCAACAAAAATTGCAGCTGGCGGAATATGCCGGCCAACAGCAATGGTATGATTTGCAGGTCGAAGCCACCATTCAAGCAAAAGCCTGGCGCTTTATTCGTTTACGCCTGCCAAACGCTTATCAGGATTGGTTTGATTTATTCTTAAACGATAAAAAAATCGACCGCACTTTTGCCATGGCAATCAGTCGTCAGGAAAGCGCATGGCGCCCGAATGCGACCTCGCCCGCCGATGCCAGAGGATTAATGCAGCTGCTGCCGTCCACCGCCAGACTGACGGCGCAGAAATTCAGCCTGCCGTACGGCGATGATAAACGGCTGTTCGATCCGTTTACCAATATCATGCTGGGAACCGCCCATTTGCAGGAATTATATGATCGCTACGGCAATAACCGTATTTTAATCGCGGCGGCCTATAATGCCGGCGCACGGCGGGTTGACAGCTGGCTGGAAAGATCCGCCGGTAAGCTGAGCATGGCGGAATTCGTCGCCTCAATTCCCTTTTACGAAACCCGCGGCTATGTGCAGAATGTAACCAACCACTAAAAATGAGAAATGCGGACGTAAGTTGTAATAAGCGGAATTAAATTGTTCAAAACCTTATGAAATGGGGCTTTACGCAATGTAAGCCCCTTTTTTATTGCAGGAAAAACAGAAATAATGAAATGGGAAAAATTTCCCGAAACTCTTCGATTTAACCGCTAAAAGTGAGAAACACTAAAAGCGGTTTAAATATACTTCAAATTAAATTCCCATGATGTATTGATATAGTTTTTTAAGGTGGGTTTCACTCAGTTGGGTTAAAGATGAAACCCTTTTGTTAAATTTTGTCAAGACAATATTATACAACTCACCCTTGCTTATTCGTAAATTTCCTGCTCTGGCATAAATAGCAGAATATAGTTCGTTTCTATACATAGGAGTATTATTACGTCGGATCTTACTACGTTTAATTGCAGCTTGCCCCATTAACCAAGTAATCGCCTCTTCCCCCAAGTGAGCCGGAATCAATGTATAACTTGTAACTTTATACCTTTTTTTCAAAGCACCGTACCACTTAGCATACGCAGATTGAGGTGTTATTCCTCCCGCAACTTCTTTTTTTACCAAGTTATCAACTAATTCCTTGATTCTATAAGTTGTCTGATCGTCTATGTGGGTAGAATCTTTTAATATCTTTAAGGTTGTTCTCGGTGTTTTAGTATTAATTGTTAAATTAACTGATTTACTGTCCATAACAATAATATTGTTATTACCAGATACTGAATTCCTTTTGCTGTTACTAGGTTTGGTTTTTTTCTTTGGTTTTGTGCTGTCTTTAAATAATTGAATTAACTCACCTTTAGGCATAAATTGTTCCTTTTCTATCCTATTGATTTAATTAACCTTAATATTGGTTCTTTATTTTCAGTTTCGTTTAGGAGAATGTCATATATAGCAACAATTAAATCAGCTTTCTTATGTGCAGACATAACTCTATCTGTAGTTTCCAGGGCCTCCTCTAACGTTTCTATCGCTAATTTTAATGTTGCAAAATCCAGGCCATTAGGCACTTTCATTCTAGGCGTGTTTTCATTTTTTACCATGCGTAGTTTATTAGTTCTAAAGCCTAGTGCCTCTTGTACAGCTGATGGCAATGACGAATAGTGATATTCGTATGCGATCCCTTTCTTTCCTTGTACTTGTCTCTTTTCCCAGTTTTCTTTGGTTGCTCGTCTTGTGATGTTCGTCGCTTTATTCGGTAAATCCCCCATCCCTTCTAGTTCAAAAGCAGTGAACCATTCTTGTTTTGTAGATGAATTCATAAATCACCTTGTAAATTCATTTTTGAATTCAAAAGATTAAAAATAAATTATCTTTTAAATCAATATGTTGTAAAAATAACTGAAAATATTGTGAATTCTCTAGTTGATTTCACAATGAATTCACTATATTATTCATTTCGTAGTTAGCGAGCTACATTGCAATGTAGTTTGTTAAGTAGCGTTAAAACTAGTCAAGGATCTCACAAAATGGCAGGAAAAAAAAGAATTATTGATATGCACCGTGCCGATATTCGAGCGGAATTAGAGAAGAAAGGAACTTCATTAGCTCAACTTGGAATTGAAAATGGATTATCAAAAACGACTGTTCGTAATGCCTTGGATAAGCCCTACCCAAAAGGAGAAAGAATAATTGCAGATGCATTAGGACTTGAACCTTCAGATATCTGGCCTAGCCGCTATAGTGGATAAAACCAAGGTGGCACTATGAAAGAATGGTTTAGCCCTAAAGAACTTGCAGGCGTTGGCGGATTGCCTAATAGCCCAAGTAACGTGACTCGAAAAGCAAGAAGTTTATCTTGGAAATTCAGACAAGTGGAAGGTGTAAAAGGTGTCAGTTTTGAATTCTCTTTTAATTCACTTCCGAAAGAAGTCCAAGCCGAACTACTACTAAAACAAAGTGCGGTAGAAACGGTGGCAGTTTCGGAATCAGCCCCGAAACGTAAAGAATTAAATTACCTGCCTGAAGTGATCTGGAAACCTTTCGACAAGGCAACCGAAAAACAGAAAGAAAGTGCCAAAGCGAAAGTGGCGCTGTTGCATAAAGTGGATGATTTGGTGCGTCATAACGTACCACTGATGGTGGCATTGGCGCGCGTGGCACAAGAATTTGAGGTGGCGCAAGGTTCGCTCAAACGTTGGTATTACAAAGTGCGGTCGTTTGAACGCTCCGATTGGTTGCCTTTGTTGCTTGATAAACACGCCAATAAAAAGGCAGGCAAAGAAGCGGATTTCACCCCGGAAGCCTGGGAGGCTTTCAAAGCGGATTATTTCCGCAACGAACGCCCACAATTCGGCAGTTGCTACGAACGTTTAAAACGTGCCGCACGGGAAAACGGCTGGAACATCCCCTCGGCAAGCAGCATAAAACGCAAAATTGAGCGCGAAGTGCCGAAATTGGTGCAAGTGCAATTACGCGAAGGCGACCACGCCGTGATGCAGTATTACCCCGCCATGCGCCGCACAGTGGCGGAAATTGAAGCCTTAGAATGGATCAACGGCGACGGTTACCAGCACAACGTGTTCGTCCGCTGGTATAACGGCGAAATTGTTCGCCCGAAAACGTGGATTTGGCAAGACATTCGCACCCGCAAAATCTTGGCATATCGTGTGGATTTATCGGAAAACAGCGACACCATTCGCCTAAGCCTGATGGATTTGATTTGGAAATACGGCATCCCGAAAAAATGCACCATTGATAACACCCGCGCGGCGGCAAACAAATGGATGACCGGGGGCGTAAAAAACCGCTACCGCTTCAAGGTGAAAGAAGACGATGTCACCGGGATTATTCCGCTGTTAGGCATCGAATTATTGTGGACTTCCGTGCAATTCGGCAAAGGTCATGGACAAGCGAAACCGATTGAACGTGCCTTTTCCCACGGCGGTTTAGGCGAATTAGTGGATAAACATCCAAGCCTTGCGGGCTTTTATGCCGGTGAAAATATCTACAACAAGCCGGACAACTACAACGGCGGCAAAGACGGCGTGGATTACGGCACATTCATCATGGCATTAGAAGACGGCATTCGCACCTTTAACGAACGCGAAGGCAGACAAACCGAAATTTGCCAAGGCATTTACAGTTTCAGCCAAGTGTTCGAGCGTGATTATGCGCAAGCGCAAATCCGCAAAGCAAGTAGCGAACAAATGCGGTTCTTAATGTTGATGAGTGAAGCAGTGACACTGAAAAAAGATGGCACGTTTGAATTAAATGCCGGCGGCAAAGTAAACAACCGTAAAAACCGCTATTTAAGCACGGAATTAATTGCCAGTTCGCACCGAAAAGTGGTGGTGAAATTCGACCCACAAGATTTACACAATCGCGTGTGGGTATATGGCTTAGACGGGGTGTTTTTGGCGGAAGCAGAGTGTTTTGAAGCGGTGGCATTCGGCGATAAAGCGACAGGGCGAGAATACGACAAAGCACGTAAACAAATGGTGAAAGGCGTGAAACTACAAGCCAAAGCGCAGCTGACGATGAACGCCCAAGAAGCAGCACGTTTTCAACCGCAGTTTGAGGAAGAAACACTACCAGAGCCAAAAATTATCGAAATGTTACAGTGCGAAGGCAGCACCCTGCGCAAGCGTGAGGTGGTATTGGAAGAGGATGAACAAGTCTCACCGTTCCAGCAAGGCATTAATAATTATTTAACCATGGCTAAAAAAGAAAAAGGGCTTTAAAACGGGTTTAAAGCCGAGTTAAGTGAGGATAAAACAATGTTAACTGAAAACATAAAAACCATTCAAACCGATGATTCCCCTTTTGATGATGAATTTCAAGCACGTTTTTTTATCGGTTTAGAGAAGATGAAAAAAATGCGGGGTTATCAAACTCAGGAAGCCAGTCGGGCAAATGTCTTTCAATGGAAAACTGATAGCTTGCCACAGCTTGCCAGAAAGTTCGAGTTGGTTGAAGAATTGTTGAGCCTTGAACAAGATTGTTTGTTCGTGCGACAACAGCTTGAAGGCTATCGGAACGGATTAAAGAACGCCATTCAAAATAGACTAGCAATACAGCCATAAGGCGAGGTTCTAAACCGTATTGAGGTGCAAGTTGTTGAATAAACTCCCAACATTTTTGAGTTTCAATTTTCAATAACTGGGTACTTTGAGGGAGAAATTCTACTTCTAAAGAAGAAACTGAAACCGAAGACCAATGAAGAAAAAATTTGAGCCGTTGCATTGATGAATAGCTCAAATTATGACTTAGGATGTTTGCCTTTTCACGTGCTGTTTTGCGAACAAGTGAATTGAGTTCTTCATCTGTAATTTCTAAAAAACGAAACATAACACCTCCAAAATAAACAGGGCAATATTATGACACTAATAGACCAAATCAAACCACTCTTAGAGCAGGAAATTTTTACTCAACGCGAAATCGCCCAACAAGCGGGCATTTCCGCCGGTGCGTTGAGCACCTACTTAAAAGGCGTTTACAAAGGCAATATCGACAACATTGAAAGCGCACTTGCCAAATGGCTTGACACGCGCAAAAAGAAAGAACGCGTGTTTGTGGAAGCCCCGCACTTTATTGAAATTCCGACCGCGAAAAAGGTGTTTGCGGCGCTTGATATGGCAAAAATCCTACCGACTATGGTCACCGTTTACGGTGCAAGCGGCGTAGGCAAAACCAAAGCCTGCCAAGAGTATGCGAAGAACAACCAAAACGTGTGGATGATTACCGCAAGTCCGGCACGTGCCACATTAAGCAGTATTTTGTTTGAGTTGGCATTAGAGCTGGGCATTAACGACGCCCCCCGTCGCAAAGACCGCCTATCACGCATGATCACCAAAAAACTTAAAGGCACCCAGGGCTTAGTGATTGTGGACGAAAGCGACCATTTGCCTTACGACGCGCTAGAAGAGATCCGAATCATTCAAGAAGAAACCGAAACCGGCTTTGCGCTGATTGGCAACGACAAAGTGTACACCCGCATTCAGGGCGGCGTGAACCAAGCCCATGAATACGCCCGTTTATGGTCAAGAATCGGCAATAACTGCGGTGTGAAAGCCAGTACAAAGGGCGACATTAAAGCCATTGCCCAAGCGTGGGGCTTGGATATTACCGACAAAGATTTAATGACCGTGCTTTATGACATCGGCGGCAAAGCGGGCGGATTGCGCGCATTAACTCAATATTTACGCCTTGCCGGCATGACAGCAAAAGGACAAGGCACAGTGATCACCCTAGACCTGATTCTAACCGCCCAAGCGCAAATGAAAGGAGCGAATTAATGAAAAACACCACAAAAATTGACCGCACTTTAGCCACACAACCCCACCCCGTGTTTGGCGGTTGCAACAAAATTGCACTGGGCTATTTATCACAAACGCAAAAATGCGTTTATGCCCTCAACAAAATGGGCTTGCATGTGGCAAGCATTGATTTTGACAAAATCAAACCCCGTGTACGGGTCGATACCAATAGTATCACCGAAAAACTGGAAAAAGCCGGACAGGCCCTAGCCTATATTCAAGGCAATGATGGTGCACATTGGGTGGAATACCAGATGATGGTAGAAGGCATCAAAGTCGTTTGGCGCAGTTATTTACATTAAATAAAGATAAGGAGCAATGATGAGTAAAGTCAAGGTAAACGGCAAACTGTATTGGGAAGATCCGAAAGGTAGCCTCGTTGCCGATGAAATGGTGAAAGAAATTGATAAAACCCGAGATGAAATGGTGCACAGCTTTGTTGCAGAAGCAAAACTGTTACAAGGCAAAATGCAACAGTTCAAACAGCTGGTTTTTGAAGATGTGAATGCCTTTGTTGAACTATCTAACGAAAAATACGGTATTCATTTAGGTGGTCGAAAAGGGAATTTAACCCTACTCACGTTTAACGGCAAATACAAATTGCAGGTCGCTGTTTCTGAACATTTAAGTTTTGATGAACGTATTCACGCCGCCAAAGGTTTAATTGATCAGTGCTTGCAAGAATGGGCGCAAGATGCCCGTCCGGAAATCCGCACCTTAATTGATAACGCTTTCCAAGTGGATAAAGAAGGCAATTTAAGCACCGCCCGAATCCTTTCTTTACGTCGGGTCGATATTAGAGACGAACGTTGGCTTAATGCCATGCAAGCCATTAGTGATAGTTTGCAAGTCGTAGGAAGTAAAGATTATGTTCGTTTTTATGAGCGGGACGAAAACGGCAAATATCAACCGATTAGTTTAGATATGGCGGGGGTGTAGGGATGAACGATACAACAGAATTAGAAAAAGCATATCGCTATCGAAATATTCAACGAGATAGCCGAGCAATATGGCGTTGATTTTAAATTTAGAATTAATTATGCCATAGAAGAAGAGGAGGAGTAATGAATAAAAACATCAACAAATTCGACCGCTTTAAGTATTACAGCAGCCAAGCAGCAAAAAATGAGCGTAAAGGCGAATGGCAGGACGCTAAAGAGCAATGGGCAATAGCAGAATTAAATGCGCCGGGCGTTAAAAATCGGGAATGGTGCAAATATCGTGCCGCATTTTGTGAGCGTGTATCTAGAAAACCGTTTTAGGAGAATTTTATGAGTGATTATATCGTACGTCTGTATGGTGTCATTGAAGTAAAAATGAAGGCTGAAAGTTTAGAACAAGCGATTGAACTTTGTGATTTAAACACCGCACCGCCGTTAACCGGTGTGATTGTAGAAATTGACAACGTGATTGAGGGGGAAGAAGTATGACGGAACAAATACTAAATTTAGATGATGTAACAAGAGAAGTGGCTGATGTCATCAACAATTTTGAATTAGTCAAAGATTGCGTCATTGAAGGCGATATTGATACAGCGAAAGTAATGTATGCAAGATCGTTAGAGCAAGCCAAAAAGTTTGGTCGCCGTTTGGCATATAGCGAGGTGAAACGGGAATGTGGTGCGATATTTGATCCAAATTGTTAAAGCAAATTTACAGCTCATTTAAATTGCACTTTAAGTGAGCTGAATAATGTGTTTTATCAAAAAATAGAGGATAAAAAATGAAAAGCGACAAAGACAAACTGCTTAGAAAAATCAAAAAGCTGCTGGCATTGAGTAAATCAACCAATCCGCATGAAGCGGCATGCGCATTAGCAATGGCACAAAAGTTAATGGCGGATAATCGGATTAATCAATCACAAGTGGAATTTAGCCAAGTTCATACGAAACAAAAAACTGCAATGAAATCTGCTCGATATGTTCACATGCTGATTTCTGTAATCAAAAAAGCGTTCGGAGTTGAGGGATACTTATCTAACCACTATCCGGGTGATAAATATGGAGAGAACAAAATGCACGTTGTTTTTTACGGTACAGAGGAGCGCCCGGAAATCGCAACTTACTGCTTTGATGTGTTATATCGCCGATTACAGGTAGCACGCAAAGCGTTTTTAGATACGCAAAACAAACGCCTGAAACGAAGTACGCTGATTGCCCGGGGTGATTCATTTTGTGAAGGTTGGGTGGTCGGAGTGAATCAAAATGTGAAGCAATTTGCAATGACGGAGGAAGAAAAACGAAAAATGGAAAGCTATGAAGCAGCAGTATTTAAAGAAGAGAAATGGAGCGAAACCAGAGTACGGGAGGCGGGTAATACAAAAGACTACGGTATGGCACAAAGCGAAGGCTATAAACAAGGGAAAGAAGTGACATTGAATCATGGTGTGAATGGAACAGAAACAGTTAAGTTAGGAGTGAAAAATGGGAGATAAACTCTTTGAGTTCAGAACAGTTGAAGATTTTTTACAGTTGACCGAAGAGCAGTTTAATCGATTCCTGCCGGACTTTATACATTGGTTTGCGATTCGTAAGGCGTTTATTACTAAAGGGCAAGCAACTATTGAAGGCTTGGGAATAGTACAAATCAACCCGGAACCTGTTATTAAGTGGAAAGATGACGGCAAGGTTGGAGTTGATGGTTATGAGGTGACGATTAGACATCATCAAAATGGCGAAAATGATATAAAAATTAAGGTAAGTAAGGAGGATTGAAAATGAACAAATATTTCAGTTATGAAGGCTGCGAAGGTGAGTTCAGTGTGCACGCTACATTAGATGAAGCAAAATTGATCCAACTGATCCACATTGCCAAAAGTCAGCTTAGTATTGACGAAGTCAGTTATCGTGTAATGTTGGAACGACTGACCGGTAAAACCTCCACAAAACAGATGACTATCACAGAATTAATGCGCGTGCAGGCAGAAATGGAAAGCAAGGGTTTTAAAAATACCGCTAAAGGTCGCCATTCCCCGGCAACCGCCAAGGCAAAAGTCAAAAGTAATATTGCCCACAAAATTCGTGCTATCTGGATTGAAATGTACAAAGAGGGAATTATCCGAGATGGAACCGAGCGCGCATTAAATGCTTGGGTGCGAGCTGTTGCAAATCCAATGTTAGAACGTCGAAATCAACCCATCGTACTTAATGTTGGTGCTTTAGATGATCGGGTGGCAACTATTGTGCTGGAACGCCTGAAGAAATGGCGAGAAAGAACTGTAGAATAAACTTTTTTAATCGCCTGAAATGGCGATTTTTGTTTTTAAAATCATTATATTAAGTTTATTTATCATTTTATTAAGCAAAAAAATATCACATAAAACGAAATAGAATCGCTATAATTTTAACTATTATTAATTGGCTTAAAATGGTGGACTATGTTAAGTGATCAAATTGAAACATTTGAACAAAAAGCCCCGGAAATACTGGCGGCTTTAGCTCGTCATATTGAAGCTGAATTAATATCAGCAGCGGCAGCCAATGATACGTTGACAAATGAAAAAGCTAAACAGGTCGGCATCGAGATCGCACATAAAATCGCGCATGCATGGGGCGGCGAAGTTATTTATATTCCGCGCAATTTAATATTATTGCTTAATGAGCGAGATCGCAAAATTTGGCAGGAATTTAACGGGTTCAATCACCGTGAACTGGCTCGTAAATATAAAGTATCAATGCAGTGGGTATATCAGATCGTAAAGAAAATGCGTAAAGAAGAAATTGCCCGCCGGCAGTTTGATATGTTTGCAGAAAATTAATCGCTAAACGTGAAAAAAAACGCCCGAAAGGGCGTTTTTTTATAAGCAAAATTTCCCCACTCTGTTCTTTAAACGACTTTAAAATATCTTCTATCGCAAACTCTTTAAACTGTCTTTTAAACTAATTTAGAGAATGTTGAAGGAGTTTATGTGAAATCTCAAATTTCCAAAATTGTCATCCACTGTTCCGCCACCCAAAACGGCAAAGCATTACGCACCACCACCCAAACCGCTGCACAACGTATCGACGACTGGCACAAACAACGTGGCTTTCAGCGTTTAGCGGGCAATTACAAGCAATTCAACCCGCACCTACAACATATCGGCTATCACTTTATTATTGATACAGACGGCACGATGGAAACCGGTCGCCGAGAAGGGGAAACCGGTGCGCACGTGAAAGGACATAATCTCAATAGCCTTGGCATCTGTTTAGTGGGCGGTATCACCAAAGATAAACGCAACCACGGTGAATATACCACCGAGCAATGGCTTACTTTACACAAATTGTTGCGCACGCTTGAAGCAAAATATCCCAGCGCTCGCATTTGTGGACATCGTGATCTAAGTCCTGATCGCAATGGAGACGGCACAATCACACCGAATGAATGGATTAAAGACTGTCCGTGCTTTGATGTATGGAGCTGGTTAGATACCGAGCAAATTATCAATATTGATCATTTATTTAAGGAGTAAGCAATGAGTGCCTCAATGCGTTTTCCAAACTATAAACACCAATGGAAGCGAGGTTGCCGAATGAGCAACAACGCCAAGCGAAATAAAACAATCAACGGTGGCACAACGGCTGCAACTGCCTTCTACTTACGTTGGAGTTACTAATGACATTAAAAGAACTGATTACTAACGCCGATGGACGATTGTCAACAACCGCTTTTATCCAATTTTTCGGGGCGTTACTTATGGCGGGGATCTTATGTTTCTGTGTATGGCTTGACCGTCCTTATGTACCGGAAATGTTTATGACCTTTGCGATTTTCTGTGCCGGAGGTGCTGCAACCAAAGGCTTTGCCAATGCTATCAACCGCAAAGGGGAAAACAATGATTAACCTATACGTCATCGGGGCGGTGCTGGCCTTGATTATCGGCGGCATGGTGTACACCCGCCGGCAAGTTGCCAAAATCCGCAAGCAACAGGAAGAAATCGAATTGGTAAAACGTGAAGCGGCAACCGTCGCACAGGAACTGGAAAATGCTGATATATCGAAAAACATTGCCGAAACTAACCGCACTTTGTCTGCTAAGTCTGTTGATGAGCGGTTGCAGTCAAAAGGTTATTTCCGTGAAGACTAGTGGTTGTTCCGCTTTCGGCCTGATTTATCCGAGCCGCAAAGACACCGACGAAACCAAACGGCAGGTGCTGAACCATAACCTGACCTACGAAAAAATCTGCAAGAAGGAAACCGTTAAATGATGGACTTATTAGAGTTTATCCAAAAGCACTGGGGCTTGGTTGCCACCG
>Ga0129306_1000215_pt1 | contig 101097 bp, 70 predicted proteins | sample P827metagenome_FD_94438 | JGI IMG/M metagenome (GOLD analysis project Ga0129306, IMG submission 94438) | Capybara group fecal microbial communities from Wisconsin, USA - P827 metagenome | ecosystem: Host-associated > Mammals > Digestive system > Large intestine > Fecal | place: USA: Wisconsin...
CAAAAAAATTGATTGACGATTTTATTTATTACTACAATAATGAGCGTATCCAGAAAAATCTTGGCTGGAAAACTCCAAACGAGATAGCTGCTTAAACTGTCCTAGAATTTGGGGTCAGTTCATAGCCTTATTCCCTCAAAGTCTTCCTCCCCCCCCTTACCTTCCCCGAATCTTTTTCATCACCTTCTTATGCCAGAATGCCCGTCCCTTCTCGGCGAGCGTGTAAAGGCCGTACAATGGAGAAAGCGGAATGTCAAAACTTCCGGGTCTGTGGACTTCCGCACCGCCGAAGCCTGTTTTGAAGAGGTAGAGGCCGTGCATGGGGTGGTTCTCGTCGTTGGTCGGAGGCATTCCGTAGAAGTCATAAATCTTTGAGCCGTATGCCTTTGCGTCTCTGATTGCCGTCCACTGGACAAGGTATGCGGGCATTAAATTGCGCTTCTTGTTCCCGGAACAGCCGTAAAGATAAATCGCTTCGTCTTCCTGGAAAAGCGTGATGATTGCGGCAAGGTCTTCGCCCTCGTGGCTTGCTATGTAAAGCGTGATTTTTGTTTTTTGAGCCGCAGATTCAGCCTTCTCGGCTTTTGTACCGCGTTCCAGCAAGTCCTTGTAGTAAGAAAGCGGGTGAAGTCCGATTCCATCCCGGCTGGCGGTGGTTTTGTAAAGCTCGTAGAATGAATCCAGGTCTTTTTGAAAATCAGGGGAAGAAGCCGTAACAGCTCTCACAGTGACCCCGTGTTTTTCGGCATAGCGCACATTGTACCGCCACTTGTTTTTCATGCCGGCGAGCAGTTCTTCTTCGGTCTTTGAGAGGTCAAGGTATGTGGAATCAGGCGGCTGAATGTCAACCGCATTTTTTTTGATGCTGACTTTTGTTTTTTTGGCGAGTTGAGGAAGGCTTTTTACGAAAGAATCCCGCTCCTCGCATGTGGCAAAGTCGAGGGGAAGGTCATAGCGGATGCAAAGCGTGTTTTTTGGAAGTGCGGGCTTGATTTGTGAAGTAAGGCTTCCGACCCTAGCGATATATTCTTCGTCACTCTCGCCCGCTATTTTTTCTGGGGCAAGAGGAACGTAACTGATTGAAAAAAGTTTTTTGAATGTGCGGGTTAGGATATTGATTCCGCCGGCAGTAACGCATTGCCAGCCGTGGGCACACTTAAAGTCGCACCAAAAATCTGTCTGCTGAAAACGGTTTTTCATAATGCGGAATTTTATCAGAAAAAGCACTTTGAAACAATAAACCCTGACAAAATGCTCTAGATCCTGCATGTTTTTTGACTCGACCATACACGAATTTATTGATAACATATTCACTATGAACTTAACTTTTCCACCAAATTATGATTCTTTTGCAAAGGCACTTGTTTCCTTATTCGGAACTTCAGTTTCTGTTGTCCACACAGACAGACTTTCCGGCGGTGACATTAACAAGGCTTACGGACTCACGCTGAATACAGGTGACCATATTTTCATGAAGGCAAACGCAAAGCAAAACGCCGCTTTTTTTACGGCAGAAGCTGCAGGTCTTATGGCAATTAAATCCACATCTGCAATCAAGACTCCAGAAATTCTGTGCACCGGAACAGATAACGGCGAAGATGTGGGCTACAGTTTTCTTCTTTTAAAATTCATTGAAAGTTCTGCGCCAAGAAATGACTATTGGGAAGTGTTTGCAAGAGAGCTTGCCGCCCTTCACAAGGCTGATACCGGCAATATAATCGAAGATTCTTCAAAATTCGGCTTCATTCAGGACAATTTTATCGGTTCAACAGCCCAAATAAATGCCTGCTCAGACAGCTGGATTTCATTTTTTAGAGATAACCGCCTTTTCCCACAGTTCAAGGCCGCAGACAGATATTTCAGCGCTGAAGACCGGTCAAAAATCACGAAACTTCTGGATCATCTGGAGGAGTTTTTGAATGAGCCTTCAAAACCAAGCCTCATTCACGGGGACTTGTGGAGCGGGAACGTAATGTGCTCTAGCGAAGGAAAGGCCATGCTCATTGATCCTGCGGCCTATGTCGGTCATTTTGAGGCTGACATTGCCATGACGGAACTTTTTGGCGGCTTCCCACAGGAATTTTACAGCGCCTACCGTGAGTCAAATCCCATGGAAAGCGGCTATGAAGAGCGCCGTGACCTTTACAATCTTTATCAGCTTTTGAACCACCTGAATCTTTTTGGAACAAATTATCTTGCACCGGTGCTGAGCATTGTCGGGGAATACGTTTAGGAAAGTCTTTTTCTGCTGACAGAAATTCCGTCGCCCTTGTCAAAAAATTCCGTTTCAAATTCTTCGTTCGTCTTTAAAAAATCTATGTATTTGCGGATTTTTTTGACAAGTTTTTTAGTGCTGTAATTATGAGTCAGGCTTAAATCTTCCACCATGCCATGAAATGAAAGATTGTCGCTTACAATAACGCCGTTTTCAGAGAGATTTTCCTTGTATTTTTCAAAGAATTTGATGTACTGTGCTTTTGCTGCATCAATAAAAATCAGGTCGAATTTGCCTTTAATTTCCTCCGTAAGGGCGTCACCAAAAATCAAAGTGATTCTGTCTTCAAGCCCATTTTTTTCAACGTTTTTTACGGCCTGACTGTAGCGTTCCTGATCAATTTCGATGGAGGTAACGCGAATCTCTGGATTAAGTTTTGCAAATCGTACGGCTGAATAACCGATAGCCGTTCCAATTTCAAGGATTGACTTTACCTTATGTTCCTTTATGTATTCACAGATGAAGTCACTTCCTTCGTCCTGCATGATTGGAACTTCGTTCTGCATTGCATAATTTTTAATGAAATCATCACTATTTCCCTTTGAAAGAACGTCGATGAATTTTTCGATTTCACTTGCAACTGAAAAATTTAAGTCAGGTTTTTGGGCAAGCATTTTCTGGCTGTCTGCGATTCCGGCCCTGCAGCCAACGGTAAGGCATTTAAAGTTTTTGCCAGCCATAATGTCCACATCACTGTCACCAATCATGACGAAATTTTCGTTTGTGTAAGACTCACCGTATTCTTTCTGAAAAAACTTTTGTGCAAAATGAAATCCGTCAATGGCCGGCTTCAACTGGATTTTTTTGCCTTCAAAATCCCTTGTTTCAGGGCCAATAAGAAGGTCAAAGTACTGTAAGATTTCGAGTTTTTCAAAGATTATTTTTGCTATGCTTTCCGGCTTGTTCGTAAGGAGCACTACCCGCTTGTTTTTGGCCTTTAAAACCCGCAAAAGTTCCCTGATTCCTGCATAAAGACGGGTCTTTACGATGGGATTTGCATGATAAAGGTCAAGATAGTGCTTGAGGACGGCTTCAAACTGATTTTTGTTGTAGTCACTTTCTAGATTGAATCGATTTTTTGTTGAGCGGCAGAGGGCACGCTGGATAAGCTTTGAGGCTCCGTCCCCGGTAAATGAAATGAGTTCTTTTGTTTCAAGCTGCCAGTAACCGAAAGCCTTTAGGGATGCGTTCACACAGTCGGCAATGTCTTCCCCGGAATCTATAATCGTGCCGTCACAGTCAAAAACGTAGACTTTAATTTCTGCCATAATGAAGAGATTTTAATGAAAAAAAAGAAATTTAACAATTGCTCACTGTTTTTGTATGTAATTTTTCAGCTTCTTTTTTCATCAGCTTTTATATCTGTGAATTCATAAAGCAGTCACGCCTGAATTTTTCAATTCTATTGTCTCCAAAATCTTCAATTAAACAGGGAATCCCAGCCCAGCTTTTTATAGTTCTGTTTTTCTGTCTTGCCGGAATCGCTCTTACGGTCATATGGGTGGAATTCTTCTGATTCTTGTAATAGTTTCAATCACGGGCATTTCACTTCCGGAAAAGACTCTTTTAATAGAAGAACCTTATGAAGAAAACAATCCTTCCAGGTCTGTATGCGTGACTTTCTTACGCAACGCAGAAAAGCATTGGATCGATGAAGTTGATCCTGACAGGACCGGTGCCCAGTACGACGGCGTTATCTTCAACAACATGAGCAGTACCGTCATAACTGACTGGAATTTCTCAATTTCCGTTCCCCAGCAAGACTGCTCCGTAGATCCAGGCCCCTGGAACGGCACTTTTACACTGGCTGAAGGCGCTTTGAATGTCAAAAAGCCTCATGAAGGTGACAAGGAAAACATCCACGGCGTAGATTTTTACACAATCACACCATTCGGAATCAATTCAGGCCCTGTTGTTGCCGGTGTAATCGGAAAAACAAAATTCATTTATGACATTTGGGGAGACACCGTGAACGTTGCAAGCCGCATGGAAAGCACCGGCCTGCCCATGAGAATTCATGTGACTGAAACCACAAAGGCTCAGACATCAAGCCTTTACCAATACAGTAAGAATATGGAAATCGACGTTAAGGGCAAAGGCATGATGAAGACTTACTTTTTGTAAGAATCAGCCAATCTGGCCGTTCAAGGCTTTTGTCGTTCTGATTTCCTTGCCGTCTGCAAGAAGTTTTTTGCCTGCGATTCCAACGATTCCGTCCTTAGCCTCGATTGAAACCGAGAAGAACTCATCGCCTGAAATCTCAGCCTTTTTGACGGCGTTTACGTCGCTTCCTTCAAGCACGACCTTTGTGCCTGGAGCGGCCCAGCCTGCGTCAAGAACCTCAACACACTCTTTTCCGTCTTCGGTGTAGTCGCCTGCCAAAAGCATACCGTAGCTTTCGACTCCGCGCATCTTGCGTGGAGCCAGGTTTGCGGCAATTACGACATGCTTTCCGAGAAGCTGCTCTTCAGTCAGGTATTTGCGAAGTCCCGACTGAATTGTGCGTGGTGTGCCTGATCCGTCATCCATTGTCTCTATGTAAAGCTTGTCTCCGTCCGGGTTCGGCTTAATGTCAACGATTTTGGCGACGCGAAGCTCGATGTTTGCGTTGAAGAAGGCAATCTGTTCTTCTGGAGTAAGTGCCGGCTTTTCTTCTTTTGGCTCAGCCTTCTTTTCTTTTTTCTGCTGGCTCTTAGATTTTTCTTCCTTCTTTTCGCCAGCCTCCCCCTGCTTTCCTGAGAATTTTGCGCGGAAGGTATCTACGGTTTTATTGTCAAGCGGAGTAAAGTAAACAGCTGTCTCTGCGATTGATTCAAGTCCTTCCATTTTGCCCAAATCATCCCAAGTAAGGCTTCCGTCTTTTGCTTCAACTCCGTAGTGAGCGTCGTAAATTGTGTGGCCAAGGTAGCCTGCGACAACCTGAGAATACTGAGGCAGATAAGGCTGAATCATAATCATGAGATCTTTGATTACGTAAGCCAGGTTGTAGAGAATGTTGTCTGCCACTTCTTTGTTTTCTTTGATTGCCTTCCATGGCTCTGCTGCCTGGAATGCCTTGTTACAGATGTCAGAAATTGCAAAAATCTCGTGGAATGCGTCTTTGAGCTCTGCCCATTCCAGGTGCTCAGTGGCCTTCTTTTCGTGCTCTAAGACCTGTGCCCAGAGAGCTTCGTCTTTAAGACCAGCCGGAATCTTTCCGCCGTAGTTTTTGTTGATGAACAAGAGTGTGCGGTTTACCAGGTTTCCCAGGTTTCCGATAAGTTCCTTGTTGTATTTTTCCTGAAAGTCCTTCCATGTGAACTGGTAGTCCTGATTTTCCGGGCGGTTGTAGTAGATGTAGAATCTCCATGCGTCGGCTTTGATTCCGCTTTCCTTGGCGTCGCTTCCGAATACGCCCACACCCTTTGACTTAGAGAATTTACCGTCCTCGTAGTTAAGGAATTCAGTTGAAGACATGTGATAGAGCTTTGTGTAGTCGCGGCCTGTTCCGATTTCTGAGCAAGGGAAAACTACAGTGTGGAATGGAATGTTGTCCTTTCCGATGAACTGAAAGAGCTTGATGTCGCTGCCAGTTTTGTCGCTTGATTCGCTGCTCTCGCCCGGAAGCCACCACTTTTTCCAGTCGAAAGATTCCTTGCCGCCGGCCTTCATTTCGTCTTCAAGCTGCTTTGTGATTGACATGTAGCCGATTGGAGCGTTGAACCATACATAGAAAACTTTGTTGTCGTAGCCAGATTTTGGAACCGGAATTCCCCACTTTAAGTCGCGGGTGATTGCGCGCTCGTTAAGACCGTCGCGGATCCATGCTTTTGTCATTTGGATTGCGTTTGCGCTCCACTTGCCCTCTTTGCTGGCCTTTTCCATCCATGATTCCAGTTTGGGGGCGATAGAAGGAAGGTCAATGTAAAGGTGCTTTGTTTCGCGAACTTCCGGAGTTGAGCCGCAGGTGTGGCATCTTGGCTGTAAAAGCTGGGTCGGGTCAAGCAAGGTGCCGCATGAGTCACACTGGTCGCCACGTGCATCGGTAGCCCCGCATTTTGGGCAGGTTCCGTCAACATAACGGTCGGCCAGGAACATGTTGCACTTGGGGCAGAAAAGCTGCTTTGAAGTGTGCTCCTTGATGAAGCCGTTTTTGTCCAGGTCGTTGAAAATGCTCTGGGTGATTTCGGTACATTCCTCGTTTGAGGTGCGGCCGAATTTGTCAAAGGCGATGTCGAACCACTGGTAAATGTCCTTGTGGATTGCGTAGTAGTAGTCGCAAAGCTCGCGCGGAGTCTTTTTTTCCTGCAGGGCCTTTGTTTCTGTGGCGGTTCCGTATTCGTCTGTGCCGCAGACATACATGGTCTCGTATCCGCGGCTACGGCAGAATCGGGCAAAAACGTCTGCGGAAAGCATCTGAATTAAGTTTCCGAGATGGGGAATATTGTTTACATAAGGTAATGCTGATGTGATAAGTCGTTTTTCTTTGAGTTTAATGTTCTTCATAACTTGATATTATAATGAAAAGATCAGGCTTGTACAATGAAGAATATTTTTTATTCTATGGCGCCAGATCAGGCAGCTTAAGGCTGTTCCGCGGCTCGCTCCCCCTCGGCCCCTTCCCTCGCTGCGCTCAGTCCAGTGGCTGGCTAACGCCACCGCTCCATAGCCGGGCGGGATTTATTTTTGTATTTTTTCGAAAATTTCGTACTTACATTGCCGAAAACGCACTTTTAAATCAAATAAATAGGCATAAAATTGTTGGAGAAAAATTATGAAAAAAACAGCTGTTACACCGGGACAAAACTGGGAGAGTCTCACTCTCGCAAACAACTTTATTTTTTACAAAGTAATGCGACATCATCCAAAAGAATGTCAGCATCTGATTGAAATTCTTCTTGGAATCAAAATCGAACACATAGAAATGTCAAATGAAGAGACAATCGAAATAGACTTTGATTCACATGGAATCCGACTCGATGTATACGTCAAGGGCTCAGGACAAATCTTCGATGTCGAGATGCAGACGACAGATACGAAAGACCTGCCGGAACGCTCGCGCTACTATCAAGGACTCATGGACTTGGACACGCTTAAATCAGGTCAGAAGTACAAGGAGTTAAAAACTTCCCACGTCATTTTTATCTGCATGGAAGATATCTTTTACAATAACATTCCGATATGCACGTTTGAGAATATTTGCCTTGAAGACGGAAAAACAAAACTAAACGACCGGGCCTACAGGCACTTCTTTATTGCAAAGAACTGTGCTAAAATGATTAAAGATAAGGAAGTCAGGACTTTCTTCGAATTCCTTATCTCAAACAAGTCCGCGGACAATTTTACCAGCGACTTGCATAGTTACGTCACTAAAGCAAAGCATAACATGCAATGGAGGGTTCAGTATATGACTTGGGAAAGGCAAAGAACTTATGACCGCGAGGAAGGTATAGAGATTGGTGCACAACAAGCTTCCATCGCAAACGCAAAGAACCTTCTGGCATTGAACAAACTTTCAGATGAAGAAATTGCTCAATGCTGCTCACTTCCACTGGAGCAGGTGCTTGCACTCAAAGAAGAACTGGAACGTAAGGCTATTGCTGTTGAGAAGTAACTAAAAATCTTATCTTTAGAGTGACGGGGTTAATCCCATAAACGGCACACCTTGCCGCATATGACAAGATGTGATTTTAGCAGCCTACTCGTCGAGCCACTTACCGAACTCGAGGTTGGTGCCAAGGTAGCCGACAACAGGTTTGCCAGCAGTGTCGAAGTCGAGACAAACATTCTGGAACTTTGGATCGCCTCCCTGTGGTGGAGTGATTGCTGGAACTGTCATGTATTCCCAGGCACCGGTTGTATAGCCAGTTGCAGCTTTTTTATTGTCCGCAGCAGAATATGCACTACCCGGCTTTACATCAACACCTGGGTTTTCTTTATTCTGAGCAGCAGTCTTGTTTTCTGCCTCTGTTAAACCATTCGTTGCTACAGGATATGCCAGTTTGATACAGTCACGACTGCCGGTTTCTGTAGAGTTGTAGTAAGCAATGTAAGGAATGCCATCTTTTATTTTTACCTTTGTCCAGTTACCTACAGCAGAAGCTTGGTCTACAGTTATTGCCTTATAATCCTCTGCTGAATTGTAATTTGGCAGATACATGTAGACGAGGTTAGAATCAAAACTGTCAAATGCAGCAATATGAACAGCATTACCATCAACTGCAAGTGAAACATAAGAACCAACATTATCCGGGAATGTAACAGAAGAAGTTGACCAGGCAACTTCTTCTGTAGGATTTGAACCATCAACTCCATTTGTTGAATACTTGAGAATAAGTTTATTGACAGCACTGTCTATATATGCAATGACAACATGATTATCAGAGGTTAGTCCCATATCAAAGTACTTCGATCCGGTTGTTACAACAGAAAGGCGACCATTATCGTAATTTGGTGAATTGGTGTAATTCTCAGAAAAGTTTACGCCCTGATTATATCTTTCTGAATTAGAATCCATACTATCATTATCAAAACCATAAGATAGATAAATATCTGAAATAATAGATCTTTCAGAATTGTCATAATCTTCAATTCTATAAACATACGATGTTTCTGTCGAACCTATATATTTAAGTCTATAATAATTTTGATTTATTTTTACATGGTAGTTTCCTAGAGAATTATCAGAATTACTATATAAATATCCATATTCATTATAATACCCGCGAGTTAGAGTAAGACTATTTTTTACTGATTGATATGTCGCAGCATATTCAGTTCCAACCTTAAAATTTCGGAATAGTAATTCTCCAGTTCCATCATCATAATAAGCCATGTATACAGATGCATTACCTGTCTTTGAATTCCCCTTGGCAATTAATTTAGGATACTGGAACCGTTCTGTAAGAAGTGTATTGTTATAGTTTACACTTTCCAAGGTAATTGCATTATTATTTACATTATAAGAGTATGAACCTTCATATCCCTGATATCCAGTTCCGGCACCCCATCCATAACCTCGCTCTGGAGTTTCGATTTCATTGTACCTGTCATAAATCAATGACATTGCAGCTCCATCACGGTTATAAACAGAAACATTATAATAGCGGCCGCCTTCATCAACAGCCATACCCATTTGATCCCAGGTTGATGCCTTTATTAAGTATTCAGTGTCAATTCTTGCTGCTGTATTTCCATTAAATTCAGAACGCTGAGGCATGGCATGAGACGGATTGTAATCACCTGCATATGTATTATTTCCGACAGAAGCAGTTCCACTTGTACCGCCACTCTTATTTACATAACCAAATACAGGGTTATTACCGTTCATTATCATTACCGGATAATATCCATTCTTTACGCCCGTATCTTTCATATCAAAGAACCTCAAATACCTGTCGTCCGTCAGCTGCACGTTCTTTGTTGTGTAATAATCCGGCTCGCGGTTGTAAGCTTGTGCGTAATCACTTACTGTGGCATTGCTTGCTGTGAGCTGTGCACCACTGGTGTCTTTTGCCTTTCCGTATGCATCGTTTGCGTTGATGTTGTTTAGGGCTCGCACACCGTTCGAGAAGATTTCTAGATAACCGCTCTTTGTGATTCCAGAGTTTGTGATTGTTGCAGTGTTCGTGTCCGAAGCAGAAGCTGTAAGGCCTGTTCCTCCTGTTGTTGCCGTGATTGTAGTTCCTGCTGAAGTTGCTTTGTTTGCGATTTTTGCAACAAAGGCACTTGTCGAGAAGTTGAAGCCTATAAGGGTAATTACATTTGCTTCATTATTGGCGAGGATTGAATATTTTCCGCTTGCAGAACGGATGTTGTTGTCTTTAAGGCCGCTGGCACTTCTGATATCTGTTTTGATTCCCGTGATATAGGGCACAACGTCCATCTGGTAGACCGGCTTGTGCTTTGTGGCGTCTGTGGTACCGGTGGCTGTTCCCGTGCTTGAGGCAGACGAGTTTGCGGTACCGCTCTTCTGATCGCCTGCTATTACAGTGAATACGGCGTTTGCATGGGCTACATCGCTCAAGGCTGCAGTATCGATTGCGACAGTCCATTTGACTTTATGGCCGTTCTGGTTCATGTATTCGTTTTCTACGGTAACTTCATAGCTGTCACTTTCCATTTTCTTTGACTCAACCGTCCATGCTGAAGTCTTCTTGCCATTTTCGCCGGTGGTAGTTTTGAATTCGGCCATTGTGAGAGCTGTCGTGGTGCTTGATTTAAAGTTAGTCATAGTGAAGCTCAGTTTTCCTAAAAGGGTTTCGTCGTATGCAGTTCCTTGGATCACGATTTTACCTGAAACTTTCGGGTCGTTTCCATAGAGAGTTTTGATAGCCTCAGTCAAGTCAGCTTCAAGCTCGATGTGGCCGTTTGCCTTCGAGCCTTTGTAGAGGCTGTTCTTGCCTTCGCCCTCGCCTTCCCAGAAGAATGGGTTAACGACAACGTTCGGAGCCACATCGTCTGTCTGGTCAACGATAAAGTCTTCCACGCGCAGGAAGGTGTACTGGGAATTTGTGCCCGGTGTAGTTTCTTCAGTAGAATCCCAGAAGGTGAAAGACATGGGCTTTGAAGATGTTGAAGAAGATGTTGCAGTATCTGCCCCAATGCCGGAAGTAATGTTCCAGTATTTACCCGTAATTCCAACAGGATTATCTTCAGAATCTTTGTCGCCGGTTGCTTGTCCGGAAAGTGTAAGGCTTCCTGAATCTTCCAGAAGTGTAGAACCGCTTCCAGTCTGTTTTCCGTCACCTGTTGTTGTGTCGCTGGCGTTGAATACGAGTTTTATGTCTCCGTTTCCACCGACTATTTCAGGGAGGACTGCGAGATTCTTTTTGATGGTAAATGCTTTTCTTGGAGAATCAGATCCAATCCACTTGCCGCTTAAATTCTTTGCATAGTTCTTGAAGCCGGCTGTTTTGAGTGAATAAGACTCAAGGCCATCTGTGTTTCCTGTCTCAGCTCCAATATTGTAAGTCTCAAACTCGTTCTCGCTGTATTCGTCGTCGTGGTTCAAGTCTGTCGCCAGGAAGACTTTTGCAAGGCGAGGAGCGTTGTTTGAAATCATGACATTGTAAGATACTGCGGAAACGTTGCCCGCATTGTCAAAGGCAAGAATTACCAGTGTTGCAGGTCCGTCGCTCATGTTGTCACAGTGGATTGTTGCGTCCCAGCTCCAGACAGAACCGCTCTTTGAGAAGGATTCAACCATGCCGTCACCGTCATCTTTTCCAGAGTCAAATACAAAGGGGTTTGCACTGTTGCCCGGGTCAGTTTTTGCAGTGTTGTTCGCATCAATTATCATGGCAATCGGGAAGAGAGCCTGAGAGCTTGCAGAAGCCGCTGTAGCCGCAGGATTGAAGGTGACGGCATTTTCACTTACGGAAATAATCTTTCTGAAGATTCCGTCAATTTTTACAAGACCTCCGGCACGGATGTGCGAATCAAGGCTGGAAGAAGCCGTAAATATGCTGAAATTGCCGCTTGAATCTGCGGAAACCGCACCACCGACAGATTTTGCATAGAGTTTTTCGCTTGTGCCGTCAAATTTAATTTCTGTCAGTCCGTCCAGACCGACTTTTACACCTTCATAATTTGTGCCGTTCGGCTTAATCATGGGGTCAAAGACAAGCTGGTTTGAAATCGAGGTCTGAGTTTTGCCTGATTTTCTCATGTAGTAGAATGCAACATGCTCAACGCCGGAACCGCCATCATAATCGTCAGAGCTTCCTTTGAGAGTGAAGACATAGTTGTCATTCTGGATTTTTGCACCGTTTGCAAGAACTGCATCTTTTCCATTCTTGACTCCTTCAATTGTAGGAGCCTTATTGTCAATCTTGAAGCTGAATAAAGCCTTTGTGGAGTGGGCATCGCCAGTTTCTGTTGCTTCGATGCTGTATGTGATTGCGGTAACAGAGTCATCAATCGGAACATAGACGCGGTATCCTGATTTGTTAGTTCCGTTGATTGTCGCAGAAGCTGGCTCCTTATAGTGAGTTACGTCAGCAGTACCATTCTTTACGGTTACGCTCGCAATTCCTGATTCATCAAGAACATCAAATACGAGCGTCCACTTTCCACGGAGGAACATGTCCGTAGTATAGTGCTGGCTTGAGATTGCTGCGGCTGCTGGAACTGATGTGATTGACGCAGGCTTTCCATCGCTGCCGGAATACTGGTTGACGAGCTGGTTCGTGATTACAGGAACGCCGTTGTCAATGTGGATGGAAAGCACATTGTCGCCCTGAGTCCATGCACCCATCTTGCCGTTTGCGTTTACGGCACAGGCACGGATTTTTACGTCGTTTGTTCCAGAATCAGGATTCATCTTTCCATCAGAGTTTATCTGAATTCGCCATGAAGCTTTGCCGGTGGCTTCGATTCCCCACCATGTATTCATGTCATCCTTTGAAGCAAAGCCAAGTGATTTGGCTGTATCATCAGGCATGTCGGCTTGAGAATATGAAGTTCCCTTTATGGCATTGATTACAGTATATGCGTCAACGACATTGAATCCATATTTAGTCTGAGCCGTGTTTTTGTCAGTGGCGTTGAAGTTACCAGTATCGTCCGCAATTTGAATGTATACGCTTCGCACGGTCGTTGTGTTTGAAGGAATTTCTGCGCTTCCCGTAAGTGAAATTGAGCCACCGAGAGTTGCGAAAGACTTTCCGGTATCGTAGCTTTCTTTGGTCGGATATGTGAATGTAACCTTAGGCCTGTCACCGTCAGGGTTGTGGTTGATTACGAAATCTTCCTTAATACAGTAATTACCAAGGGCATCTACAGCCATGAAGTAAACCGGCAGCCTGTAGATTCCGTCACTTATAGTAGAAGTAAAGTCTTCAGAATCGTAAATGTCGAACTGCGGATTTCCGGCTTTGAAAATAAAGTTGCCTTCATCCGAACTTTCCTTGTCATAATTACCGTCAAATGTGAATCCCCAGGCTGCTACACTTGTATTTTCAGCAAGAGAACTTGTGCCACCGTTCCAATTGAGTGCTTTAAGAGTTGTTTTTCGGGTTTCTGCAGTGCTGTCATCTGATGGAAGTTCAGTAATTTTTGGAATAATCCAGTAAATGTTTGCCGCGCCTGCCATGCCAATGTCACTAGCAGTGCCAGATATTGTTACGACACCAGTTTTTTCTTCTCCGCTTTCAGGTGTCAAAATTGTAATTTGAGGCTCGCTGTTGTCAATGTAGAATGAGAACTCGCCGGATGTATCAAGGCCAACCTTGTCTTGAACAGTGAGTTTGACTTTAACCTGCCCGCTTCCCCATGATGAAATGTCCACGAAGTCCGTCGTCCAGGCAGCTTCAGTGCTGTTATTTGTTCCATTCCAAGAATCACCTGTTGAAAGAATTGGGCTTGTCGTTTCCGAATTGCCTTCAGGCAGCGTGAACGTCGCGCTCATGCTTGCAATGCCGCTGGCGTCGCTTCCTGTAAAGTAGAATTTGACGTATCTGCGCTCGCTTCCGCCGGCAACAAAACTAGCACCGAGATTTGAATTCGTGTCGCTCAAGTCGAAATTTTTATTTGAAGAATCTTTTGCGATTTTTGCATTATCCTTTGCGGAATAAGGCAAGCCTTTGCCTTTGCCAATCGTTGGATTTAAGCTGTCGGAAATATATTTGAACACGGCACTTTCAACGCCGGCGGCAGCAGCATTATTCTTCACAAGAATCTTCGGGTTCTGGAGCTTGTCGTTCGTAGGTGCGGACGCGGAAGCTGACGTGTATGTCGTGTAGAATTTCTTTCCGCCGTTGTCTTCGATGTAGATGTAGAAAGTCTTCTCGCCGTCGATTTTGTTGCTCGGAGTAATCGTGAAGTCTCCGCTTGAAGTGAGTGACGTGCCGAGGAGATTTGCAGGCTCTGTCTCACCTTCACCGCCCTTGTATTCAGTCTCGGATACGATGAATTTCTTTACAACGGCAGTGCCGGTGGCGTCGTCGTCGCTGATTCGGCCTGTCACCTGCGAGTTCGTTCCGTGCTTGAGAAGGAATTTTTCGAGAGTTCCATTGTAATCGATGTTGTTGAAGTTCACCTTCGGCCTGTCAGAATCCTGTGAGACAGTCACGCTAACCGCGTCCGATTCTTTCAAGTTTCCGGCAGAGTCAGTTCCCACCGCACGAAGCTGGTAAGCGCCGTCAGAAAGTTTTGTGGTGTCGAAGCCCGTGACAGTGAATGTGTAGTTTCCTGTCAATTCAAGAGAATCGACCTTCGTAGAAAGCTCTTTCCAGTCAGAAGCGTCTCCGCCCTTGTATTCGATTCTTGTGATTGCGGTTGTCGGAAGAACGTTCGTGTCGCTCATTGTGCCTTTGAGTGTAATTGTGCCGTTCACCTGCGTTCCTTCAGTCTCGGAATCAGCGTCAGTCGGTGCAGAGAGTGTGATGCTGTCGAGCTGAGTGTCGACGATTACGGTTGCAACGTTGATTGACTTGGTGTTTCCGATACCCGCGCAGTCCTTCACTTCGAGTGAAACAGAGACAGTTCCGCTTGCGCCCGCAAAGAATTTGTCGTTGTTCACGGTCGCAGTCCAAGTCCATTCCTTGTCCTTGCCGTCGGTCTTTGTTATTGAGAGAGTTCCGTTTTCGTTCGATGCTGTTCCGCCGGCAGCGTCGTTCTTCAAGACGATTTCTTTTGTTCCCTGCTTGAGCGTGATACTGTAAAGGCCGGAATCCGCGTCGCTCGCTGTTCCGCTGAATTCCATTGTGCCCTTTTTGTTCGTGTACTTGAGTCCTTCAACGCTTGAACTTCCGTCCGGAGTGGTTTGGTCCACGTTGATTGAAACGTTCTTGTATTCGGTTCCACCGTTTTTTACAGATTCAAGGGAAGAATTGCCTACATTGTCAACATAAACAAGGAAGAGGTAGTTCTTTTCAGTGTTGAATCCGGAGAGAACGGAATTAAAGTTTGATGTGACTGTGGCATAAGATTTGCTGTTCAAAGATCCAAGGTCAGAAACAAAACCCTTGTATTCACCTGAGTCCGGCTCTAATGTTGTAGACTCTTCCAGGGCATTTTTAAGTGCACCTGAATAGAAGACACGCCTGTTTCTTTCAGCAGGTAAAACTCCCGGAGCAAAATAACCTGTTTTTTCGGTCTTGTAGTTCTTGAGGAAGTTATCTGCAAAGACATTGAGCTGATCCTGGGTATATGGGCTTGCAGCATCCTCAATAACTTTGTAATAAATCATTGCGACACCACTTCCGCTGTCCTTTACGGTTCCGCGGATTTTTATCGTCTTTGAGTTTCCATATGTTCCTTCGGCGTACTTTCCGCCAACGTCCTTGTCGAGGTTATCGTTCCAAAGAGGATCGCTGCTTGAAATGTCGTCGTTGTCGTTCTCGTTTATTCGGAAGAATACATCTTTTAAATTTTCGTCGATTGCGTGAAGTGCCACAGGTAAATCATTGTCGATTTTTACGATAAGGTCCTGAGATTCAGTGTTACCTGCGTTGTCCGTCGCGGTAATCTTGAGAGTCACACTGTCCGTGTAAGAAGAAAGGTTGAGCGTCACAGGAAGAGCCGTAACGTCCTTTCCGCCGATTTTAGAAACGATGTCGCTTGTTCCGTCAGTGACCACAATCGACTTGATTCCAGACTTAGAGTCCTGAACGGAGCCGGAAAGGAGGAAGTTGTTTCCGCTGTGGATATAGTAAACGTTTTTGTCCACACCGTCGATTTTTTCTTTTGTTTCGTAGACGTTGTATGTACCGCCCTCGTCCGAAAGGGAAACGTTCTTTATAACAGGCTTTTCTGCGTCCACGTCGATGCTGAAAAGTTTCGATGACGATTTGTTTCCGGCCTTGTCGGTAACGGTCGCCTTCACGGCATACGTTTTGTCTTCAAGTCCGCTAAGGAATGAAGAAGGAATCGTTGCAGTCCAGTTTGCGAACGAATTCGTTGAAGTTGCGTTCACGGTCGTCTTTACTTCGGTCTGTCCGTCCTCGGTGACTGTAAGCTCAACAGATTCGATTCCGGAAGCGTTGTCGTCGGCTGTACCTGTTACAGTAATTGCCAGGGACTTGTTTGAATACTGGCTGCCTGTTTGATCTGAGGTGACTGTAGGACCTTCAGAGTCAACAAAAATGTAGACAGTTTTTGGTTCGCTTTCGTTGCCGGCCTTGTCAAGTGCAGTCAAAGTAACAGTGTTGGCAAGAGCTTTGCCATTTGGGTCAATGGCGCTTATAAATTCACCGATGTTTGCAGAGAATGAAGTCTGACCTTCCCTCAAAGAGATTGTATCATCTGTTCCTGTTGGTTGTCCTGCCTGAATAACAGTGTATTTGATGTGATCAATGCCGCTTCCGTTTTCGGTGTAGCTTCCTGCAAATGGAAGAGAAGAATCCTTGTACCAGCTGTGGCCCGTGTGATCTTCCCCACTTCCAGGATTGTATGCATTTCCTTTTATAAGGAAAGTGTCGTCATTCCAGACTGGCTTTACGGTGTCAACAAGGGTGCTGAAATTCAATGTGCCGGATTTGCGGTCTGCAAGGTCTTCTGCCGTGATTTCAAATGTCCAGTTTCCGTTATTGCTGTCATTTGCTTCAAGGGTAATCGTGAACGTGCCTGATTTTCCGTCGGCTGCGCGGCTGTCAGTAAAGGTGTAGCCAGAGTTTCCGCTTGCAACTTGGGTTCCGTCAAGTTTTGCCAGGGCGCTTACAGTTTTGATTCCGTGGCTGTCACTGTAGCTTCCGGAAATTGTGAGTGATTGGCCAGCCTTGACGTACTGAGTAACGTCGCCTGAAGTCTTTTGAATTGAAGGAAGTGAAAGGTCAACCGTGATATTCTTACGTTCAATCGGGCTGGAATTATTTCCGGCAGCATCATTTCCCCACACTTTATATGCAAAGTTCTTTCCTTCAGTAAGAGGCGAAATATAAAAATTGAATTTAGTTTCTGCGGCAGATTTTGCTGTTCCTTCGACCGTTTCTTTAGCACTCCAGACAGGCTTTCCTGCTTCGTCAACAGTAGTTGCATAAGAATAGTAAAGTTCATTGGTTCCAGTTCCCTGGATTGTTACTTTATTATCGCCTTCACCTTCTTCGTAACTGTCTTTCCAGCTTCCGCTGATAAGGTAGCGTTTTACACCGTTATCTTCGCTGACGTTCTGGTTGCTTTCTATAATTACACGTTCATCTGGTGCCAGTAATATTGTTGGCGCCCTGTCGTCAATGCCCAGATTTACCGTGACTGAAGATTTCTGCTGATAAGAATCTTCGGCCGTAATTTCAAGCTTGAAGCTTGCGCCTGAAGACGGCATTGTTGCGATTGTACCAGACCATTTGAAGACTCCGTTTACAGGTTCTGTTTCAATGGTTACATTTTCAAGTTGCACGAGCTGAGTTTTTGAGTCGTCAGTTGAACTGTAGACAAAGCCAGAAATTGTTGTTCCTTCGCGTTTTGAGACAGTTCCCCTGACAGCACCTTCAGTGATGACTCCGACATGGGGGTCGAGGTCGGTGTAAGTAATTCCGCTTTCTCGGGAAACAAAGTCACCGTTCTGTGGATTTGAAACTGAAAGTGTCGGTGCTCCTGAATCTACGGCAACCAGGAATTCTTTGGTGCGCCTGAGTCCATAAGGATTGTTGACGTCGGTGTTGGTATCGCTTCTGATAAAGTCCCTTGTGGTAATTTCCACATTGTAAACACCTTCTTTTGAAGGAAGGGTGTAGTTTACGGAGCCGGAAGTTTTTTTGATTTCACCGGAAGAAGTTACCGCTGCAGGTTTGAACGTGCCATATTCCCAAACATAAATCTCATAGTCCACGACAGAGTCATCGTCCGTGAATGAAACTGAAAGCCTGTTGTTGTTGCTTGTTCCGAAGAGGTTTGTGTTTACGTTTATTTCTTCTTTAGTATTGATGTTTTCAGAAGCATTGCCCAGCGTGATTTTGGGGCGGTCGGTTTCCTGATAGACAATGAAATTCCTGCCGTTTTCATCTTTTGACTGATAAATGCATTCATTGCCGACAGTATCAGTTGCCCTGATAATAACTGCCGCCTGCAAAGGCTGGTCTTTGGCAAGGCCCTTCTTTTCAATGAAGAATTTTGTTACAAGGCCTGTAGGAATGGTCTTTTTGAATGACCTTGGATTTTCGATGATACCGTCAAGGGCAGTTCCCTGATCTGCATATTCCTTAAATCCCTGGGCAAAAATTGAGTCTGCGGAAGTGAGTTCTTTTGAAAGGTCAGCGCTTGCCCAGATATCGTAAGTGACTTCCTTGAGATTTGAGTCATCAACGATACTTCCCTGAACTGTAACATTTCCGTTCAGGAATGTGTAGTCTTTGTATTCTGAAGATTCGCCGAAATAGTCTGCTCCAGAAACTGTTGGTGATACAGAATAAATTGTTACAGTCGGCTTGCCCGTATCGATGTGAACGTTGCGGCTTTCTGAATATTTAAGGTTTGCTCCACCTGTGGCCTCGACCGTAAGGGTATACATGTAAAGAAGTTCAGGATCTTCGGCCTTGATTTTTGCATAATCATCACAGAGTGAAGGAATGAATTTCCAGTGATATGTCTGAGACGATGCTTCATAAGAGCAGGTAAATCCGTTCTTGCTCGTCCAGTTGTAGTCGGCGTCTCCTTCAATTGAGACTTCAATAGAAGCGTCTGGAATCGGCATGCCAGTAGTTTCATCGGTTACAGAGAGTGTTGCCTTGAGGGCTTTAAGGGTCAGACCTGCATTGCTTTCTGTGGCAGTTCCCTCAAAGAAAAGACTGTCTGTTTCTGAGCCTTCGATGTAATTTGAATTTTTGAAATAGGCAAGGTTCTTTGGAGAAGTAATGAAAACAGTCGGAGGAACTGCAGAACGAGTGCCCAAAAATCCGAAGTTTTTGACCTGGGAAAGATAAATTTCATCCTTGTCGTGGCCTGTGACGGCGATTGCATAGTAAGAATCTGACTCGATGTAATCTGAACCCGGAATTTCTGTTGAGACCGTAACCGTGGTGTCTGTTGGAGAATTATCTGAAGAATTGTCGTGAACCAGCTTCCAGCCATCAATCATTTCAAAAGATTCTGCAGAAGCCTCAAACTGCTCCAGATTTCTGACGGATTGAGCAAGGGATTCAATGGAATCACTGAGCTGGGACTTTGTCAAAGGTGCCGAACCGTAAGAAGAAATTTTCCTTATCCACACCTTGAGGGAAGAAGGAACAATGTTGACCTGATCAAGGCCTGCGCTGACTATAATCGTAAGCGGCTGCTCGCCCATTGCCTTGTTTGTGTTTGAGGAAAGGGCTGTCTCTTCTTTGTTATAGACAAGCTGGAAGCCTGAAATATTATATGTAGGATCTGCGTTTGGATTCAATGAGAATGAAAGGGAATTTGAGGCAATGTCAGAAGTGTCCCTTGCAAATTTTGAAAGTGCCTCATATACCTGAGACACCGTTGCGTTTACAGAGCCCTTGCCGGCCAGTTTTTCATCTGTGGCTGTTCTGTTAAGGACTGAGCGCAAGTCATTTGCAGAAAGACCGGCACCCTTTTTGGCGCTCATGAAGTCTTCATAAATGTCATCGTAAAGCCAGACTGTAGAAGTGGCGTTGCCAGAACCTGAGCCAGAATCGCCGGGGTCCGTATATTTTTTTGCTGAGTCTGTTACCGTAACAGTACATGAATAAATTTTGTTGCCGGCAGAATCAGCTTCTCCGACTGAATAAATCTGCTGGTAGCGTGTGTTTGAAAGATCATTGCTGCCGTTAACAAAGCGGGCAATCGTAACGCTTGTACCGCCCGTGGTTGAAATTTCTTGTTCTGAATAGGGCTCTGAAGCAACAGGATTGCCGTCCTTGTCATAAATGTTTACGTCCATTGTGGCAATGCTGTGTTCGTCGGCTATAGTTCCTTCTATTGAAAAAAGAGAACCGTATTTTGAATGGGCGGAGTTTGAAAGATAGGTGTTTCGGACTACACCCGGCTTTGTTATTACAAAAACAGGAGCTGTGTTGTCGATATCGAACTGACGGGCACTGGTACCGGAACTTCGGCCGCTTTTGTCGTAGGCAGTAACTTCAAACTGGTACTTGCCGTCCGGGTATTCAAAGCCCTGTGCCGAAGGCTTGTTGAGTGAAATGGTCCATGAACGGGATGATTCGACGTCTGCCAGGGATTTTCCGTAATCGTGACCTGAGTCCAGATTTTTTACGGACACCTCTACCCTTGCAATTCCCTTGTCGTCGGAACAGGTTCCTGCAAAGACAAAAGAGCCTTTGACTGTTGCCGCGGCAGGAGGATATTCTATGGAAAGTTTTGGGGATTCTGTATCGACGGTAGCGCCAAGACCAGAATCTTCACCGCAAGTTGAAAGAAAAACAATGAAAAGGCAGGCCAGGCCTGAAAGCAAAATATTTTTGAGAAAAGAATGTTTCATGGTAAACCTCTCAGTAAATAAAAAAGGTAGAAACGACAAACTGCTATAACTATGATTATTTATCGAAAACTCCAATAAGTCTAGACGCAAAACCCATAAATTAAAAAAATTAATAAAATTTTAAGAATAAAGCCTATAAAACCGCAATAAGCCCTCGTCCGGTGGCCGCCACTGAACACAAAAGTCAGGTCGCTTGAGCACACTTTTGAAAACCTGTGCCGTGAGGACAAAAAAATAAAATTGGACGACAGAACGAAGAAAAAGTAACGTTCGCAAAAAAGAACCAGGTCCTTGAGCTTAAAAAGGAACTGTCCTAAAAGCTTGTTGCATGCCGGTTACTGAGCGGAGTCGAAGCGACCGGCAACACTAATATTTTTGGGACAGCACCTTGATTTTAACGAGTTGCTTTGTTCTTTAAACGGAAGAAGTAACCTGATTTATCACTTAAATTTGTGTTATTTGTAAGGCACATTTCCAGTGTTTCACCAGGATAAAGCACATAATTATCTTTATATGCATTCCAGCCACATTCACCTGCAAATGTTACCTTTGGACCATTTACATCGGCATCACTCGGAACATCACCTGCTACAAATCCATGATATGCAGGAGCAGACAAATCCCATGTTACCCATGCCCATGTACCAGTCCATGGATTTGCCTTGCTGTTTGTAAATGACTTCATTATCTTATAATTAAACTTATAAGTAGTTTCATCAGGATTTAATTCTTTGCCCCATGAAAGCGGGAATGTTTCAATTGAGTTTGTACCAGAAGCGGCATCTCCGCCTTGAACCCAAATCTGAAGGTCATGCATGTTCATTGCCCCATCACTAACCGTTACATTAGCATTTCCCTGTCCATTATCATAGCCATTTGCTCCGTCCGCATTAATTATAAACTTAAGTACAGTTCTCGTTGCATACTCATAGCTTATTGAAGAACGCTTATCTTGTATATCATATGCTCCAGAGTATGCGTAGGCAGCAATAGCTATTTTGAGGCCTGTCAAATTATTATAAGAAAGACTATTTGTTGTGTTATTACCATCTCCAAGAGTAACTTTTGTAGTATACAGTTCATAGTTTTCAGACACAGCTACATCTTCAGTTTTCGTATCATTATAAGTTACATTTGTTATCGATTTTTTCGTTGATGGAGATTCGTTCTTACTGAATTTAATTTTTGCATCAGGGGTTCGGCAATCTATCCGCATTTTAGCAGTTTCTGGAAGAGTTACGCTTGCATTTTTTGTATTTCCCATATTGTTAATTTTATAGCTAGATTTTTGAATACGAATCACCGGCGCTTCAACACCAGATGAAGTTGCTGTATTTGTGGGTGATTCTTCATTCTTGTTTTGACACGAATCAACTACCGCTCCTGCAGGAATCGCAATGTTGTATGCAACACCTTTTGTTGGAAGTTTATATGTACTTCCAAGATTAATAGAAAGATTATTTCCACTTGCAGTTACAGCACTTGCTACAATCGGAATTGAAACCTTATGTTCTTCCAGCTCGGTAAATTTTGAAGTTAATGTAGCGTTATCAATGTCATAGTCATAATCAAGAATATATTTTGTTTCCGTGTCATTGCTAAGTGTATTACCAGTTTCTGCTTTTGTGGCACCATTAGTTCCAGCCTTATAGTAATTTTTAAGCTCATTCCATTGGTCTAAAATTTCCATATATTTACTTACGGAAAGAACTGCAGGAACTCTATATGTGCTTGTATCCTGCTCAATAACAATGTTTCCACCAACCTTCGTAATTTCCCGGTCAAAAGTAATCGTGAGTTTGGCATTTTCATCTTCACCTGAAAGGGAAACACTTTCAACTTTTGGCTTTCCAGTAACAATCTTAATCTGACGGTTTTCGTTAAATCTTTTACCATCTCCTGCTTCTGGAACTGCCATATCAACAACTGCACCATTGAAAGTAACCGAAGTAAAGCTCCAGCCTGTAACGTCAAGCAATTTGTCCTCTGCATTAATGCTGTCGCCGTCTGTTATTGGATAATCAAAGGTAAAAACACTTGATGTAGCTGCAGAAGATATACATTCCTTGATGGCAACTGTTTTTTCAGTTGAAGCACCATTCTTAACGTTAAGCGTTACTGTTGCCCCGCTTTCAATTGTAACATCCTTTCGGAATTCAATTTTTCCCTCAATGATTTTTGTTGCTGATTGAGTTGAGTAAGTACCATTTACAGTACTGGCAGTAATTCTTGTAAGAAGGCCTCCGATATCAACCGTGAATTTTCTGACTGGAGCAGGAGCAGATGTGTTTCCTGCCTTGTCTGTCTGTCGGGCTGTAACTCTATAGTTTCCATTATTTTTGATGTCAACCTGCTGCTTTTTATAGGGAATCCAGATTGCTTTATCAGGGTCTTCTTCGTCATAGTCAAGACAATATTCCATGCCTGTACTTGCATCAACGTCAGTTTCACCATTTGTTTCAAGAAGGAAACTTGTACCATTACTGTCAAAGACAACTGCAGGAGGATTCCATGAAACAGGACTCTGCGCCAATCTGAACATAGGTGGATTAGGAGGCGTTGTGTCGATTCTGATAGTTTTATCAAGCTCCTTGCCTGTAATTGAGTCTGTGTCCAGAGGGTTTCCTGCCTCGTCTGTAATTCCGCTTCCTGTAAATCCCTTGAGCTCAAGTTTCTTAACATCATCACCGCTGGAAACTGTGTATGTGAAAATAACGCTTGAAGATGTCGTTACGGCTTCAGAAGTTTCCTTGTCATTGTTGAATTTCAGCTTAAGGTTAGATGTATCGTTTGGGAATTTAACATTCTCTGTAAAATCCATTCTGAATGTGATTGCAGAGTCTTTACCATAGTTTCCTGGAGAAGAAATTACTTTGACAGAGTCTATTTTAGGAGATTCTGTATCAACATATATTTTTCTAGTTCCATCCAGGGTTTTGCTGCTTGCTGTCGGAAGGACAGGATTGAATAGTTTGCTAGTTTCTACATCCTTCCATACAGTTTCACTAAGATTAGAAGATTTTACACCAAGCAAGCCATTAGTATCATCCTGTGAAATTGTGTAATTAAAGACATGTATTGAAGAACCATTACCGCTCACCCATTGAGCTTCTTTATCATTTGAAAGTGTGAGGACTGGACTTCCACTTACAAGATTTACATTTTTGTTAAAATTGAGGGTAATTTCGATTTTGGTTCCGGCTTTATACGAGCCATCGTCATTTTCTGCTCCCACGCTGTCAATTTCTGCGGTAGCTCCAGAAATCTGGACTGAACGTGAAACTGTAGATTCATTTCCTGCAAAATCCTTCATGGTCAGAACAATGGCACTGCTTGAATTTGGAACCTGCATGACAGCCTGCCATGTTCCGTCAGAATTTTTTGTAAGTTCATAAGGCATTTCAAGCCAGTTGATTTTGAATTCACTGATTTTTTCAGGATTATTCCATGCCGTAGTCGAATTGTCTTTCCATGTTCCTTTTAAAACGACCTTTTTGCCCGAATCAATGGAAGGAGACTCCCCTTCAATAAAATTATATTTCTGATTTCCCGCAATGTCTGAACCGTCTGCATACTCAATGGAATCAATCGTAATTACCGGAGCGTCTGAGTCACCGGCAAGCGAGAATGACAGCACGGAGTTGCTTCCGCCGTCATCAAGGGCTCGAAGTACAAAATCCTGAGCATTAAGGAATCTTGTTTTACCGTCAATTTTTAAGTCTGCAAAAATATCAAAAATCTTTGACAGTCGATAGACGTTTAAGTTTTTTTCAGTATCGAATGACGGAGAAGGAAGAGAAATCTTGTAAACCACATTGCCATTTGTATCGGTGTAACCTGATTCCGAAGCATTTTTGAAATCATCATCCGTTCCACTGAGATATTTGATTTTATTGTCTGCGTCGCGGCTCTTTTCAGGGTTAAGGTAAACGATTTCAAATGACTGCAAACTTCCGTCATCTGTAACTTCTACGTCAAAATTGATTTTGCCATTTGAGTCAGCAAGCAAAGAACTGCCATTAACCGGAGACTTTACTTCAATTTTTGGCGGTTTTACATCAAGAATCCTGAAATATTTTGTGATGGAAGAACTTGTTCCGTATAAGTCAAGAATATTGATTGATATTTTGTAGATTCCATTTTGATTTGGAGCCGTTACTGTCCATGGAGTGTATGTCGTGCCTTTTTCAGAAAGAGGAAGTTCACCTTCACTTTGTTTTTCCCAGCTGCTACCGGATTTTTTATTTATCACATATGAAAGAGACGCGATTCCGTCATCATCTTGAGCCGTACCAGAAAAGTTGGCTGACGGGAATACGCCAAAAGTGCTGTCCCCTTTATCTTCATCGTCTCCAGTGTAGGTTGTAATCCATGGAGTGTCTGCTTCAGGCCACCATATAAAATATCCGATTACCTTTTTCTGCCATGCCTGAGAATCACTGACACTTGTGGTTACCATTCGGATAAGATGTTTTCCAGATTTAAGCTCCGGGTTTTTGCTGTCATTAACCCAGTCATCTGCCTTGAGCGTGAAGGTCCAGTTTCGAAGGTCTGAAATACCTTCCTGACCTGACTTTAAAGTCTTTGAATAATAAACAGTTCTGTTTTCTTCTCCTTCACCAAGACTTACACTGTCTGCAACGGTGTCTGCACTTGTACCGCTGACGGGTTCAGACCCAGTTACTTTTGAAGTGCCGCTTGCCAGTCCGCCATTGTCGAATTCAATGCGGAGTTCCTTGAATGAAATTGAATTTTCCTGTCTTCCCTGGAAAGTAATGTCGCCGTTTTTGAGTTTTGCAATTACATTTCCGTCATCTGAGCGATAGTTTTCTGTCTCTGCAGCTACGGCTGAATATGCTCCGTTAAACAATTCAGGCTTGTATACAGAAACGTCTGGATTTGCTGTATCTACTGTCAAGGCGCATGAAAGGTTTGAATTCTTGCCTGAATTTCCGATTGCATCCTCGCTTATAATCTTGAGTTCATAAGTGCTGTCGGTCCATGAAGGAGAAGCATCTTCTGTATTGACGTATACAGACCAGTTCCATGTTTTTTTGTCAGCAGAAAGAATACAGCTTCCTTCGCCTGCTTCCATTTCTGTCCAGCTTCCGCTTGTTGACGCTGCCTTTTTCTTCCATTTGCCGCCGGGAACAATTTTGAAATGAATGTCCGCATCATCAAAATCAATTGTAAGATTTGACACTCCCTCGTTATCGTAAGCAGTGCCAATCAGCGTAAAACAGCTTGGTACAGTGTCGTTGTCTTCATGGGAAGTCAATTTGACTACAGGTGCACTCAAATCAACTTCCGGGCCAAGACCTGAATCTCCACCGCAGGAAAGGAAAAGAAAGCCTGCAAGCAGAGAAATTACTGAATATCTGCAAAAATTTTTTATATATGACATTTTTTTCATTTTACGTTTCTCCTTTTTTTTTAATTTTATGAATTAACCTTCCCAGTTTTTCATTTTTTCAATGCGGGAAGTTTCACCTGGCTTTATATAACCCCAGTTTTTACACCAGTTAAAGCCCCAATAATTTCCTCCACCCTGGCCATAACTGTAACCAGAAACCGATGATTCTACCAAAACCTCATAACTTACCCAGTAATAATCTTTACTGCTTGTTTCAAGGTAGCATCGGCGTAAATACGGACTTCCAGGTTTTGAGTCTCTAAGAGGGAATGGTGAAATAGAAGGTTCTCCGCCCCAACCTGTAGTTCCACGAATAGAAAAATCATTGTAGCCAGCCCCCTGATCGGCAGTAATATTACTTGTATTATTCTTTGTTGGTCTTACAATTCTTGCAACCGTCTGGAAAACACCTTCTGTGCCTGTTTCAGATTCCGTAAACTTCGACTTTATAGCATTTGCTACAATATATCCCCTAAATCCTTTTTGGTAATTGCCAGTACCAACGGCAAAGAAATTTGTTTTTTGGGTGCCATTGATTGTAATTGGATAATCCAGACTTGGTGTAATATCTGTTGCCATTGTTGTTGAAGTTATATAAATATCACATTGTGGGTCTGCATTATCAGGATTAGAGTTAGAATTATTCAAATTATAACCCTGCTCATCTTTATTTAGTAGTTTATTTTCTGTATTTTCAGTTCCTGTATTTACATTTTCTGTAACTTTTTTATTGTATTTTATAACCGCATCTTTTGTTTCGCAGTCTATGCGTACGCGGGCATAACCTGTTGGTGCTGTAGAATGATTTCCAATATAAGTTGTTCTGTTTCCATTTGCATCGCTCTGGTAAATTCCAAGGCCATAGCTGTAACGGTCAACACGAATCCATGGTTTTGCTACTTTGTCTGACCAGAAAGATTCATTTGTGTCATTTTTAATAAGAACAACACCTTTTCCGCTTGTAACAGAAGAACGGTATCTGCCCCAAGTTGCTGAATCTTCTGTTTGTTCTCCAGCTGATTGAATTGAATCCTTCTTTTCTATTAAACCAACGCTGTTTGCACCAAATTCATTTCCAGTCATATCCATGAAGGCACCTTTTTCTATTACAAGCTCCCACTCTCTTCCATCTGGAAGATCTGAACTTGTATCGCACAAGCCTTTAGGGAATGTAATGGTAACTGTTTTTTTATCAGCTCCGATAACAACACCACTAGAAGAAGTTACATCCAGAACACGCTCGTGGTAACCTGCTTTTTCAAGAGAATTGCGAATCTGATTTACCGTTATAGCTTTTGCCCCACCCTTTTTATCACCGTCATAAACCTTTACCCTGTTTGTTGCAGATGTATTTGTTGTTTGTGACTTTCCATCTTCGAATGTTGTTCCAAAATAATGAGGTGTATTTGTTTCCCAAATTCCCATATCAAAATCAAGAACAAACTTCGTAGCTGTATCTGGTTCATTATTAGTAAGTAAGCCCTGCGAAGATTTTTTATATGGTCCTATATACTGTCCTGTTCCATGATAATTATCATTTGCATAGTGAATACCTTTATCTTCATCTTCCATATCCTCGGCATACTTACCAATAGAAGCACCAATAGCAAGATTTTCTTTATCTTCATCTGAAGACAATTTATTAATAATTTTCGTAAAATCATCGGCTCTTAATACTGGTGGAATTCCCCAGCCTGCAACCTGCCTAAGAATAAGGTTTCCACTTGATTTTTGAACTTCCTCACTAAACTTTAGAATAATTTTGTTTCCCTGAGTATAAACATTTAGTCCATCGTTTGCAGTATTTTTAGTTCCCTGCGGCGTCATGCTTATAACCTTAGGTGCAACACCGTCACAGTGCAGGTATTCACGCTTGTAATCTGCGGCAAGCGTGTTACTTTCCTGCGTGTTTCCGTACATGTCTACAATTCCGGTAAGTTTTACGTCACTTGCCGCAACCTTCAAGTCAAATTCATCAGGATCCTGAATCTGGTATTCAAATTCAATTGACTGTGTCTCATCGCATGTTCCGGAAGTCAGTATCGCCCGGTTTCTGTCATTTTGCGTGCCAACAACCTGGCCAGCCTTTAAAGGTGAAATTACAATATAGGCTGTCTCATCATTAACATTGACAAGGCTTGAGAAAGAAAGTTTAAAGTGAAGTTTCTGGCCGGCCTTGTAGTTTCCGTCCGGGTCTGTACATTCAAGGCTGAACGAAGGGAAGTCACCGAAATCAAGGTTTACAGTGTCAGCATATTCTGAAACATTTCCAGCCCGGTCGGTAACTCTTGCCGTAAGCTGTGCTGATGAACTTTGTGTTACAGGGCCTTCATAAGTTATCCATGAATTACCGCCGGAAGTTGAATATTCTTTTGATGCGACATCACTGTCTGTGCTTACAACTACAAATTTAACGGCAATGTTCAATTTATTTGTGCTGGTGTCGAAAGCCGTACCGTCCTCTTTTTTAATTGAAGGCTTTTCAGGAGGAGTTGTATCAATTGCAATATTTACAGAACTTGCCGTGGAGCTGCTTTCCAAAGAAAGAACATTTCCTGCCCGGTCTGTTATTGTAGCATAATCCGTAATGCATGAAGAAGGCACGTAAGAAAGCTGGCCGTCCCTGTCACTTTCTTTTGAGATTTTTTTGCTGAAGGTAATCGTAGTTCCAGAACAGTTTGTAAAAGGAAGCTCAATATTATTGAATACAAAAGTCGGCGCCCCCTGAACAAAAATTGTCTCAGAAGCAGTAACGCTTACCGTAAGAGTCCTTCCTTCCCGAAGGTATTTTATCGAGCCATGTTCATTTTCTCCATTTTTAAGGGATGTTGAAATTACAGGCGTTCCGATTTTGGGCAGAATTCCGTCAATAACAATTGTTTTTTTGGCCTGAAGGTTGCTGTCATCGCTTAGAGTATTCAGCAAAGCAGATTCTGTTGATGTTTTGCTTACTGTAACGGCACCTGCAATTGGACCGGAAGCATAATCACCGTTATCTTTATCATTTGAGACTATGAGTCCTGTTGAAGAATCATTCTCGTTTACCATGTATGAGAACTGAAGTGTCGTTGTTCCGCTTCCAGCCTTGTAGTATGCCGGAACAATTGTTTCAGCTGTTATAGATTTATCTGAATTTGTTATGTTTTTGAGCTTGATATATGGACGCGATTCGCCTGTAAGGCTTTCATCGACAAACACAGAGCCTGAGAACGAAGCAGTTATAATGATTTCATCGCCTTTTTTGCAAAGATTTGGAGCCGTTGAAGTTATTGCTTTCAGTTGAGGTTTATTACTGACGACAAGAGTAAATTCTGAAAATTCACTGTTACCCAAAATATCAACTGCCGTAAAGCGGAATTTTGGCTTTACATTCTTTTTGTACCAGTAAGCGACCGTTCCTTCAGCAGGATTTTCATCTCCGGTGTTACCCTTGGATATCGGAGTCGTAATTCTGTATGTTCCCTCGGCAGTCACTTCACCAGGGTATGTTTTTTCAGACTGATTATCAGAACTGACATCAACCCGCTTGATGCTGTATTCTTTTATTGCAAGACCCGTTGATTTTTCGGCCTTGAATTCAAGCCACAAATCATTAGAAGTATCGATAACTTCCATATCAACTGTCGGAACGATTCCTGTAATTTTTGGCTTGATTGTGTCTCCTTTGAGCCTGTAATCTGCATAAACGAAATTGCCGTCTTTTCGGGTAAGTTTTGCGACGAAAACTTTATCAGAGGCCTTTTCTTCCCCAAAGTCTGAGAGCAAATCTAATCCTTCAAGTTTGAAAGTATTCTTCTGGAATCCATTGTATTCAGTTTTATTACTAAGCCTGATTCCCCAGAGTTTCATTCCATCCTGAGTCTTTGTTTTGCCTATTAATTCTTCGTGTGCGGATTCTGACTTGATTGCCTCAAGCCATTCCCTAGCTTTTTCACCCTTATTTTCAATTGTAACGCTGTCAGGAACCCATACAAGCTCAAGATATGTACAGCCGATAGAGTCCAATGCCTGACCTTCAATGTCAAATTTAGCCTTCGTATTGTTGTCAGACATTGCAACTACAGGAGTTGAGTTATTTGCCGGCGAAGTAATGAGGAGAATTGGAGCAGTCGCATCAACAACACGGACAGCGATGTCCTTTTTTATTACTTTATGGGCAGCTGTATTATCCCAGGCAATCGCAAGAAGATGCATTGTGTCCGGCTTTGAATTTGCATAAAGAATGAAAGTCTTTTCTCGTTCGCCACTATTGGCAGTATATGATTTGGCTCTTTTTCGCTCACCGTTTTCGTCTGGAGCGTCTCCGCTTGCAGTTTCCAAAAGTTTTTCAGGATTTGCCTCATAGAGTGACCAGTCAGGACTTCCAAGGGCATTGTATTCATCCATGGTAAGAAGAGCACAATAAGCTTTTTGCAATTCATCATCATCAAATACATCAAGGCTGATTACGTCATTGATAAATACATTTATGCTTTCATTTCCTTCGGCGTCAATTTCTATTTGCTTCTGAGAAATTTTAGGCTCGTCACTTTCGGGCCACCATATGAACCAGCCGCCGTCAATTTCGATATTTTCAGCCAGATTTGAGTCCGGAACAGAAACAATGTCTTCTGCTGTATACAAAACTTTAATAAAATGCTTTCCAGTTTTAAGAGATTCTTTTCCGCCGACAAGGGCATCATGGGTGATTTTGAATTCTGGCGCATATGCACTCAAACCTGTATTCGAAACATCGCAGATTTTGTTTCCTTCTTCATCCACGAGCCGGATTTTTACGGAATCTTTATTGATTCCCATGGTGTCGTTAAAGTTTGACTTAATCGTAAACGCCACATTCTGTGCTGCGTCCTTGTTTTCGGGAAGGCTCAAATCCAGCGCTTCAAGTTCTTCCTTTTCTTTGAGGCCATACTGAATTCCGTTTATCTCACGGTCAATGTACCAGGCAGAAGCGACAGGAGCCGTGTCATCAACGAAAAGCGTAACGACTTTTGTTGATTTTGGGGAAATATTCTTTGCGGGATCTTCTGCCACGAATTTAATGTAGCAGACGCCCTCACGTTCAAAGGCAAGGTCAACGCTCCAGTTGCCGCCAGAAAGGTTTGCTTTTTTGAAGTCCTTAAATTCGGAATTTTCGTCGTCAGCCCACTTAATCTGAGTATAAACCCTTGAAATTTTGTTGTTGTCGCTTGCAGAACCAGAGAAGGCCACCGCCCTCTTACAGTAAACGCCGCCTGAAAAACTTGTCAGCTCTATATTTTCACAGGTGAGTTTTTTGACGGAAATTACCGGTGCCTCCAGATCGACTTCCTCACCAAGGCCCGTGCTCATGTTGCTGCACGAAAAAAGGAAGTAACATAAGAATGCTATGAAGAGCAACGATAAATAGATGTATATGATTTTTCCGAGATTTTTCATAATTTTCTCCAGACTTTTTATAATTTTTCAAACTTAAGGATATAAGACAATCTGGGAAAACACAAACTTTTATTTGAAGATTTTACATTTTTATAAAAATATTGAGGAAATTTTTATTCTTAAATTTCCAAAAACTCTATATTTTTAGAAATTTAAGAATATTATTCTGAAATGAATCGGGTAAATTCACCGGCTTTCATAAGTCCGCTGTTTTCTGCCCAGTCATAGGATGTGGCATTCCAGTTGTAGAATGAGAATGAAGCGTCTGAAAGGATTTCGTAACTTACCCAGTAGTAATCGAGGCTAGAGGCTCTTTCCCGGTCAGTATTCTCGCGGTAGCACCTTCTGAGGTATGGCGAACCGTTCTGAGACTGGCGCAGCGGGAATGGTGAAATGTATGGCTCGTCCTGATCAAGCATAATTCCGTGGATTGAAAGGTCCTTCTGTCCGATTGTAGGACTTGTGGCGCTGCTTCCGTTTTTGGTCTTTGGGTTTACGAACTGAACTACTGTCTGGAAAACGCCCTCCACTTCCTGAGCAGAAGATTCAAAGCCTGGTTTTTCGGCCACGGCAATTACATAATCCTTGAAAGAAGTTTTATAGCTTCCGCTGCCTACTGCAAATACCGGTGAAACAGTTTTACCGGCTTCCGGAGCTGAAACTTCATCGTATTTTTTTGTAAGAAGAAGCTCACTGGCCTTGAGGTTTTCTGTTTCTGTGTAATATGAGTAGAAAATGGAATCTTTTCTGTCAACGTAAAGGGGCTCGTCATCACTGGGCGGATTTGAAAGCCGCGCAGGCTTAGAGTGTTCTTTTATCGTATATTTTATTTTTGCACCTTTTGTTTCGCAGTCGATTCTTGCACGCACGTAACCCGTTGGTTTTACGCTGTCATGTGACTGAGGAAGGTAATTTGTCTTGTCAGCCATAATCTGACTGGCCCTGTTTCCGCTGCTATCACTCTGCCATATTCCAAGGCCGTAACTGTAGCGGTCCAGCCTTACAAATGGACGGGCAACTTTGTCAGACCAGAAAGAAGCTTTTTTGTTGGAATTCTTTATGATGATTTCTTTACCGCCCTGCAGAAGGCCGAAGTCATTGCCGTTTACGTCTTTGAAGGCACCCTTTTCGATAACAAGCTCCCATTCCCTTCCCTGGGGCAAGTCGTCACTTTCATCAAAAAGGCCTTTTGTAAAGGTGAGGCTCAATTTTTTTCCGTCTTCTGAAAGTTCTGCTTTGTCTGAATCAACACTGATGATTCGCTCGTGGTAGTGTATTTTCTGGAGCACACTCCTGATCTGACCTGCAGTGCGCATCGTTTTTTTTGGTGAAATAACCTTGAGCATGTTTGTAAGGGACTCATAGCCCCGGCGGGCATAACTTTGCTGGCTTGCAAGTCCGCTTTCAAAAGTCCTGTTAAAATAGTGGGGAGTGTCAGTTTCCCAAATGTCAATGTCAAAATCAAGGACGTATTTTGCCGAAAGGTCTGGCAGAAAGTCGCCGTTTTCTGACAAAACAAGTCCCTGAACAGTCTTTTTATAGGGGCCGACATGCTGCCCGGTTCCGTGATAGGTGTCGTTTGGATATTTTGAGCTTGAGCCCAGAATATTTTCCGAGTCTTCCATGTTACTGCCGTTTTCCTGACGGGCAAGAATTTCCCGGTCAGTCTCATCAAGTTCTTTCATGATGCGGCCAAAAGTTTCTTCGCTTAATACAGGGGGAATCGCCCAGCCAGCAGTCTGCCTCAAGATGATTTTTCCATGGGCTTTTTCCACCTTTTCACTGAATTCAAGGGTTATTTTGTTTCCTTCAGTAAAAATATTGCTGCTCTTGGCACTTTCACCTTCCGGCATCATGGCCACGACTTTTGGTGCAATCGTGTCTATGACGATTCCTGTGTCAACAACCTGATCACCGGTAAGAGGCTCAAGGCTTGTGCCGGATCCGTCCGTTATTGAAGAGATTTTTTTAATGCAGCCTGGCGGATTGTATGAGACTTTTCCGTTGGGAATAGCGGAACTTCCAGCAATGATTTCTTTTTTGAAAATCAAAAGTTTTTCTTCACAAGTTGTCAGAGGAAGAAGCAGGGACTGCTGTTTTTCTGAAATCAAAAGCTCAAAGAAAGGACTTCCCGAAGACTGTACTTTTTTATTTGTTTTTACTTCCGCAAGGATAAAAGTTTTGCCGGAAGAGCCTTCTTTTTTGACTTCCACCTTTATATGGCTGACGGCCGGCTTTTCATTGTCTTGAGAAAGTCTGTATTCCGAATAGGAAATTTTGCCGTCATTTCGCGTGTGCTTTATAAGGAAAAATTTTTCTCTGGCCCTTTCCTGACCAAAATCGTTCAAAAGGTCAATCTTGAAGCGGAAAGACTGATATTGAAAGTCGTCCACGATTTTTGGAGAAGAAAGAATTGCATTCCATAGCTTGAAATCCGCACTCTCGTCTGAATTTGAAACGGATTCTTTGTCCAGCTTTTCAAGCCATTTTTTTGCCTTTGCAGCTTTTTCAGAATCTTCACAGTCACCAGAAACCCAGACAAACTGGAGTGACTTACACCCTAGCGCATCAACCGTGGTTCCCGTAACCGTAACAAAGGCCTTGCTTCCGTCAGAAGAAAGTTGAGCACAAGGAACTTCACCTGATTTTGGTGACTCAACTATGACCGCGGAAACATTGCCGTCAATCACCGGAATTTTCGTGTCTGAAAAGGAAAAGTTGTGAGCCAGAGAACTGTCCCATACAAGAGACACAAGGTGCATGGTCTGGGGAGAGTCTTCGGCTGTAAAGGATAATTCCACTTCACGTACTTTGCCATTATCTGTGGAATATTTAATTCTTTCTTCGCCCGCTTCCTCTGTGGCTGCCCTGATAAAGTCTTCGGCATGTTCTTTTATAGACTGCATTTTATCAGAAAGAACTTTATATTCTTCTTCTGTAAGAAGGGCACAGAAAAATCTGCCCAGAAAATCATCATCAAAAATGGTGACTGAAAATTTTTCACCGGTATGAAGGGTAAAAGATTCGGACTTTTCATCACGAGCTGCAAGGGAGACTTTTGGCAAATCACTTTCAGGCCACCACAGGAAATACCCGGCATCGATTTCAAGGTCAACTGCCGTGTAGCAGACTTTAAGGTAATGCCTGCCAGTTGAGAGAGAATCGTCACAAGAAGCAAGAAGTTTTTCCGAGACCTCAAAACAAGGCTCCGAATCGCTTTTGCCGGAATTGCTTATTTCACAGATTTTATTGTCGTCTGAGTCCCGGATTTGAATGCCTGAATATTTAACGGGCTCTTCCCCGTCAGAATTAATCCTAAGCTTAAAAGAAGAGTTCTGGGCGTAGTCCTTGTTTTGCGGAAGTGAAAAATCCATGGCTTCAAGCTCATTTTTTGAAAGGAGGGAAACATATTCCGTGCCGCTTCCCCGGTCTATGTACCAGAGGGAATCTTCTTCAGCGTTGTTCCTTATGAAGACTGGAATTATTGTTGAATCCGTAGCAAGCGTCTTTCCGCGGGAGTCAATAGCCACAAAGCGAATGAAGAAAAAGTCGTCCTTTTCAAAAGTAAGGCTGCAGATCCAATTTTCGCCTTGTACGGCTGCCTTTTTTAAGTCAGTGAAGAAGTCTTCGCCGGGTCGCCTTTCTTGCGCCCACACGCCTTTGATTCCGGATGCGTTCTTGATTTTTCCTGAAAAAATAACATTCCTGCTGCAGTAAATTCCGCCTGTAGAAATGGAGCGCGCAGAAGCTGCTGAACCGAAGGAATCCACGGACAGGGAAACTGAGCCTGAGTCCGATTTTTCGCCGGTTTCAGTTTCCAGGTTTGAGCATGAAAAAAAAGCCCCCGAAAACAAAAAAAGGCATGAAAAGAATATTGATAAAAACGCATACTTCTTCATACCTTACAATAATATTTAAATTTCTTCAGATGTACAACAGTCTGTCCGAAAATAATCAGATATTTTCGGACATTTTTTGTAAAATCTTTAAATAAATTTAGATTTTTTTTGCAAAGATTACAAGTCTTTGCCTGTAATCTTGCGTACGCACTCGTGATAGAGCTCGCTGGTCTTTTTGACCACGTCTGCCGGAACTTCCTTGATATTTGGGTCGCCTGCCAGGTTGTGCTCTTTAAGCCAGTCGCGGATGAACTGCTTGTCGTAGCTTGCAGGGCTTGTTCCAACCTTGTACTCAGCGGCGTTCCAGAATCGGCTTGAGTCCGGTGTCAAAACTTCGTCTGCAAGAACAAGGTCGCCCTTCTCGTCAAGACCGAACTCGAATTTTGTGTCGGCGATAATGATTCCGTTCTTTGCGGCGTGCTCGTAGCATTTTTTATAGATAGCAAGGGCTGTCTGCTCGATTTTTGTTCCGAGGTCAGCGCCAAGGTCATTTTTCATGTAGTCGAGAGTGACGTTGATGTCGTGGCCCTCAGCGGCTTTTGTCGAAGGAGTAACGATCGGCTCGTCAAGTTTTTCGGCCTGCTCGTATTTTTTTGTGAATGAGTGACCGAGAAATGGCTCGCCCTTTTTGTAAGCCTCGTACATTGAACCGAACATGTAGCCGCGGACGATTACTTCATAAGGAATCATCTTGAGTTTTTTGACCAGGATTGTGCGGCCTTCGTACTCAGGTTTCTGGAATTCAGGTGGCATGTCCTTGAGGTCACTTGAAATCATGTGGTTCTTTGTGATGTCCTTTGTGAGGTCGAACCAGAAATTTGAGAGTGCGTTGAGGACCTTGCCCTTGTCTGTAATCATTGTAGGAAGGATTACGTCGAAGGCAGAGATGCGGTCTGTGGTGACGATGACCATTCGGCCGTCTTCCAGATCATAAACTTCACGGACTTTACCGCTGATAATTTTTTTCATTTTGCTATTGCTCCTTGATGAGGGGTATTTTATTCTTATTTTTAAAGTTGAACAAGACGGCATAAAACATTATTATATCTGCATTGTGTTAATTCGATATTCATCAGACAGCAGGGGTAAGCCAGTCAAAAAGGCTGTCATTTATACAAAAGAGGAACATAATATACCGTTAAAAGAAGTAGACCCCGACGCACTTTACATTATCAGACATTTAAGGGAATGTGGCTATGACGCCTATATCGTTGGCGGGGCCGTGCGCGATTTGATTGTAGGCAAATCTCCAAAGGATTTTGACATCGTAACCGAGGCCACTCCTTCCAAAATCAAAAAGCTTTTCCGTAATTCCCGCATAATCGGCAAGCGTTTTCGACTCGTCCATGTTTTTTTCGGCCAGAAGATTTTTGAAGTCTCAACATTCCGCTCAATCTGTGAGGGCTCCGTTGGCAATTCTTTCGGAACAATGGACGAAGACGTTCAGCGACGAGACTTCACTCTCAACGCACTTTACTATGACCCAATCAAGGAGCAGGTCATCGACTATGTAAACGGAGTTGAGGACATCAAAAAAAAGGTGATTCACCCGGTCATCCCGCTCGACCGCATTTTCGTGGAAGACCCGGTACGCATGCTCAGGGCAGTAAAATACAGCGCCACAACAGGCTGCAAGCTTCCCCACTCGCTCAAGTCAAAAATCCGAAAGAGCGCTCACCTTCTTTCGCCAGTCTCACCTTCCCGCCTCACCGAAGAGCTCTTAAAAATCATAAACTCAGGCCATTCCTACGAAATTGTAAGCGCGGCCATGGACGCAGACATTTTCATGTACCTGCAGCCTTCTGCCTGTGCCTTAATGTACGCCGACAAGGCCTACGAAAAAAAATACATGCTCCACCTGCGGGAACTGGATTCACTGGTAAAGACAGAGCCCGCTTCAAGGCTTGGAAAGCGACTTACCTATCTTGTCTACGATTTTATTTCTTCACTTACTGACTGGAAAAAGGAAGTATCTACAAAAAGTGCGGCCGGTGAACTGTACACCAAGACATGGAATCAGTGCCGCCACTTTGTGCTTCCCATGAATCCTCAAAGAACCGAATTAGAATACGCAATCAAAAACACCCTTACCCAGCTTGGAGTCGGTGTCCGAATCGGTAAAAAGAAAAAGTCCAGCCAGCTGAAACAGGAACTTTAAAAACTGAAAAAGCCCCTCACAGAGCTTAAGAGAGCACAGAGATTTTTTAACAGAAAGAATTATCTCTGTGGACTCTGTGAGGAATTTTATTTTATAGCACGCGCAATGATTCCCCCTCCAAGAATCACGTTGTCTTTGTAAAGGACTGCACTCTGACCTGGAGCAACGGCACGCTGGGGCTCACTGAAAGTAACAAGCCAGGGCTGTCCCTTGTATGAAAAATCATCGTCAGCAGCAGGAGTGTAAGGGCTTATTCTGGCCTTTACGGGGCGGCTTGCCAGACGGATTTTTATTTCAGCCTCGAATTCTGAGCTTGGCTCAACGTCAGCCGGCCAGACAAAATCGTCAGCAATGAGGGCACTGGAATTTAACGCGTCGTTTGGAGCAAGGACAACCAGATTATTTTTTGCATCGATTGCCTGAACGTATGCCGGATAGCTCAAAGCCACACCAAGTCCACGCCTTTGACCGATTGTGTAATGCTCAATTCCCTTGTGCTTTCCAAGTACGTGTCCGTCCAGGTCAATTATGTCGCCTGGAACGGAAGGCTTGTCGGCAAAAAGCATGTCGAAATATTCCTCGCCGATAAAATCCTGGCTTTCTTCCCTGTTTGCAGCCTCAAGACCCGCCTTTTTGGCAAGCTCAAAAACCTGAGACTTTTTCATTGAGGCCAGCGGAAAGCGGACTTTCTCAAGGGTACGGCTGGGGATTCTGTTCAAAAAATAAGTCTGATCCTTAGTGATGTCGGCGGCGGTTGCAATCATGCAGGGCCTTTCTTCAGTTCCAAAGACCCCCTGAGCCGGACGGACGATTTTGGCATAGTGGCCGGTACAGAAAAAGTCGTATTCAAGGCCAAGATTTTCGATTCCGTCAAGAAGGGCACCGAATTTGATGTAGCGGTTGCACTGAATACAGGGGTTTGGAGTTCTTCCAGAGCGGTATTCCGCTTTAAAATATTCAAGAACCCGCTTTTTGTATTCTTCCTGAACTTTAATCACATGATATTCAATTCCATGCTGTCCGCAGAATTTCTGACATTCTTCGATATTTTCTTCTTCGCCAGGACCATAGCAGGCTTCCCTCATAGGTTTGTCAGTCTTGATTTCAGGAAGATGGCCGTCCCAAAGTGACATGGTGACGCCAATTACACGGCACCCCTTTTCTTTAAGCATGAGGGCAGTCAAAGTTGAGTCTACACCGCCACTCATTCCCACAACTACTGTATCACCGGCTTCCGGCATTTCCAATACTTCGTAATCCATATCTGCCTATTATATCAGAAGGTAAAAAAAGGGGGAAGTCGTCGAGGCAAACCTCGGATATTGTGAAAACTTGCTTTTTTAGCTAATATTCTTGAAATGTCTTTTATCGTTAAAACTCAGAAAATGGTCTCTGGGGGCGACTGTCTTGCCCAAATCAATGGAAAAAATGTATTCATTCCTTTTGCACTTCCCGACGAAGAACTTGAAATTGAAGTCACAAAATCTTTCCGCGACTATGACCTTGCAAAAATCATCAATATAATCACTTCTTCCCCTCACCGAGTCCAGCCCTTCTGCCCCCTTTACGCCAGCTGCGGGGGCTGCAACATGCAGCACATTGATGTTGAATATCAAAAAGAGCTTCGGAAATCCATTTTAAAAGACTGTTTTGAGCGGGAGGGAATCAAATGCCCGGAGATTGAAATTATTTCAGGCTCAGACAAAAATTACCGCTGCCGAATTCAGCTTACAAACGGCGGCTTCAACAAAAAAGAATCAAACGAAATCGTAAGCCTTAAAAACTGCCCCATAGCCACAGCAGAAATAAACGAATATCTAAAGAACATTGCACAGGAAGAACGCCCCCGCGGTCGTGTTCACCTTTTTGGCGACGGACGGATTAGCCAGGAATCAAAAGTAATTGTCGCCCAGGAAAGGGAACGCACTTCTAAGGAAATAAAAGTACAGGGGGCTTCCTCAAAGCGAAAGGAAAAGCTCAGACTGCAGCAGAACCGTCACTTTGCAGGCACAACACTAAACGAAAACAACCGCTGCGAAGTCAGCCTTCTCGGCAAAAAAATCGCCTTCGATGTGCAGGGCTTTTTTCAGTCAAATCTTGAGGTTTTGGAAAAGACTGTTGCCGAAATCACGCGAAACATGGGTGGCAGAAACGCTCTGGACATGTATTCAGGTTGCGGAACCTTTTCTGTATTTCTTGCGGATTTGTTCGACAAAGTCTGTCTGGTCGAGCATAACCGGGACGCAATCGTCTTTGCCGAGCAGAACCTGGCCGGTAAAAAGCACGAAAGTTTCGGTCTTTCAGGTGAAAACTGGATTAAATACAGCGCTCAGAATTACATGGCAAACAACGGAGAATTTGAGGCCGTCGTAATAGACCCTCCAAGGAGCGGCATGGAAAAGGAAGTGTGCAAGTGGCTCTGCCACTCAAAAATTCCTCAGATCCGCTCGGTGAGCTGCAATCCAAGCACCCACGCCCGGGACTCTTCTTTTCTGGTAAAATCCGGCTACAGGCTTTCAAAGCTCTTTCTTCTGGATTTCTACCCCCACACAGCCCACATTGAGTCACTGGCAAATTTCGAGTACACTGAATAACAATGAAGGCTTGCATAAAAAAACTTTCTTCAAATGCAGTTTTTTTTCTCACAAAAATATCTCTTGCACTTTTCATCCTTCAATCTTCAATTTTCAATCTGCATTCCCAGACTCCCCTTCGCTCAGCCGACTTAAACGTGCAGGAACCTTCATGGCAGGCCGTAATTGGTGGTGTGGCCGTTTCTCCATGCATTGAAACTTCCTACGGGGTTGCACTTTTAAGTGACGGACGTCTTCTTTCGGCATGCACAGGGAGCGGAACCGTCATCTGGCAGCGAAGCATTAAAGGCAGGCCTTCACCTTACATCACGGCTTTCGGGGATTTTCTCTATGTCGTCACGGATTCATCAAAAATCAACCTGGTAAATCCTTCCGGCATGACGCTTTGGACTGCAAACACTCAGTTTCCCATAGTTAGTGCTCCAGTCGTGGGCAGGGACGGCAGGGTTTTCGTTCAGGGCAAAAATAAAATCGCCTGCTACGGACTCGACGGAAAGCGCAAATGGAAAAAGGAAACTCCAGAGCTTGGTAATTTGCCGCTATGCCTGCTTGATGATTCAACCCTGCTTGCTTTTCTTAAGGCTCCCAAAGGAAATCAAAGCATTGCAAGAAGATATTCAGTCTTTGGGAAGCAGCTGGAAGACATCACTTTTTCAGGAATCGTTTCGAGTGCAGTCTCCTTCGAAAAGGGAGTGCTTGTAGCCCTCAAAAACGGCTCCATCGGCCTTGTGACAAGTTCTGAAGACGGCTCCATGGCAAAATCAAAGTGGGTTCAGGGGTCAGGAAATACCAGCGGAGCTTTTAAAATCTGTTGTTCCAGAAGCAGCGGCAATGCAGTCTTTTTCTTTCAGAACGGCTCCAGAACGGAGGCTGTAATTGTCGACAGGGAATCCGGCGAAATCATAAACAGGTTTCAGGTAGGCTCAATCGCTCCTGCTGACTTTAAACTTGCCCGCGCGACGCCTTCCGGATTCTTCATCAGCGGAAGCTACAGCGCATGTGAATTTGGCGAAGACGGAAGCATTTTTTTTGCAGCTTCCCTTCCTCCAGCCGCAAAATGGAATTCACTTTTCTACACTGACAAAAACTTCATTATTCTGGCAATGAAGGACTGGACCATGAAGGGTTTTCTGATGAACCAGGTGCCAAAGCCGGACAAATTCCCCAAAAAAGCAAAAAGCTCAATTTCCTACATTTCTTCAGTTGAATTCGATTCCACCTCAATTGAACTTGGAATCAGACCGCTTACAAACGAAAAAATGGCTGAAATCTCCAGGAAATTCGAAAGCGGCGACTATGGCGAAAAGGAAGAAGAATATCTGGAGCTGCTGAAAACTGAGGCTCAGAACTACATTCATTCCTGCAGCACAAAAGCACAGTTCAGGGACGAAAGCATCAGTTTTTTTGCCCAGAATGCCGTCTATACCCAAAATCTTCTATATTTAATGTCAAAAACAGGAACCCGGGAATTCTCCCTCTTTTATGCAAGGCTTCTTTCCGGTGAAATTGATTCAAGTCAGCTTCTCTCTATAATTTCTTTTGCTGGTAAAAACGGCTACGATGAGGACGGAATGGTGCTTGCCGCCATCGAAAACATTTTAATGAACAGAATCAAGGCCGGTGAAGTAACTCTCTTAAAGACAATCTGTGACACGACCTTTGGAATCTGCCGTTATATGGGCCGGCCGGCCCTGAACAAAAGGGGCAAAAACATCCTGACCCACATGCTTTTTCCGGGCTATGACAAAAGCATTCAGGATTATGCAAGAAAAACGCTTGAAAAAATGATAACGCTTGAGAAAAAGTGACAACTTTGAGAATCTGTGTTATAATTTTTATCGTTCGTTTCAAGGAGGATTTTGATGAACATAAAAAAAGTGCTTACAAAGGCATTCATTTCAGTGGCCGTCATGTTTGCGGCTTCAAATCTTACTGCTCTTGAAGTCAACAGAAGTGAGCTTCAAAGTGCCCCAAACGGAGACGAAATTGTTTTCCGAAATTACTCAGGCCCCCATACAGTCATAAACACAATCGAACAGATTCGCGCAATCGGTTCCGCTCTTGGAACTCAGGTAAATTCTGCCGTCGATAAGAACGGTTCTTTCGGTGACAAAAACCGCTACTATGTAATCCACGCAATCGACCCGTCATCAAAAGAAAAGATGGACGCTGACATCTTCATAATCGGCAAAGGTGCCACAGTTGACCACATCAACAACCTTCGCCGTATCATTTCGGCCTACCTTTCTTCCGCATACGGCTACACCACAAAAGACGCTGACACAATCGCCACATTCATCACAGTTTATAACGCCGTCTACCGTGGAAATCTTGACTATTTCAGCTCAAAATACAAGGAAATCGTAATCAAAAATCTTTCTTCTTCAATTGTCGGTCTTTCCACTAACTATGCAGAATGGCCTGGCAAAACTCAGATTGTAATTCCTCTTTCAGACATCAACGGTGGATTGAGCACAATCGATACTTCCCTCATCTCTGACAAACAGGTCGTCAAGTCAATGCAGGGCGAAGATGACAAAAGCATCGACACCCGCAAGGACATGGTTGACTTAAAGGAACGTGAAGCAGACAACATGCAGGAAAATGCCGACGCAAAACAGTCTAAGGCAGACGAAGAAAAGGCAAAACTTGCAGAGGAACAGAAAAAGAAGGCCGAAGCTGACGCCGCAGCTGCCAAAAAGAAGGCCGAAGCTGACAAGGCAAAGGCCGAGGCAGACAAAAAGAAGGCCGAGGCAGACGCCGCAAAAAAGAAGGCTGACGAAGCCAAAAAGAACGCCAAGGCAAATCCAAATGATGACAAGGCCAAAAAGGATGCTGCCGAAGCACAGAAGCAGGCTGACGAAGCCAAAAAAGAATCTGAGCAGGCTCAGAGCGAGGCAAATGAAGCCCAAAAAGAAGCCGATGAGGCCCAGAAAGAAGCCGATGACCAGTCTCAGAAAACTGACGAGCAGGCTCAGAAAACCGACGAAGCCCAGAAAGAAGCCGATGAGGCCCAGAATGCAGCTGACCAAAAGCGCGATGAAGCTCAGCAAGAACGCACTTCAATCGCCAAAGACCAGCAGGAACTTATCCGCGAAGCTTCTTATACAAAGAGCGGAGAGCACATCATGTACGGTCTCAAGAACATGGATGATGAAGGCGTAATGAGTACAATCATTAAGATGAACAGCGTAAACGGTACTATCCTTAAGGAATCCCCTGTATCTGTAATTCGATGCCGCACAGTATACGATGACGGTTCATGGTTCATAGCAGTCGCAGGCTCGAACGCAGCAAACGGTGTAGTCCGTCTCGTTCAGATTGACAAGCAGAACCTTGAAATCAGCGCAGAAAGCAGCGAAAAACTTTCAGATCTTTCAGTTCTCGTAGAAAAAGACGGAAGCTACTACTGTACGATTCAGGACGGTTCAGACTTCTACATTGCCAAATTCAATAACACAGTGCAGTGCCAGCTGATTTCAAAGGTAAAGGTAAAGGGAGCAACTCCAATTACAATCACCAGCAAGGGAATCATGGTTACTTCAGCAAGCGGCAAGGCAATACTTCTTAACCTCAACGACCTTTCAAGCATCTCTCAAGAATAAGCAAGACTTTCACAGAGTCTAAAAAAAGAGGCTGTCCTCCAGAAGCTTTTATAAACTTCAAAAAGGACAGCCTTTTTTTATTCGTCTTCATTTGCCTTATTTTCAAATCTTGTGATTGAGCTAAGGAAGAGCAGCGGAACATCGCCAATCGGACCGTTTCGCTGCTTGGCAACGATAATTTTTGCATCTTGAACGGGTTCTGCCTCACCATCTTCCTGCTTTTTTCGCTCACGGTGTATGAACATTACAACGTCAGCGTCCTGTTCTATTGAGCCCGAACCCCTTAGCTGATTCAAACTTGGCTCATTTCCTTCTGCATCACGGCTTACCTGACAAAGAGCCACGATAGGAATATTCAGTTCGCGGGCAAGTGATTTAAGGGATTTTGAAATCTCACTCACCTGCTCATAGACCGGAGCTGCAGAATTTTCGGTTGCAATCAAGCCGATATAGTCAATAAAAATAATCTCAACCTTCTGATTGGTCCTCATGCGCCGGGCCATTGCACGCAAATCTATAAGCTGCATGTTCGGTGTGTCCACGATGTAAAGCGGAGCATCGTAGCAGCGGCCGGCAGCGTCGTTTAGTTTCTGAAAGTCATCAAGCTTAAGCATGCCTGTGCGGAGTTTTGTTCCGGCAATTCTTGCATTTTGAGAAAGAAGACGCTGGCCAATCTGCACGTGAGACATTTCCAAGGAAAAGAAACCGCACGGAATTTTCTTGGTGACGGCAATATGCTCCATCATGTTCAGTGCAAGGGCTGTCTTACCCATGGAAGGACGGGCACCAATGATTACAAGCTCGGCCTTCTGAAAGCCTGAAGTCATGGTATCAAGCTTTGAGAAACCTGAAGGAACGCCAGTGAAAGTGTTCTTGCTCTTGTAGTTCTTTTCAATCATATCGACCGTGAGCGGAACTATGTCACCCATTGAGTGAACAACTGTTGTCTGCTCGTTGTCGGCAAGGTCAAAAATTTTTTTTTCTGCTTCCTCAAGAATAAGTTTTGAATCCCTTGTTTCATCAAAAGCAGAGGCCTTGATTTCCTGGGATACATTTATTAGGCTGCGGCGGGTGGCACGCTCAAAGACAATTTTTGCATAGTATTCAATGTTGGCAGCAGTTGGAACTACATCTGTAAGAGCTGCTATATAAGCGGCTCCGCCGGACTGCTCTAGAAGGCCGCTTTTGGAAAGTTCCTCAACAAGGGAAAGAGTGTCACATGTTTCGCCTTTTGAAAAAAGCTTCATCATGGCACGGAAAATAACCTGATTCTGCTGAGAATAAAAATGCTCGGCACGCAAAAGGGTGGCAATTGCACTCACCGAGCCCCAGTTAAGCAGCATTGCACCCAGTGTTGCTCGCTCAGCCTCGTCATTGTGTGGCGGTACAGTATCTTTCAAAACAGAATCCATGATTTTCTCCTCTCAAAAAAAAAAGCCTTGCATGGATGCAAGGTTTTAAGCCAAGAGAGAATTTTTAGACTGTGTAACGGTCTAAAAATTCTCGTACAAAAGGAAAATCCAAGGAAGGATTTTTCTTTCGCGTTACTCTGCTTTAGCTTCCTCTGCAGGAGCTTCAGCAGCTTCTTCTTTTTTAGCCTTTTTTGGCTCAGCTTTCTTTGCGTTTTCGTCTTCCTGAGCTGTTACGGCAATTTTTACCTCAGCATTTGAAGACTCGTAAAGATGAATTGTACAGTGATAGTTACCAACAGACTTGATAGTAACACCAGGAATGTCAATTCGTTTGCGCTCGATATCAAATCCATTCTTTGCAAGGAATTCAGAAACTGTAAGGGCTGTAACAGAACCAAAAAGCTTTCCGTTAGCAGCAGCAGGCATTTTGAGCTCAACTGTGAGGGCTTCAAGCTTATCTTTAAGGCTTGCAGCGTCCTTTCGTTTCTGCTCTTTGCGTGCTTCGATTTCTTCTTTGCGAGACTCAAAGTAAGCTACAGTCTGATCATTGTATGGAACAGCATACATGTGAGGAAAAAGGAAGTTGCGGGCATAGCCATTTGCAACATTCTTTACATCACCCATTTCACCAAGGTGTTTTACATCTGTATAAAGAATAACTTTCATTTTAACAAGCTCCTATTTGTTTTGTTATTGCCCTTCGTCACCAGGAGTTGGATCGTCGGGCTTAAAATTTCTACTCTGTTACGAATGGCAACAAACAGATGTTGCGTGCACGCTTGATTGCTACAGTGAGCTCGCGCTGATGTTTAGCACAAGTACCTGTAATACGGCGTGGAAGAATCTTACCGCGCTCTGTTGTAAAGCGTTTGAGACCATCTGCATCTTTGTAATCGATTTTTGCTTTGTTTGCACAGAAACGACAAACCTTCTTGCGGAAGAAAGTTTTACCCTTGCCACGAGCACCTTTATCCTCGCCGTCACGGCCTTCAGATGCGCTCTGTGTATCTACTTTGAGTTCGACTTCGTTTGTAACTTCGTCTGACATAGTGTTCTCCTATAAATTAAAATGGAATGTCTTCAGGGAATCCGCCATCCTGTGGACCGCCAAAGGTCTGATCATCGTATCCTGGCTCTGAAGCCGGACTAGGAGCAAAATTATTCTGCTGTGGCTGGAATTTCGGTGCATAACCCCCAGACGACTGTGTGCCGCCATTACCAGAATTTCCGCCAAGAAGCTGAACGTTGTTTGCAACGATAGAAACATTGCTTCGTGTTTGCCCTGTTGTTTTGTCCTGCCAGCGATCCTGCTTGAGATAGCCTTCAACACAAATCTGCTTGCCTTTTTTAAGATAAGGAAGAAGATTTTCGGCTGTTTTACCCCAGATTGTGACATTAAAGAAATTTGCTTCGTCTACCCACTGATCACCCTGTTTACGGCTTCGGTTAACCGCAATGCTGATGTTTGCACGAGCCTGTCCGTTAGGTGTGAAAGCATATTCGCGCTGATCACTGCCGTTTAAGTCACGGGTAAGGCGTCCTACAATTGTAACGCTATTGATGTCAGTCATTTTTGGCCTCCGAAAGAATTAGTGGATAAAGCAAACTTATTTTGCTTCTTTGTCGTCGATTTTAACGAAAAGAGATTTGAGCAAATTGTTATTCAATCGGAACTGAGTGTTGATTTCAACGATTTTTGCAGGATTTGCTTTTACGATGAAGAGAACGAAACGGCCTCTCTTCTGCTTAGCGATTTCGTAAGCGAGGTCACGGTCTCCGTAAGACTCTTCTTTTTCGACTGTTGCACCAAACTGTGCGAGAACGGCCTTTACTTTTTCTGTGCCGTCTTTGAACTTCTCATCCTCGATAGGATAGATAGTCATGAGTTCATACTTTTTCATGTGTGTATGTTCTCCTTATGGACATTTGGAACCCGCATACGCAGGCTCAAGGGGTTGAAAATTATTTTATCAAATTCCGCATCCTCGTGCAAGGGCTTCCTTATAAACTTCGACATATTTTTCGCAACTTGCTTTCCATGTAAAGTCCTGCTCCATACCACGCTTCTGCATCTTTTTGATATGATCCTTACGGTTGTAATAAGCCCAGACAGCCCAGCCCACCGTATCGTAGATTGCACCAGGAGTGAGTGAATCGAACATGAAGCCTGTTCCCTCGCCTGTCTCCTGATTGTAATTCTGAACAGTGTCAGCCAATCCACCTGTACGGCGAACGATTGGAAGGGTTCCGTATAGTTCTGAATACATCTGATTAAGACCGCATGGTTCGTAAGCCGACGGCATAAGGAAGAAGTCGCTTCCAGCTTCAACAAGATGACTCATGGCCTCTGAATAACCGATTTTTGCACGGAGATTTGGCAATTTTGACTGAAGGTTGTTGATTTCATCTTCGCACCACTTTTCGCCGGTACCGATAATTGCGAACTGAACCTTCATGTCACGGCAGATATTATAAATTGATCCGTATGTTGGGGCAAAAACTTCGGCAATGCCCTTCTGGCTTACAAGACGGCCTACCATGCCTATCAAAGGAATGTCAGGATTGACTTCAAGTCCAAAGGCTTCCTGAAGTGCTTTTTTGCATTCTGCCTTGCCCTTCATGTTTGAAACGCTGTAATTTGCCGGAAGTTCCTTGTCTGTCTTTGGATTCCATGTTGAAACATCAACACCATTAATGATACCCCGGACTACATCGCTGCGAACGCGCAAAAGACCGTCCATGCCGAATCCGCCTTCAGCAGTCTGAATCTCATAAGCGTAAGTCGGAGAAACCGTTGTTACCATGTCCGCGCTTGAAATTCCTGCCTGCAGGTGATTGATTGCACCGTTGCGTTCAAAGCCCGCTCCATAGAAAAGCCCCCAGTCGATTCCTAAATCAGGGAATTTGTCTTTTCCGTAGACGCCCTGATAGCCGATATTGTGAATCGTGTAGACGCTTGCTGTGTGCTGGAACTGGGGCTGCCAGCGGCAAATGAACTTTAAAAGAACCGGTGCCAGGCCAGCGCTCCAGTCGTGGGCGTGAACGATGTCCGGATACCAGCCGATTTTGTTGCAAATCTGGAAGGCACCATGACAAAGGAGTGAAAAGCGGTATGTATTGTCGGAAAAATCCGGGTCAAATTTTGTGCCGTAAACACCGTCGCGGCCAAAACATGCCTCATGGTCAATAAAATAGACTTCGACCTTTGGAAAGCCCGGAAGCGGAGTTTTATAGACTTTTGTCCATTCCTGGCCAGTTCCCACAGGAACACCCATGGGTCCTTCCAATGCCGTAAGCTTTTTGCGGTCAATTTTATAGTAGCGGGGAATTACGATTTTAACTTCGTGTCCGAGAAGACTGAGGTTCCCGGCAAGAGCTGAAACTGCATCGGCGAGGCCGCCAGTCTTTGCAAAAGGAACAGCTTCTGAACTTACCATCATTATTTTCATTTTATTTCCTCCATTGCCTTTTTGAAGGCTTTTTCTGAATTTACGATTGTCTTTTCTGAGACGCAGTAGGCAAGTCGGAACCAGCCTTTGCCACCAAATCCGCTTCCCGGAGCTGCAAGAATAAGATATTTTTTGAGGTAATCAGTGAAATCGCCGTCATCACCATTGAATTTTGATGGTACCTTGCAGAAAAGATAAAAGGCTCCCTGAGGCCTGTAATATTCGATTCCGGCTTTGTCCAGAATAGACATGAGTTTGTCACGGCGGATTTTGTAGCTGGAATAATCGACCTGAGCGTCCCAGGACCTGGCTATGACCTTTTGGAAGAAGGCAGGCGCATTGACACATCCAAGTACGCGCAGTGAAAATGTCACGGCCTTGATGAATTCTTCCGGATTGTCAGAAGCGGGATTAACTGCAATATAGCCAATACGTTCACCGGGAAGGCTCAAATCTTTGGCAAAAGAAGAAACTATGACCGTATTTTCGTAGAACTGAAAGGCCGGAGCAACTTTGGCTCCGTCATAAACAATAGCCCGATAAGGTTCATCGCAAACAAGATAAGTGATTCTTCCTGTTTTAGCGTGATTTTCTTTTAAAATTGAGGCAAGTTCCTTAATTTCTTGCTCGGAATAAATTTTGCCACTGGGATTGTTTGGATTATTGATGAGGACTGCGGCTGTTTTTTGCCCCAGATGAGACTTTATGGCCTGAAGGTCCAGTGAAAAATCAGACTTAGACGGAACCTCAACCAGGGAGCCACCGTGATTTTTGGCATAATGACGGTATTCGGCAAAAAAAGGCATGGGAACCAGGATTTCATCACCAGGATTTAAAATAGCCTTAAACACACAGTTAAGTGCAGAGGCAGCACCGACAGTCATAATCACGTTCTCACCTTTCACGCAAATTCCCTGCTCTCTGGTGATTTTTTTAGCGATTTCTTCGCGAACAAAAGGATACCCCGCATTCGGCATGTAACCGTGGCAGCCGTGGCTGATGTCTTTTGCTTCTTCGGCAATGGCCTCAACTACTTTTTGCGGCGGATCCAGATCGGGGTTCCCCAAAGTGAAATCAAAAACATTTTCCTCACCGTGCTGTTTTTTAAGCACGATGCCTTCCTCAAACATTTTGCGGATGACAGATGCACCCTTTGAATTTATACTTTCTTGAATGTGACTTGCAATCATGATTCAATAATTATATCACATTCTTGCCTGATGTGCGAGAAAAGTTTAACATAAATTGAAAGATGCCAAAACTTTTTTTATCCCTTATTCTGCTTTTTTTTAATTGCCTTCTCTTTTCACAGACTCCGGTAAACATCATGTCCGGTGAAATTGACTATCTGTTCAATGAAAGGCTTACAGGCCGTGAGATTCTTGCCTTAAGAAATGGCGAAGTAGTCTGCAACAGCATCGGAAAGCTCAAATACGCCCGCATAAACAAGATTCCTGAGTCAAGACAGCTTATTGAAAGCGTCAGAAAAGTCAATCCGAATCACCTTGCGGAAATAATAAAGATTCTTCCCTGCAGAAAATATGAAAACCTGACGGAAACAGTCTCAAAAATGCTTAAAAACGAGGAAAGCTATACAAAGGTTCCATTTTACATTGATGAGGACGGCGAAATTGTCTATCTCTACGCGGACGCAAAAATCAAAAAAATTGAAGAAAATGGCGAAACTGAAATCATAACCGAAGATTTTCTCATGAAGCCCCTTGATTATTTCACCGGAAGGATTGAGTCAACTAAATTCAGCAACTATTACTTTTATCAGATGAAAAATACAAACCGGGTGAGATACAAGACTTTCATCAGTGCAGTCGGAAAAGAAAAAATGATTGCCGTGATTTCAATTTTCCGCTATGGAGACAACTGGATAATCTATGCCCTGGGTGGCGTTGACATAATCAAACTTCCCTTCATTGACAGACGTATTGACCGGGCCTTTTACAACAGAATCAAGGCCTTCTGCCTCTTTACATTTGAAAAACTAGAGGAAGGCCTGTCAGGGGATGGGGGAAACTGATTTTACAGGCAAAGAATTTCATGATTCCGCTTTTTATATCGCTTTCTTTTTCATTTGGATTATAGATTCTGTCTCCTTTCACCGGGAAACCGCACCAGGCAAGATGACAGCGCACCTGATGCCTGAATCCGGCCTTTATTCGGCATATGGCTGTATTTCTGTCTTCAAGGCAAATTTCCGTGCTGTACAAAACCGAACCGCCTTTTTTTTGGGCTGCCCGGCCAGCATCATTTGTTACAGGCCTCACTTCCCTTCCTTTTTGGGCAAATGCCCGGAATGCACTTTGAATCACAAAAGTATCTCCGTCACAACTGGAAGAGTAAGAGCGAATTTCTTCTGGCAGGGGCGGAAAACCTCCTAGCCGGCTGGCACAATCTGGGATTCTTTCAATTTCAGCACGATACCACTTTTGGAATTTTCCTTCTTTTTGAGACTGAATTAGTGAATCATAGCTTTGCTGGCTTGTGGCAATCAGGACGAGTCCGCTGGTTTCGGTGTCAATTCTATGAACCAGTCCGTGCTCAACCTGCTTTTTGCCATGGACGCTGGCAATCTGAGGATACATTTCAACAGCCTGAGTCAAAACACTGTCATCGCCTTCAAAAAGGGGTGCAGAAGGAATTCCGGCAGGCTTAGAAACGAGAAGAAAAGGCGAATCATTTGTAGGTACATGAATAATATCCATAATCAGCCAGTCCGATTTAGTTTTTTCCGTATTTTTCGTGCAGGGTCCGAAGGACTTTCTTAAACCGCAGGGGAACGGCTGCCTTGAAAGTAACAGGCTCTTTTTGATCCGGAAGACGGATTTTAAGCATATAGGCATGGAGCATGAGGCTTGCAGTCTGGAAAGGAGAGCCTTTCAGAAAATTTCCGTAAATCGGATCGCCCATGACCGGGCAGCCAAGATATTTCATGTGGACTCGTATCTGGTGGGTACGGCCGGTCTTTATGCGGATTCTCATGAGGGAAAAAGGTCCGTAAGTGGCAAAGCACTTATAAATCGTAACGGCTTTTTTGCCTTCGTCTGTATCCGTAACGGCCTTAAAGCGCTTCCTGTTTTTTGGGTCCCTGATAATTTGAGTTTCAATTTTACCCTCAAGAATTTTTGGTCTTCCGCAGCAGATTGCAATATATTCCTTTATGATGCGGTTGTGATGCAAGAATTCCTCGTGCAGGAATTCTTCGGTATTTCGGTTTTTGGCGGTAATAATGATTCCGGACGTATCTTTGTCCAGGCGGTGAATTATGCCGGGTCTTCTTTTTGCCAGGATTTCGGCAGTTACTTCCTCACCAGGATTTTGCTTTATCGCCTGCCTTCCCCAGTGCCACAAAAGTGCATTTACCAGCGTGCCTGTCCAGTTCCCCGCCGCCGGATGAGTGACCATGCCCTGCTTCTTATTAACCACACAGACATTTTCGTCCTCATAAATTATTTCAAGTGGAATATTTTCAGGCTCAATGTTTTCGGGGATATTTTCTTCCCACTGAATGTCAATTTGATCCCCTGCCCTTATCTTTTGTGAGACCTTAGCTTTTTTACCGTTTACAAGAATTTCACTTGCTCCGCTCTTTAATTTGGAGCGGTTCATGCTCATACCCCCAAATGCTTCGGAAGGAATTGAAGCAATATACTTGTCGAGACGAAGTGAATCTTTATAGTCAGCAGGAACTTTTGTGCTAAAAAACGGCACTTTCTACCCCATCAATGTAAAAATCTGCCGCAGGAACAGCTTCCAGTTCACGTTCCCTTTTAAGGCGCTCCTGGGCTTCTTCATCGCTCTCTTCTTCCAGCATTCTGGCAGATTGTCTTTCTTTTGCCGGAGTGACGGTATAAGGAGCCATTTCCTGAAGCTTGCGCAGTTTGCTCTCTTTTCGGGAACGGGCAATAAGATTGATTACAAGATCCGTAAAGCCCAGTCCAACGCAGGTCAAGGCAGAGATTTTTATGATTTTCCACTGGTCATCTTCCGTAAAGGAATCAGTACTTTTATCGAGGGGATTCTTGAATTCTCCATACTCATATAGGGAATAGCCGACAGTTGTCCATAGGGTTACAAATGGCAGAGAACCAAAGGTAATTATTTCCGTGCGCCGTAAATCTTTTGCCCACTGAGGGAAATTTATGTCGTCATAATTTGTGGCCGAGGCAGAAGAATCCGCAAACAAGGGCTGCCCTGAAAAAGAGGAAAAAAGAAATACTGTAATGACAAAAAAGGCAAATTTCTTCATTTTAATTGCCGTGGATTACCCCATTCAAAGAATCGGAAAGTTTTAAAAGAGAATCCACGCTTAAATTTTCAGCCCTTTCACTGGGACTGATTCCAGTTTTCTGTAAAGCTAAATCGCACTTTTGCCCGCCACCGGCAAGCCCCATGAGATTGTTGCGCACGGTTTTTCGCCTGGAAGCAAAGAGCTGCCGAATCATTTTCATAAAAAGGCCTGGATTTTCACATCGGGGAAAATCTTCACGCTTTGTCATGAGAACGGCACGGCTTGCCACATTTGGAACCGGCCAGAAATTTCCACCGGCCAAATCCACGAGATTTTTGACATTATAGGCCCACTGACACAAAACAGAGAAAGAAGAATAGTTTTCCGTGCCTTCTCTGGCAGTCATTCTTTGGGCAACTTCCTTTTGAATGGTTACCACAGCCTTTTCAAACCTTACGCCCTCATTGATTGTATCGGCAATAATCGTTGCAGCAACATTGTAGGGCAAATTGCCAAAAAAACGGTCGGCAGGACCGTGCGCATCAGAAAATTTTTTCCAGGTTTTCAGCACGTCACCTTCCACGAGCTCAAAACAGCCTTTTTCAGAGTAATCTTCGAAAAATAGCCTTAAAAGGCGGGCAAATCCGTGGTCAATCTCAAAAGCCGTTACCTTTGCACCCCGCCCCAAGATTTCGTCAGTCATGCAGCCAAGACCAGGGCCAACTTCCCATACAGAAATATTTTCAGATACATCGAGACCGTCTATGATTTTTTTGCGTGCATCAGCATTGACCAAGAAATTCTGGCCGAATTTTTTTTGCATGGCCATGCCGTTTTCATCCAAAAAAGCCTTTAGAGCCAAAGGGCTGTTATAATCAGGGTGTTTCAATCGCTATTCCTTATAATTTAAAACTGAAAAATAAAACTAACCTTTTGATTAGAAAATACAGACCGTTCATAATAGCACTTATTGGCACTGAAAGAAAAGGCAGAATCAGGCAAATTATCACTCCAAAGAGCCCGAAATATAAAAAAAGAAAGACCAGGGGTGAAACAAAAAGACCTGCCAGAATGCCCTGAGGCATAATTTTACCAAAAAGCCGGACGGCGACGGGAGCCGTTGAAAGCTGGGCTGCGGAAGACTGGGAAAGCGACAGGCGGATTTTATGGGGTATAAAGGCGGGGTATACTTTGTTAAACATCCTGTTAAAAATTATAATTCCACCAAGGGAAGAATAGGAAAGCATGAAGGCTGCCTCATGAATGTGTGAAGGAAAAACAAGACAATGAATGATAAAGCACAGGGACAGAAGTGAAAGACTTTCCGGCCGGTTCATACGCAAAAGGGAATTCAGGTATAAGATTAACGCCGCAAGAAAAGCCCTGAACAAAGACGGTGAAATTCCTGCAAACCACACGAAAAAGCACACTGCCCCAAGCTGAATCGCATCCCCAATATTTCTGCCACTGACTTTTTTCCCAAAAAAGCCGGCAATCGCACCAAAAAGCCCCAGATGCATTCCTGAAAGCGCCAGAATATGAGAAAGACCTGAATCCCGGAAAGAATCAGAGACAGATTTTTCAGTGTATTCCCGGCTTCCGGAAAGGAGGGCCAGAAGAAAACCTCCCGCATTTCCCCAGGCATACATAAGTCTTTTAAATTGAAGCCTGCATAAAGCTCTGAAGCGAAGAATCCTTTTAAAGATTTGCCCACCATACCAGCCCAAGGATTTCCCTTCCGAGACAAGAAAGACAAATCCGCCATCCTTAAAGCATGGCTTTACTTGGAGTAAAAATTCCGCTCCATTTTCCACAAGAAGCCCTTTCCCTGCCTGAGCGGAAAGGCCGCTGTAAATTTTACCTGGAAAATAGGATTCAACAAGTTCTGCCGGGAAAAAAACTTCCGCCTCACCTTTTGCTTCAAATTTCCCGGAAGAAGTAAAGGTTTTATCTACATGGAAAAAAGTTCTGTAGGAAGAGCCAAAAAGAGAAGTTTTGACAGGATTCGATGAAACAAATCCCTGAATTTTTGTTATTTGACTTTTACAGGCAAAAGTTTTGAAAGGATGCTGACTGACTGGTTCTGCAATTCCTGAATAAAAAAGAAAGGCAAGGACACAGGCAGAAACAATTACAGGATTTTTTACCAATTTAACGCTGCGAGAGACTTTTTGGCTTCGTCAATGACATCCAGGGGATAAGGAAGATAAGTTACAGAAAGAAGGGTGTCAAAGGCAATTTTGTCCCCCATTTCTCCTAATGCAGTAATCAGAACAAGAACAACGCTCCTGGCAGGCATTTCGATTTTTGCGTCAGATGATGCAGCTTCTACTTTGCCATTGCAGTCTGAGAGCATATCGGTAAGGCTCTGAGCAAGCAATGCAGAAGGAATTTTGGATGAGGAAGCGATTATTCCGGCAAAATCCCTTTCTTGCATGCTGCCCCTATCATAAAATTTTTTTGCCAGAAGGACACTGCTGTTTATCACGGAAGCAGCATGGGACCATTTGTGTTTCGTAAGCACGCCGTGAGTTTCAAGCAGAAATCTGACAAAAGCTTTTTCTGAAGCCTCATTTTTTGCACTCAAATTCTCTGCATTATTTATTGCAATTAAAAGTGCGTTTTCGGCAATCTGGCACAAAGAATTTTCAGAAATTTTATCAGATTTATGCAAAAGACTAAAAAAATGTGCTGAATCCTCGATATTTGAAGCTGAAAAAATGCGGATAACATCGCTGAAAGAATCCTGGCAAAGGGAAACAAGGGCTGCGTCCGTAGATTCATGAAACTTTTCCCAGATTTTTGAAACCCAGATATTGTAGACTATTGAAAGCGACTGCTCATCGCCAATTTTACCAAGGACTACAATTGCATCCTCAAGAACATTTTCTTCAGCCTCGCCAGCCTTAAAAGCAGAAGCTAGATAATCATTAAGGAATGAAACCGTGAGGCTTTTGTCATTGCAGGCGTAAAATTCCAGCTTTTTCATGACCGCAGACCTAAGTTCCTGATTCTTGAACAGCTTGAAAACAGTCATGAATTTTTCAGAAATCTGAAGCTGCTCGGCAGACTTTATTCTGCTGATTTTTTCTGATTCAGAGGGAAAAGCAAGGACAGCAGCAAGGGCAAGGTTTGTCAAATCACCGTCATTTTCAAGGACAGAGGCATTTTCAATTGAGAAATCCAGAGCTTTTAAGCCTACACTTACCAGCTCACTATCCTGAAGATTCTTTACAATTGAGATTTTTTCGGCAAGACCTGCCTTTATGAATTTTTTTTGTGTATTTGAGGCTGATGGAAATAGCGGTATTGAGATTAGAAACAGAAAAGCCGAAAGAATCAACCCTTTATTTTTCATTCAACATCCTCGTCCCCCATGGGAGCTGGAAGAATTATCTGATTTTCCTGAGAATCTGCGCTTTCGTCCATGACTTCCTCAATCGTATCGCTGGGGGCAGCCTTCTCTTCGTTGCTGAAAGAACCGTCTTCATTGAGATCGCCTTCTTCGATTCCTTCCTGTTCCAGTTCAGCAAGGGCAGTAAGTTCATCCTTCTTTTCTTCTGAAAGATCCCGGTAAATGAATTCGAGAATTTTGTTTTTCATTTCTTTTTCAATGTGAAGGCACTCAAAGTGAAGCCGGGATTGATTTTCCTGCTGATTATACTCAACAGCCCGAACTATTCCGAACATGATTATGAGGCGGTCATCAATTTCGAACTGGAGTTTTATTTTTATGTTCTGCCTGCCCTTTCCACCGATACGGATCATGGCACCGTCTTCAGAAATATCTTCAAGGAGACACTTGTAACCGTCGGCAATCTCAACAGCATCGTAATCAGGGATTTCTTCCGTAAGGAAATACAGCTGGGCATAAATCTGACAGGCAGCACGAATGGACTTGCGTTTTTGGGCCCGCTCAAGCTGGTTTGTATGAGCCAGATAAATTACGCTCTGCCCCTGAAAAGTTCCGGCATTTGTAACCCTGGTGTCAAAAACATATCCGGCATCCCCTTTACGCCACAGATAGACGCTTACATCGTGGGTTACCCATTCCGTTCCAGGAATAACGGCAACGTTTTTTTGAAGAGGAACGCGAATTATGAGTTCGTGCCCTACGCTTAATATTTCCGATACAAAAACGCCCTTTCCCTTGAGGATAATTCTCAGGCGCTGGCCCTTTTCAAGGTATTTAGTAGATTCAAGGCCTTTTTTGTTTTCGTGCTCAAGGTCGATTTTAGTGCGATATTCGTAAAGCTTTGCGATGAAATTCTGCGTTGACTCAAGGGATTCAGTTCCGTCAGCCTTGGAGTCCATTACAATTTTTGAAATTGCCATGTTCAGCGTGGGAACTGAAACAAAAAGTGTCAGCGGTTCTTCGATTTCAGCTTCCTTTGCAAGCTTCCAGAGAAGAAGAATTTCACTCAGTTTAAAGCCCTTGTCCTGCCCCGTCATAAAGAACTGAATGGGAATTTGAAACACAACAAGAAGACGTATGAAGAGAAAAATGCAGAGTACTGTTATAAATAAAACTAAAAACACAATTTATTCTACTATTCAATGCGACTCTTGTCAAAGAGTGAACTGTTAATGAAAGAATTAAGGCTTTCCTTCCAGTCGGGCAATGTTATTCCCAGCGTTTTCTGAATCTTTGACTTGTCCAAGACTGAATATGCAGGACGTTTTGCAGGAGTCGGGTATTCAGACGTGCCGCAGGGATTTACGACGCAGGTTTTATTTTTAAGAAGACCAGCCTCAGCCGCCTGCCTCTTGATTTCGTTAGTGAAGTCGAACCAGGTGATTTCGCCCAAATCGGTCACATGATAGATTCCGTTCGGAACTTTCTCGCCACAAGCCCTTTTTTCAATGATTTTTGTGATTACCGAAGAAAGGGTTTCGCAGTTTGTGGGACTTCCCTTCTGGTCGTTCACGACTTTGACGCTTTCGTGTCCGTTCATGGCACGAATCATGGTATAGACGAAATTCTTTCCGCTAAAGCCATAGAGCCAGGCAGTGCGGAGGATGTAGAAATCAGATGTTTCGTCTGAAATTGCCTTCTCGCCTTCTGCCTTAGTCTGGCCGTAAACGCCAATTGGTTTAATAGGAGAATCCTCTGAAATCGGAGAAGAAGAGCTTCCGTCAAAAACATAGTCAGTCGAGATATGAAGGAAGGGAACGCCGAGTTTTTTTGCAAGCCGGGCAATGTTACGAGGTCCCTCTGCATTCAATTTTCGGGCAAAATCAGCGTCGCTTTCGGCATTGTCAACGGCAGTGTAAGCCGCGCAGTTCACGATGAAGGAGATTTTTTTGCCTGACGCAAAGCCTTCAAGAGAAGCATAATCGAGGATTGACACGTCGCTGTCAGTGCCGACAAAATCAATTTTATTTTCTGAAAGGGTGCGGCAAATCTGAGTACCGAGCATTCCCTTGTTTCCAATAATCCAAACCATAGTCAATTATTAAAATTTCTCACAGAGAGCACAGAGAGCACAGAGATTTTTTTATAGTCTCTCTGTGTTCTCCAAAGCTCTGTGAGGAATTTATTACCTACCTCCGTAGTTTGCTGAAATCCAGTTTTTGTATTCGCCTGAGAGAATGTGGTCAACCCAGTCTTTGTGCTCAAGATACCAGTTTACCGTGAGTGAAAGCCCCTGCTCGAATGTCATCTTACGCTCCCAGCCAAGCTCCTTTTTGATTTTGCTGCAGTCGATTGCATAGCGCGCGTCATGGCCAGGGCGGTCCTTTACATGGACGATTGTTTTTTCAACGTCAGAAGCGGTTTTGCCGACTTTTGGTGAAGTAAGCTCGATTACCTTGTGCAGCAGCTTGATGTTCTGCCATTCATTCTCACCGCCGATGTTGTATTTTTCGCCTGTCTTACCAGAATTTACAATCTGCCAGACGGCACGGTTGTGGTCCTCAACATAAATCCAGTCCCTTATGTTCTTGCCCTCACCGTAAACAGGAAGATTCTTTCCGTCGCGGATGTTAGAAATCATGAGCGGTAAAAGCTTTTCCGGGAACTGATAGGGACCGTAATTGTTGGTGCAGTTTGAAAGCGTGATTGGAAGGCCGTAAGTGTGATAGTAGGCCATTACAATGTGGTCGCTGCTTGCCTTTGAAGAAGAATATGGGCTTCGCGGGTCATAAGGAGTTGTCTCAGTAAAGTAGCCGGTTTCGCCCAAAGAGCCGTAAACCTCGTCAGTTGAAATATGATGGAAAAGAACGTCATCACGCGGCCTGTCCAGTGAGATTCCCCAGTAATTTCTGGCAACGTCAAGAAGCGTGAAAGTACCCATTACGTTGGTCTTAATGAAGGCTTCCGGCCCCAAAATCGAGCGGTCAACATGGCTTTCAGCCGCAAAGTGAATCACAGTGTCGATGTCATACTGCTTGAAGATTCGCTCAATCTCGACACGGTCGCAGATGTCAACTTTCTCAAAGAAATATCGTCGTTCGTTCTCAGGCACACCTTTTCCGAATTTTTCCTCGACCATAGAAAGGTTCTCAAGGTTTCCGGCGTAAGTAAGGGCATCGACATTGACGATTCTGCCACTAAAGCCTGAGTCCATGAATTCAGCAGAGCCTGTAGCGCTAAGCCCGAAAAGATAGTTGATGAAGTTTGAGCCGATAAAGCCAGCCCCACCGGTGATAAGTATGTTATTTAATTTTCTTGCCATAATTATTCTCCAAATATTAAGAATTTCTCACAGAGAACACAGAGTTCACAGAGAGAATAATAATATGTTTTCTCTGTGCTCTCCAAAGCTCTGTGAGGAATTTATTCTCCAATCCATTTACCGTTGATGTCAAAATAGCGGCCGTTAGCATCGAATGCCGGGTGTCTGCCGTCCTTTTCTGAAAGAAGAGGCTCGATTTCAGGAGCGACAGCCTTCCAGTCGATTCCGATTGTAGGATCATTCCACATTAAGCCGCCCTCGCCTTTGGGGTCGTAGAAGTCGGTGCACTTGTAGGCAAAGACAGCTGATTCAGAAAGGACATAAAATCCGTGGGCAAATCCTTCCGGGATATAGAACTGATTTTGCTTTTCGCTATCGAGAATAACACCGTAGTATTTTCCGAATGTGGCAGAGCCCTTGCGAATGTCAACCGCAACGTCAAAAACCCTGCCTGAAACGGCACGTACAAGCTTTCCCTGAGGGTGAGCCTTCTGAAAATGCAGGCCGCGCAAAACGCCCTTACTTGAAGAAGACTGGTTGTCCTGCACGAACTTCATTTTGAGTCCGGCCTCAAAAAAGTCTTTTTCGGAATAAACCTCAAAAAAATATCCGCGCGCATCCCCGAAGACTTTCGGCTGAATCTCATACAAGCCCTCAAAAATCTTTCCGTCTGATGACACGCATTTTTTAAACTCAAACATAATTAAACTCCAAAGAATTTCTCACAGAGGACACGGAGGACACAGAGATAAAATACCACTCTGTGTCCTCTAAAGCTCTGTGAGGAATTTTATCGTTCTGCGATGTATTTTAGATATGTGCCGTAATCTGTCTTGTAGCCTGATGCAAGCTCAAGAAGCTCTTTTTTTGAAAGCCAGCCGTTTGCATAGGCAATTTCTTCGATGCAGCTTACATACATTCCCTGACGCTTTTCGATTGTGGCGATGAAGTTGCTTGCCTCCAAAAGTCCGTCATAAGTTCCCGTGTCGAGCCAGGCCATTCCGCGCCCAAGAAGCTCCACAGAAAGGTTGCCCTTTTCAAGATATGCGTTGTTTACGGCAGTGATTTCGATTTCACCACGGGCAGAAGGCTTTACCTCGCCTGCGATTTTTACGACCTCGTTGTTGTAAAAATAAAGGCCTGGAACAGCATAGTTTGATTTTGGCAGCTTTGGCTTTTCTTCGATTCCGAGCACTCTGCCACTTTTGTCAAATTCTACGACACCGTAAGCCGTAGGATCCTTTACCATGTAACCAAAAATGACAGCCTCTGAAGATTTTGACTCAATTTTTTTGCGGGCATTTTTGAGTGTCTGAGTAAAGCTCTGACCGTAGAAAATGTTGTCACCCAGAACAAGAGCCACATCATCGTTTCCGATAAAATCTTTACCGACTATGAAAGCATCGGCAAGTCCCCTGGGTTCCGTCTGAACGGCATATTCAAATTTCATTCCGAGCCATTTACCGTCACCAAAAAGTTCCTTGAACAGGGAAATGTCCCGCGGAGTTGAAATAATAAGAACCTCACGGATTCCAGCGAGCATGAGGCAGCTAAGGGGGTAATAAATCATGGGCTTGTCATAAAGAGGCAGAATCTGCTTTGAGACAGCCTTTGTAATCGGATAAAGACGAGTGCCGCTTCCACCGGCAAGAATAATTCCTTTCATATCTGGGATTATATCATTGTCGCATTAAAAAAAAAAGTATATAATTGAATTCATGGCAGTAATTGAACTCAAGAATGTAAGCAAAATATATCAGATGGAAAAGGTTCAGGTAAAGGCAGTTGACAATGCATCCTTTAAGATTGAACAGGGTGAATTTGCAGCCCTTTCAGGTCCATCCGGCTCTGGAAAATCAACCCTCCTTAACATGATAGGTCTTATCGACCTTCCAAATTCCGGTTCAATTATTCTTGAAGGTACAGACGTCTACAAGGGAGTTGACCTTGAAAAGTCAAAAAAAGTTCCTTTCAAAATTGATTCAAAACTTACCGAACTCCGCCGCAGCCATTTGGGATTCATTTTTCAGACTTTCAACCTTATTCCCGTTCTGAACGTATGGGAAAACATCGAATTTCCCCTGACACTTGGTCCATCTCCTGCAAGCACAAGCCTTTCATCATCCGAAAAAAAAGACTGGATTGAATTTTTGCTTGAGACTGTCGGTCTTTCTGACTGGCGTGGACACAAACCTTCAGAACTTTCAGGCGGCCAGCGTCAGCGTGTGGCAATAGCCCGTGCCCTTGTCACAAAAGCTCCGATTATCCTTGCCGACGAACCTACCGCAAACCTTGACTCAAAGAACGGCGATCAGATTCTTGAACTCATGAAAAAACTCAATCAGGAACTCAAAACAACTTTCGTATTTTCAACCCACGATGCAAAAATCGTAGCCCTGAGCGACCACGTAATCAAAATCCGGGACGGCAAAATTCAAAACGAATAAATCTAGCCTAAAATCTGCCGCCACAAGCCTAATAATCCAGGTTGATTGTAAGATATGTGCCTATTGTAAGCTTGTATTTGCGGAATTTGTTGCTTTCTGCGCCATATTCGTACTTTACTCCATTGCGCCAGTCGCAGTGTGGCATGATTCTTGAGAAGATTATTCCGCTTTTAAAGAAGCCTGTCTTATCAGTAATGTTGTGGTTCCACTGGGCAGCAACCTTTATGTCCTTGGCAGGCCCAAGTTTAGCCATGCCGATTTCAAAGGCAAACCTGTTGGTAAAAAACTTTTCGTCAGATTCAGGATTCGGACGGTAAATATTCTGAAATTCACAATTAAAGCCGATATAAGGGGCAGAGTCTGACCAAAGCCTGTACGTACCTGCCGTTGAAATTATTCGCTTTATGGCAGACAAATCCTCAAATTTTGACCTGAACATTTCCTTTGTTTTTTCACCGTCAACTATGCGGGCCATGGACTGACCGTATAAATCAAAACCAAGAACAGTCCTTTTAAGTTCCAGTCCGACAATAGGAAGCTGGCTGTTTTTTGCGTCCGCACCGTATGACAAAGGAAATCGCCTGCCAAAAAAGTTTATAGATGTGCCAAAAACGATGAATTCCGCACTGGCCGCAAGTGACATGTCTTTAGTTCCCGGCTTTTTTTTGGAAGACTCTTCATTGTACATGGCTAAAGCCGTAAAAGTATGGTTCCAGAAAGGAATTTTGACAATGCCTGAAATATAATCCCTGGAATCGTAGAGAATGTTCGTAAAAAGAGCGTCATTTATATTGTCATCATTGTCATTTTTTTCGTTTCCGCTGTCTTTTTCATCATAATAATCTGAAAAAAGCCTTATGTTGCCCCAGACAGATTTTTTTTTGCCGGCCGTAATGTAAATTCGGTTCAGCATGAGATAGTCAAAATACATCTCGTAAAGGTAGAGAAGATGATTGCTTTCGGTATCACTGTCATCTTTGGGCATGCTCGTCTTAAGTACCCCCTTAAGGGCCAGATATTTGTCCGGACGGGTGGTAAAATAAATGTAATTCTTAAAGTCGAAGTAGACGGTTGCATCGTTGGTCATGGATTCGTGAAGGTAAGCTCCGCCAAATTCCGTATTCATTTTGCCGGAAACTTCAATTGGAAATTTAATCGTACCCAGCTGCAGGCTGTAATCCGTACCGGCCTTGATGTCTTCTTTTACGACGGCTTCATCTGTATCTTCCGCATCATTAAAAAGGGAATCAAAATCATCGGCAGCTTCTTCGGCACCTGCGTCTTCAGAAACGGGCCTTTTTTCAATAACTTCAAGAAGATAGGCTTCTTCCCCTTCTTCGAATTCTTCAGACTGAGAATACAAAAAAAGAGGAAGAAAAATCAGAATAAACAATATGGAGAAAGAAAGTTTTAACTGCTGCACTTTATTACTTGCCGCTCATCAATTCAAGATATGGCTTAGTGTAAACGGCATCGTCTTGTTTTGCAAGAGTGGCATTTGAGATTGAAATAGATGTGGATTCATAGCTCATTTTGCCGTTTATTTTTTTGCCCTTGAGGTTGTCCTGAATGACCATACTTACGGGAATTTGATAAGGCAAGCCGTTTTCATAAACTTTCTGATATGACGGAATGGCAGTCGTGCGCAATTTCTGGCCAGAAAGGGAATAGTCTTCCTTTTTACGGGTAAGACCGTCATCTTTTGTGACCCATAGTTTTATCTGCGGGTAGTCTACATTTTTACCCTTTGCCTTGAGTGTAAAGAGAACACATTCAAATTTGCCCAGCTTCGTTTCCTCAAAAGCGGCTATAGTGTAATCAGAAGAATATTTTTGAGGAGCGAAATCAGACGTGTTAGCATTCGTTCCCTGAAATTTGTCCTTTGAGCTGGAGAAAGTAAAGCGTCTGTCGGCTGGATCATAGAACCAGATGCTGTTCTCGGTCTGAAGGTAGCCCTTGCCCTTGTCCTTTAAAGGAGCCTGAATAAGAATTGTCCATTTGAGCTCACTGTCGCGACGGTAAATAGTTGCATTGGTGACACTTCTGCCTTCACCAGGTTTTTGCTGGGCCACCTCGTAGCTGGCAGTAAAGTCAGTAGAATAAAAGGCCGTGGAATCTTCTGCCTTTTTGAGAAGGGAAAGTGCCTCAGAATCAGTGATGGCATGAAGAGAAAAAGACAAAGCAAAAAATGCAAAGACTGATGAAAGAAAATGTTTTTTAAAAGCGTAGTTATTCATGGCAAACTCCTTGAAATGCCGGATATTTTACTCTGTTACGGCCAAAGCCTCAACCGGCATGATTTTGATTGACTTGAAGGTTGCATACAACACAGCAAGCAGCGTGGCCAAAATGACCGAAACAATCACAGCCACACTTTTTAGAACATCGGCACGGGGGCAAAGGTTACCTTTTTCAAGGAACATATCGAATGAAGGAATAAATGAAAAGTCAAAGACCGATATGAATGAACAGCCAAGGACTGTAAGGATAATTCCTCCAAGGCAGCCTGTAAGCAAAAGAAGGAAAGACTCAAAAAGAAGCGTGGAAACGATGGAAGACTTTTTCATACCCACAGCCATGTAGATTCCGATTTCATTGATGCGCTTCATAATCAAAACCCTGTAAGTACTTCCGATTCCGGCAATGATGATGAGGGTCAGAATGACAACAATAAATGTGATGATTGCGTCCATGGCAAGCTGCATTATTTCAACATCGTTAAGGTTTGCAGAAAGCGGAATAAAGCCCCATGTTTCAACCTTGAAGGAATCGACGTCGATGAAGTCATCCTTGTCGTCAACCCAATGGTACAGATTTAGCCCTTTTGACAGCGAATCGTAAAAGGCATGGAGCTTTTTGACCGTAATATTTTCATGGGGAAAGTTGACGCAGATTCTGTTGGCGTAATCAGGGGGACGACTGTAAGCTGCTTTGAGGAAATTAAAGTCAAAGTAAGAAGTGTACATGCCAAAGACGCTTGAATCCTGAAAGATTCCCTTGACTTCAATCTGAACAGTATTGAGGATGTTGTCAAAAGTTTCAAGCTGGAGGGTAATTTCGTCGCCGACATGAACTCCAAGCATCTTTGCGATTGGAAGGGAAATGAAAACCCAGTTTTTCTGCTCCGGGCTATCCAGCACATTCTGAATTCCACCCTCGGTAAAGGTAAAGCTTGAAAGAAGAGGACTTTCATTTTCGATTTCGATTCCCTTGAAAGTCTGCTGCAGGGCCTGAACTCCCTCAAAGTAAAAAGAGCCCCGCCTTCCGTCAAGTTCGATTCTAGGAGATACAATCGCGCTTGCAGGAAGCAGGGATTTTACGGTCGCAAGATGCTCTTCGTAATTATACATATCAAGCCAGGCTCCGTCTTTTGCGCACATGAGGGCAAAATCACCGCCGTAGTAAATTTTGGCTTTTTGATTAAGGGAATGAATCATGCCGGTGCTGACTGCGATTGCTCCAAGGGAAATTGCCACACCAAACATGCATACAAGAAAAAGAGAAACATATTGATTTTTGCGATAGATAAGGGAACGGAGCGCAATTTTTGTCTGATACATTACTTTACCCCCTGCATTGCCTGAACCGGATTGACCCTAATGGCATTGATAAGCGGATAAATCCATGCGATCGCCCCTATAAAAAGCGAAAGTGAAAAGGCTCCGCACAAATTCGTGCAGGTAACGGAAGTGCTTAAGACAGAGCCGCCGAAAAGCTGCACAAGAAAAGCATTGGAAAATGTAACATGAATCTGATTTACCAAAAAAGAAGCAAAAAGACCGAGCAGACAGCCCAAGATTCCGGCGGCAAAGGCCATAATCATGGTTTCAGCGGCACATTCCCTGGTAATGTAACGTTTGTTAGCCCCGATTGCCCGCATGGTACCGATTTCACGGATACGGTCAAGAACATTGATTACCAGAGTGTTGTTAACGACAATGAATCCGGCTCCAAGAATAATGATGATTCCGATATTGAGGATGAGGCGAAGGATAAAAAGATAGAAAGCCGTGCTTCCGGCTGAAGAACGCCAGTTTACAGCCTCGCAGGGCCAGTCATTTTTGGCGAAGGTACGGTTCAGTAATTTTATGGTCTGCTTTACCTTTTTGGGATCCTTGACCTGACAGATTATGAAATTCCAGGATGAGCTGTCCGTATAACTGTTCTGAAAGGCCTGGAGTTCTTCCTGAGAAATTACAACTTCTTCGGTCAAAACGCCCCCGCTCACATCTTCTGCCTCTGAGAAAAGGTCGTCAAGATCGGAGGCATTGAGCATGTCCTCTACATTTTCTGAAAGCTCGATTTTTTCTGCGGAAGATAAATCCGCCATATCCATGATTGCACGTACAGTCTCAGGATTTGTAAGGACAATCTTGTCAAGGATGGTATTTTCAACTGAATATTCATAGATTGCCGTAAGGGGAACAGCCCTGATTCGAGACGAAAACCCTTCGCTGATAGCAAACTGAAGGGTATCCCCTATTTTGACGTTCATATTCTCTGCATATTTTTTGGAAAGCATGATCCCCTTTTCGCCGTCTTTCCAGGGGCTTCCTTCAATAATTTTAACAGACTTCATTAAGTCAAGGTATTTAAGGGCAGGAACACCGAACATGTAGCATTTTTGGTCTTCACTGTCGCTTGAAAGCTGAGATATGCCAGAAACCTGTGGAACCAAATCTGCTATGAGGGGATTTTCTGCAAGATAAGCATGAATTTCATCGTAGGGCACAAGATTTGGAAGCTCCGTGAGTTTGCCAGTGACTGGAGTTTCGTCACCAAAAAGAGAAAGAGGCGACTTGTATTGGGGGCGGATAAGGATGTCACCAGTGAAGCTTGAGACAAATGTTTCCTGAACGCCCTGCTCCGTGCTGTCAAAAACCGCATTGGTAACGACAAGCATCATAACCGCAAAAGCGATGAAAAGGATTATGACAAAGGAACTTTTTTTAGAAATGATGTTCTTGAAGGCAAGATAGAGAAGCATATTTAATATTATAGAAAAAAATCCCGCATAATTCAATTGAAAAAAAATGCAGGAGCAAAAAAATTCGACAATTGAAGAAATGAGGTGTATCATAAATCTAAAAGGAGGCATGATAAAAATTACATCCGTGTAATTTTTATCACGGCCAAGTTTTCGCCGTTGGCGAAAACTTGCTTTTCCGTTGTCTCCGTGCAACGCCGCTAACGCGGAGTTTTTTAAAGAGGCATTATAAATGTCAAAAACAGCTGTCATTACCGGAGGTTCCCGTGGAATCGGAGCCGCAATGAGCTTGAAGCTTGGCGAGCTCGGTTACAACGTAGTCATCAATTACAGAAGTGAGTCTTCAAAGGCACTTTCTGACAAAATTGCTTCAGAAATCGAAAGCAAATACCATGTCGGTACGCTTGTCGTCAAAGCTGACGTAAGCAAATACGAGGACTGTGAAAATCTTGTCAAAGAGACAGTAAAAAAATTCGGAGACAATATCGACGTCCTCGTAAACAATGCAGGCATTACAAACAATTCAAACTGGCTCGATATCACCCACGAAGCTTACGAGCGGGTCATCGGAACAAACCTTATGAGTGCCCTTCATATGACACACCTGGTTCTTCCACACATGGTCAACCATTCGTCAAAGGACTCTCAGTGCGTCATCGTCAACACGTCATCTGTAGGCGGACTTACAGGAGTAATCAATCAGGCTGACTACTGTGCCTCAAAATCAGGACTCATCGGTCTTACAAGAGCACTAGCCCTTGAATTTGCAGGTCGTGGCGTACGCGTAAATGCAATCGCACCAGGCATGATCATGACTGACATGCTTCGCGGCGTAAATCAGAATGAACTCAACGCACTTGCAGCAACAATTCCTGAAGGCTACATCGGCAACGTCTCTGACATTGCGGGAGCACTTGCATATATTCTCACCGCTCCTTATGTTACAGGTCAAGTAATTTCACCGAACGGCGGATTTGTACTTCAGTAAGTTAAAATTAGGAAACTAACAAAAGGGCTGTTCTTTAGGGCAGTCCTTTTTTGTTATATGGAATTGATTCTGTTAAGAATTAAAGATATTATAAAGCAATGAAGAAAATTCTATTTCTCTTTGTGACATTTTTTGTATTTGATTCAATTTTTGCACAGGAAGCCTTAAAATCAACAGAAGAAGAATATTACGACTTTCTTTCACTTCAGGGATTAGTTGAACGCCCTACCCTTGGCTACCGCACATTAAGCGACTCGGAATGGAAATTTGCAATTGACGAAAATGGAAACAGTCTCAAAGACTCAGAAGACAATATCTGGAAAGAAAATAATCTCGGCACAAAACGAACTCTATGGGAATCAGGCACAGAAAGCGAAAACTGGTTCTTACGGGGAATTGACAAAAGCATAAAACTCAAAATTTACGGTCCGGAATGGTTCAATTCATATAACACCGCAGCCCCCTATGGTCAGAACGACGGCGCACTCTGGCAGGGAAAAGGATATAATACAAGCCTGACCGCGGGTGCACGGCTTGAAGGATACGGTTTTGCGCTGACGGTTAAGCCACAGGTGAGTTTTTCACAGAACAAGGAATTTGAACTGATGAACAACAGTGCATATTACACAAATAAATATGCATACATCTGGGGCTATGGAAATAATGTTGGTGCAGACGCTCCGCAAAGATTTGGCGATTCTTCATTTTGGTCTTATGACTGGGGTGATACGGAATTCCGCTGGTCATGGAAGACTTTTACACTTGGTTTCGGCTCGCAGGCAATTTGGTTAGGCCCTGCATGGCTCAATCCTCTTTTACATTCAAACAACGCGGCGACATACCCAAAATTCGACATAGGACTCCGCAAAACACAAATCAGCATGCCTTACTTCGGCTGGAATCTGGGATATATCGAGGCTCGGATATGGATTGGGCAGCTTACAGAAAGTGATTATTTTGATAAGGAATCTTCCAACGACCACAACCAAATTACCGGCATGACATTTTCATACTCTCCGTCATTTTTACCAGGTCTTGTGCTTGGAATAAACAAGATATGCCTGAGCAAATGGGATGACAATGAGTTTTACAAGTATTTGAATCCCCTGTACGGTATGGGAGGAGCTTCAGACGGAAACGAAGTTGAAGATCAAAAGATTTCTTTTACGGCAGACTGGCTGGTTCCAAAAGGCGGAATCGATGTTTATGCAGAATTCGGCATAGATGACCACATCAATGGAGACGATACACTATCTTCATATATAACACATTACTGGCACACATTCACATATACTTTCGGTCTCAAAAAGGAACTTTCCATTTCAAAAGAAAAAAATTTACACGGGGAAGTAATTTTTGAATGGAACAACACTGAAATGTCCCAAGACATGTATGCTAACTGGCCGACAAACTTTGGATTTCATCACGCCATAACACAAGGCTATACAAACAAAGGTCAGTGGCTTGGCTCAGGAGTTGGTTATGGTGGACAAAGTCAATTTTTAGCTTTCAAGTTATACTATTCAAAGGGTACAACCCTCTTATATCTTCACAGATATAACCCAGACAATAATTTTTTGTTTAAGGAAGCAGTTTATGATGTTTCTACAGGTGAAAAAGGAGCATTACATGCAAGAACATGGAATTATTATAAGGGAATCCTATCTATCGGAGTTCAATCTGAACATTTTATAAACGATTATATTCGTCTAGGCTACGGACTTTCCTATGCACGAATTGTGAATCCACTATATAATCAGAGTGAAAAATATGATGTGTGGAATAATTTACAATTAAAATTTTCTGGCAAATTATTTTTCTAAAAGCAGGCAGTATGAAAGAAATCTTTTCAGATGAATTAAAATCCTTAGAGCTAGACATTCTTCAAGTTTTTCATGATTTCTGTATAAAAAATGACATAAACTACTCTATTTGCGGCGGTACATTGCTGGGAGCCGTAAGACACAAGGGCTTTATTCCTTGGGATGACGATATTGATGTTTTGATGACAGTTGCGGATTATGAAAAATTTTCAGTTCTTTTTAACAAGGAGCAAAAAAACAGCTGCTACAGATTCATCAATTGTTTTAATGAAAAGCAGTACTTTCAGCCTTTTGGAAAAATCGTCAATACAAAGACTGTTTTAATCGAAAATTATGATCGGAATGTCGATTGCATGGGAGTTTATATAGATTTGTTTCCAGTTCATGGGCTTCCATCAGACACAAAAAAACGTGATTTTTACTGGAAAAAGATTTTTAAGCTTAGAAATTTCAATTCAGTCTTATATCAGCGAAACCTAGAGTCTGAAGGAAAAATCAAGCATTGTGTTAGAAATATATTATTTTTTCTGCTGCGCTTTATTCCCGCAAATACTTTTTCAAAAATAATTTATTCAATGGCCAAAAAAAATGATTTTCAGGCTTCAACTTTTGTTGCCTGTTCTGTTTTTGGTTACGGAAAGAAGGAAGAACTTCCCAAGTCATCTTTTAATTCATATATTGACATAACTTTCGAAGATCGAACTTTCAAGGCAATGTGCGGATATAAGACATATCTTAGCAATCTTTACGGGGCATACATGGAACTTCCTCCTGTAGAAAAACAAGTTCGAAAACATAATTTCAAGGCCTATTGGAGAGAAATATGACGACTCTAAGCATTAGCTTTCCGCCAGACTTTTTTAAAGAAGAAGTTCGATGCAATTATAAAATAACCTCACAAATGAAAGAAGTTTGGGCTGTCGAGTTGGATTTATTAGTAAGGCTCCAGAAAGTTTGTGAAAAATACAATATTGAATATTTTGCTGACGGCGGAACTCTTCTAGGTTGCGCGAGACACAACGGCTTTATTCCTTGGGATGATGACATTGACATTGCAATGACAAGAGAAAACTATGACAAATTTTGTAAAATCGCAGAAAGTGAATTTCAATATCCATATTTTTTGCAGACAGAAAAAACTGAAAGTGGAACAGTATTCGGTTATGCAAAATTCTGCAATTCTGACACAACCATGTTGTTAAAATGCTTTGAAGGCAGAAATTTTAAATATAATCAGGGAATTTGCATAGATATCTTTCCACAGGATAAAATTCCGGACGACACAAAAGAAATGAATTATTTTTTCACAAGACTTCAATATCTTAAGGCAAAAGGAAAACAATTCAGAAACCGACTTCATAACGACCATGGGGAACATAATTTAGCAAAAGTTTTTCTTGCAGCCTTAGTAAAGCTTATGCATATCAAAAACTTCTGCTACTTCAGGTTTGAAAAAGAATGCCAAAAATATAACCTGCAAAACACAAAATATATGGCAAGTATTTCCTTCAGGCCAGAAAGAAAAATAGGTTTCAAGGAAATTTCAGCCTATAAAGAAATCGAAATGTTGCCATTTGAATTCATAAAACTTCCCTGCCCCAAAAACTATAACCAATACCTTTCTGATTTCTACGGAGACTGGAGAACTTTCAAAAAAGGCACTTCTTTTCATGGAAATGTTTTCTTTGACACTGAAAAATCATATAAAGAATATTTAAAATAATGCTTCGATTAGTCTTTAAAATATGGAGGATTTTTACATGTCTACTATAGCAATTATAATTGCAGGCGGTTCCGGGCAAAGAATGGGTCAGGATATTCCAAAGCAGTTTATAAATGTAAACGACAAGCCGGTTCTTATGTATACTCTGGACGGCTTTCAGAAACATCCTCAAATAGATTCAATTGAAGTAGTTTGTATCGATGGCTGGCATGACGTCGTCTGGGCTTATGCAAAACAATTCAATATAACAAAACTGAAATGGGTTACATCAGGCGGTGAAACCGGCCAGGAATCAATAAGGAATGGAGTCTATAATCTCAAAGATGTCTGCAAAAAAGATGATCTTATAATAATTCATGATGGAATTCGGCCTCTTGTTGATGCAAGCGTTCTTACAGATGTAATTAAAACTACTAAAGAATTTGGAAACGCAGTCTCAGCCATGCCATACAATGAACAAATCTTTGTAGTAGCAGAAGATGACAATTCAACAACTACACAATACATTCCACGGGAAACACTGCGTAGAGTCTCAACCCCACAAGGCTATACCTACGAAAAACTTGACTGGGCCTACCACAAAGCTTTTGCAGAAAAAATCGGAATTTATGGTTCTGCTTACACAAATACAATGATGGTGGAACTTGGTGAACGCCTGCATTTTGCAGCCGGCTCAGACAAAAATATAAAGCTCACTACAAAAGATGATCTTGAAATGTTCAAGGCATACCTAAAAACAGAGAAGGACAGCTGGCTAAAATAATGTTTCGAACAGACAATCCGCTTTACCGTGAAGATATTTTAAATTCTCTTTCACTTGATTTGCCTTGGGAGAAGTTTGACGGCAAATCTATAATGATAGCAGGAGCAACGGGCACTATCGGAACATACCTTGTAGATCTTCTTCTGATGCTGCAGGAAAAAAAACACATTTCATTTGATATTATCATTGTCAGCAGAAATAAGAAACGTTTCGAAGAGATTTTTTTTCCTTACATTCAGAACAAAAAACTCATTTTTTTTATGCACGATGTAAATGAAACCTTCAAAAATGCTCAAGATTATAAGCCTGATTATATTTTTCATCTTGCAAGCAATACTCATCCTGTGAGCTATGCACGAGAACCAATATCCACAATTCTCACAAATGTATTGGGCTTAAAAAATCTTTTGGATTATGCATCAAATCATGACACAAAACGCGTTGTATATGCATCATCCGTTGAAGTTTATGGTGAAAACCGTGGTGATGTGGAAAAATTCAATGAAAACTACTGCGGTTACATTGACTGCAATACACTGCGGGCGGGTTATCCGGAAGGAAAGCGAACGGGAGAGGCTCTTTGCCAGGCATATATTGCAGAAAAAAAACTGGACATCGTTATTCCTAGATTTTCAAGAATTTATGGCCCAACAATGCCATTTGAAGACTCAAAAGCCGTATCACAATTCATAAAAAATGCAGTCAATAATGAACCCATAATTTTAAAATCTGACGGAAATCAGTTATATTCGTATGCATATATTTCAGATGCTGTAAATGCCCTGCTCTTCTGCCTTTTTTTCGGTAAAAATGGCGAGGCCTATAATGTTTGCGGAAATGAATCTGACATTCATTTAAAAGATTTGGCACAGACTTTGGCTGAAATCAGTAATACATCTGTCAAACATGAAATTCCCAAAGAAAAAGAAAGTCAGGGATTTTCTAAGGCGACTAAGGCTTTGATGGATTCAAACAAAATCAAACAATTAGGCTGGGAGGGAAATTATCCCCTAAGAAAAGGACTGGAAAGAACAATTTCAATTCTTAGAACAATTTATGCGGATAAAGTAAAATGAAGCAAAAATCTCTTAAAAGAAATGCAGCCTTAAATTTTATCAAGGCGCTAATGAATATTATATTTCCAATAATCTCATTTCCCTATGCCTCGCGAATTCTCATGCCGGAAGGAATCGGTAAAGTCAATTTTGCAAATTCAATAATTGAATATTTTACCATGATTGCCATTCTTGGTGTAAATACTTATGCAGCCAGAGAAGCTTCTAAAATCCGCGATGACAAGAATAAATTATCAAAATTCACAAAGGAAATACTGACTCTAAATTTTTTTTCTACATTTATTGCATATATTCTGTTTATTCTCTGTTTCTTCTTTTTTGAAAAGTTGAACGAATACAAAATTGTCCTCCTCATCTGCTCCACAAAAATTTTGTTTTATTCCCTTGGAACAAACTGGCTTTTCATGGCCAAAGAAGAATTCGGATATATAACTCTCCGACAGACCATTTTTCAGGTACTCAGCCTGATTTTTCTTTTTATTTTTGTACGCAAGAGTGAAGATTATCTAATCTATGCCGGTATCGGAGTATTTGCTAATGTTGGAGCAAATATATTTAATTTTTTATATGCAAGACGTTTTATTGATTTTAAGGCAAAAATACATCTGGAACTGAAAAAACACATAAAACCCATATTCACTTTTTTTGGAACTTCCTGTGCAGGAAAAATTAACAGCGTGCTTGATACTACAATGCTTGGATTTCTTGCCGGAAATGTCTCGGTTGGATTTTATTCAGCTGCAATCAAAGTTAATCACATGGTTGTTGAGTTGATAACATCAACAGTAAGTTCATTTTTGCCAAGAACATCATATCTGCTTGAACAGAAACAGGATAATGAATATCAAAAACTCGTATCAAAGATATTCAAAATCACCTTTTTTTTCAGCCTTCCAGCCACAGCAGGACTTTTTATACTAAGCCGGCCGCTAATACTGATTTTCAGTGGAAGCAGATATATTCCTGCAACAGCAACCATGCAACTGCTATCTCTTTTGATTTTGCTTCAGACAATAAACAGTTTCCTAAATAATCTGATTATTACCCCCCAACGAAAAGAGAAATTTTTACTATATGCACAATTAGCTGCATTATTTCTAAACATTACATTGAACTATATTTTCATAAGCAGATGGGGAGTTTTTGGAGCAGGATTTGCAACATTAATCGTAGAATTAACACTACCATCCATAAAATTAATACCTGCATGGAGATATATATGGAACATAGAAAACTCCATTTCAATATTAAAATCTTTTACAGGAAGTTTATTTATGTTTTTTGCAATATACCTTATAATGCCCTACATTCATTCGCCATCTTTGTGCATAGCAATAATTACAATAACAGGAACGGCAATATATGCTATTTTGGAACTTCTTATGAAAAACGAACCTGCCATCATGCTTCTCGAAATTTTAAGGAAACGTATTAAATAACGACTAAATGACCGGTCTTCTGAAATCAGCATAGTGTTTTATATTCAGTTTGTGAATCACCCTTTTTAGCTGCCATTTTAAAAGCTCAACTCCTGTCAGTTTATGCACGAGATGGAGTTTTTTACCAGTATATTCTTTATAAAACTTTCTATAGAGTTTTTTTAGTGGATGATTACACTCTGTATGCCAAGGCTTGTATGTAGAAGAAAAATGTAATATACATGGATTTTTCACAGCAGAATCAATTTCTTTATAAAATCTTTCAGAAATCAGCATATCTGTTTTTTCAAAAAAATAGCCTTGCATTAAATTGTAGCGAAAATCAGCCCATAATACCGTGTCATTTAGCACATGATTCAAAGCATCTTGATCATGCCACAAGCAGGATTCAGGCTCACGGGCAATATAATCTAGACAATTCTGCATTACATTGTGCTCTCGCCACCATTCAAGGTTTATAAGCATGACTCCTGCACAAAAATATCCATTTTCTTTTGGGTATTTTAATCGCCGAAAATTTTTAGGATCATCATTTCGCTCATCATGGATAACGGCACAAGAATAGTCTCTTAAATCTGTATTATAGAATTCATTTATAGTGTCAACACAAAGAACATCTCCATCAAGGAAAAGAACTTTATCTACATTTTGTGGCAAAAGCTTTGGAAAATAAATACGGTAATAAGTTGCAATGGAAACATGATCATCCGCACGAATCGGGAAATCAGTGAAAAGATCTTCCGGTAAAGAAATAATTTTAAGGACAACATTTTCTTTATATGGCTTGATAAAAGACTCTAAAACAGCGACATGCTCACAAGACAAGCCTTTCGTTACAATATAGATTTCAAAAAACTCATTCGGATTTGAACTGAGGACCGAGGCAATCGTAGTTCCAGTTGGAAGGACATAATTCTCATCGGTTATAAGGACAATATTCATCATAATACGACACTACTAATTATAAATGAAAAAAAATATATCTTCAATTGAAAAATACAGGTTTAGAAAGCAAATATATTTGCTCAATTATGTTTTTTTTTCCAAATCTTTCTTTATTTGTGTAGTAGAAATCTCATGGGTTCGCTCTAAATAGACCACATCGCAATACTCTTTTAAAAAGTCAAATTTTCCCTTCCAGTCGTCGCCCATAACAAATGTGTCAACATGGTATTCCTTTACATCGCTCTTTTGTCGAAATAGCCTATTTTTTCCTCAAAACGCTGAACAAGTTCCGAATAGCGGTTGGAAGAAAAGTTTTCTATGCTCTGTTTTAACTCAGTATTATTTTTTGTCACGACAAATGGTGTTTCTTCCAATGAAAAGTAGAAACCTCTTTCCTTTGTTTTATAATGTTCATAGACTGTAGCGAAAACAAAAGCAGGTCGTTTCGTTATTGCAAAATCATAAATGATTGAAGAATAGTCAGTTATCACACAATCAGAAACAAAAAGAAGTTCCTGTGAATCTGGATATGTTGATATATCAGTAACAAACCCTGGAATATTTAATTTTGATTTCATAAAAACCATTTGAGGGTGCAAGCGAATAAAAATCTTCCATGTGCCACCGAATTTCTGTTCAATAGTTGATTTTAAAAGTTGATAATCAATGCTGTATACAGAAGTATCTGCACTATTTCGGAATGTTGGTGCATAAAGGCATATCTTTTCGTCATTAAGACAATTCAGTTCTTTTCTTATTTCAGATTTTTTTGCTTCATCTGTTGAAAACAGAATATCGTTTCTTGGTGAACCTGTATCGATAATTTTTCCGGCATACCAAAATGAATTTTTATAAATGTTATGAAGATGTTGAGTGCCTGCAACACACAGGTCTATGTATCTTGAGTCTTTTTTTGCCTGCCTTACATATTTTCTTTCTAGCTTATCTTCGACATCTTTTTCGATCTTTTTTAATGCAACTGCACCATGCCAAACCTGCAGATAAAACTGCCCTTTTCGTTTTGGAACAAAAAATGCCTTTCTAAAGTTATCTATCCAAAACTTTTCAGTTGCAAGTTCGTATAGAGGTCCGCGTTTTTTTGGAAATACAGACGCAGCAAATATAATTTAAGCATATTACTCAACGACTTGCTAAGACTATAAAAAATCAGATAATATATTCTTATTACAGGGAATCAAAAAAATGCTGAATGTTATTTTTGGCGATGTAAAAGAGGCTATTTACAATACATCAGTCTATTTTGACAACTCATATCTAGACAGCTGGATTACAAGTTCATTTGGGAAAAAAATCATCAAACAGATAGATAAGGCAGATGTCTTAAGTGCCCAAGCTGTTGACAGTCATGCGCTGGGGGTCATTCCCGTCACAAAAATTTCCGGTGGAGCAAAGACTCTTTTGCTGGTGCTCAACGAGCCGGAAAAAATTTTTAATGTATCAACATGCGGCAATAACTGTGCACCGCTGCTTTTGGAAATTGCGGATAATCTTAAAACAGACGTAACCGTGAATCTGCGCCACATCATGGATTTTGGGAACAAAACCTTTAATATAAAAATACTGAATGTAAACAAAATAGCACATAATATGAAGGAATTTGTAGAGATTTTGATTCCTCTATTGCATCACGAGGCTTAAAAATGAAAGGTTCGTACGAAGTGATTGTCCAAAACCGAAGACTTCAATACAAATTCACAATCTCAAGAAACATCACGATTCTTCGTGGCGATAGCGCGACAGGAAAAACAACTCTGATAGAAATGATTCATTCCTACCAATTGAACGGAGAACAAAGCGGTATCAATATTTCCTGCAAAAAACAATGTATCGCATTAGAAGGAAACGATTGGCAGCTTTTGTTGAATCAAATTGACGATAGCATTGTCTTTATTGATGAAGGTAATGCATTTGTTTATTCTCAGGATTTTGCCGAAGCCGTAAAAAACAGCAGCAATTATTATGTGATTGCAGTCAGAAATAATCTATATAATCTTCCATACAGCATCACTGAAATTTACGGAATAGAAAATGTATCTGGAAACAAATATCAGGGAACAAAGCGACTTTACAGCCGACTCTATAATCTCTATGAGAAAAACACTCCAATAGCAAAAAATCCGGAGCTTGTAATCGTAGAAGATGCTAAGTCTGGCTATGAATTTTTTAAGAATGTTTGCGGTAGTTTTTCTATTCCATGTGTGTCGGCAATGGGAAAATCAAAAGTCAGCGCAAAAGTTCTGGAATCATCTGCTGACAATATCCTTGTTATAGCTGACGGTGCAGCCTTTGGCTCAGAAATTGAAAGTCTGGTGCAATTAAGGTACTCAAAAAATATTGGAATTTATCTTCCAGAATCGTTTGAATGGCTTATTTTAAATTCAGGCCTTATCAAAAACGGAGATATAAATCAAATTCTTGAAAAACCATCAGATTATATTGACAGCCAAAAGTATTTCAGCTGGGAAGTCTTCTTTACGGATTTGCTCATAAAGTCTACAAAGGGAACTTATCTTGAATATTCAAAATCAAGATTGAATACGACCTATAAACAGGAAAATGAAACAAAATCTATTTTAAGAAAAATGCCAAAACTGTTTGAATATCCTCCCCCCAAAAATTTGTCAAACTAACGCATTGTTAAAGATTTCTGTTAATACAAAATTTGAAAATAAGACTTCAACTTTCACTACAAGTCTCTTGCTTTATCCCAAAATGTTGATTTGGCCATATTGCAAGACGAGGCAGCCTTTGCAAGTGACAATTCGTGTTTTTTCCATTTTTTAGCATATATATAAAAGTTATCTGACAAAAATACTGATGGACGTCCAAATTTGACACCACGTTTACGAGCGGCATATATGCCTTCTCTCTGTCTTTGAAGAATAAATTTTCGCTCTGTCTCTGCAACATAGCTCAAAAGAGAAAGGACGAGATCACTTATTAGAGTTCCAAGCAAATCCTTTGAACGTCTTGTATCCAAAAGAGGCATATCCAGAACGACAATATCAGATTTTTTTTCTTGCGTAATAATTTTCCACTGTCTGATAATTTCGTTATAGTTTCTTCCAAGTCGATCTATTGATGTGACAAATAAAACTGAATTTTCATTCAGAATGGAAACCATTTTTTTATAATTATTACGATCAAAATTTTTTCCAGATTGTTTGTCTAGAAAGATATTTTCTTTTTTTGTTACTCCTGCCCTTTTCAAGGAAATAAGCTGTCGATATTCATTTTGTTCCTTTGTGGAAACTCTCATATAGCCATAAAATTCTTTCATAAAGTTTACCTCCAGACATACAGATTTATATTACTAAATCAAGACTTTTATTGTATCAATACAAATTATGAAATCATTGTTACTGCATTGAAGGAAAAAGAGTTTTATAACTTTAATTCTGAATCGTAAATTGCTCCTTCCATTTTTGTATTTTATCATGAGGAAGTTTTATATTTGTTTCAAAATCTGAATTAATAAAAGAAACGAGTTTTTCTACAATTTCATTTCTATAAATTACAGGCAGATTTGTATCAGCTGAAATTCTTAGCGCCCTATCATCAACAGCAATGATTATGCTACGTTTTTTTTTATTCAACGCATGGATACCCGCATGAAGACGAGTACCAACATAATCACAATCATTAGACTCTAGAAATTTTTCAAATGCCTGCAGAGTGTGATCAATTATATTCAACATTTCTTTTTTTGGATAAAGTTCGAAATATTTCAAATCCCGCTTTCCCTGAATCCAAATATTAACGGATTCATATTCTTCAATCAAAGTATCCAAAAGGAAATAGTCTTTTTCTACATTTTGATTATAGTCTGTAAGCGTCGTAACAACGATTTTTGATTTTGAATGAGGAATTTGTTTACAATGGTCAGGGGTTAAATTCCACATAGTTGGACAAGCCGTATTTACAACATTTTCAATTCCAGCTTTTTTTAACAGCTGCTCTGTATAAGAATCCCGGACAGAATGAACAATTGTTTTATCAAGCATTTTTTTATAAAAAAGTCTGGAATAAAAATTTAATCTTTTATGATAATCGTTTGCCCCACAACCAAGAAGACAAAGATTTTTGAGATATTTTACACGAGGTTTGTACCATATGAAATCATGTTCTTCACAGTTTGAAATTATATTCGTTCCCAATACGATTTTCAAATCTCCAGATTCATATGAATCCAAGTTGCCCATAACAGATACCTTGTGAGTGGGAAGAAATTTTGAAATCTTTATTCCCAGGTAGTTCAGAATCTGCAGGCAATATTTTCGAATAATCTCGTCGCCAAGGTTATCACTTTCCAAAGCTGTATCAAAAATGATTACATTCTTTTGTTTATCCCAATTATGTCCATTTCTAGTAAAAAACAAGTCTATAATTTTAAATTCATCAGAAAAAAACTGAATTTTTCTTTTTAATCTTTCAAAAAATTTCACAATATGAGCTTTTTCCTACACTAAAATATTGCTCCGAATTAATACAGAATTTCGGACGTACGTTAAGTTTTCAAAAAAGCTGAATTTTTATAAAAAAAACGAAACCGCCTTACATATTTTGGACAAAAATTCATCATTTTTATGTACGAAAAATAAAAAAAATGGTAATATTTTAACAATCCGAAATTCTGTACTTTTTCGGAATAAAACCTGACATAAAGTTTGGATTGCACATATGAACGAAAAAGATAAAAGAAAAGCTCAACTTTTAATGATAAAAATCCTAAAAGAAGTCCATTCGATTTGCATGAAGAACAACATCAAGTATTTTTTACATTTTGGAACTCTCATTGGTGCTGTACGCCATAATGGTTTTATTCCCTGGGATGATGACATTGATATAGGTATGTTGAGGCCAGATTATGAAAAATTTTTAAAAATTGTGAAAAAAAATCTTGGAAAAGATTACATAGTACAGAATCAAAAAACAGATAAAGGGTTTGCGTTCTGTTTCACAAAAATCATGCTGAAAGATACAGTTTGGATTGAGCAGAATTCCATAAAGACAAACAAAAAATATAATGGAATATACATTGATATTTTTCCGTTTGATAAAGTGCCGGCCTATGCCCCCCAGCGTACATATTTTTATGAAATTTGTCGTCTTATTAATTATTTTACCCTATGCAAATATAAAATTAATGAGCAAAAAAGCACAGATAAGCATGCTTTAATAAAAAAAATTTTTATCACAGTAGTTCCAAAATTTATTTTTTCTCATGCAAGGAATTTAGTCTTTAAGAAATATAAAAAACTTACTTCGGAATATTTAATATCCGGTTTATGGAACAAAACTGTAAAGCATCCTTTATCAGAAGATTTTTACAAAGAATTAGTTTTGCATAGATTTGAAGATTCCGAATTCTATATTCCAACACATTATCATGAAGTTCTATCTGCATTTTTTGGTGATTACATGCAAATGCCACCAGAGTCAGAGCGCATATCACACGGAATAATCGAGTACAACTTTGGTAAATATGGAGACTCAATATGAAAGCATTAATTTTAGCTGCCGGTTATGGAAAACGACTACGCCCGATTACAAATGAAATTCCTAAGTGCATGGTTGAAGTTGGTGGAGTTCCACTACTAATAAATGCACTTAACAACCTTGTTGAAATCGGAATTTCAGAGGTTGGCATTGTTGTTGGTCACAAAGCAGAGTACATAAAAGAAAAAATTGGAAATTCATATAAAAATACCAGAATTTCTTATTTCGAAAATGAAAAGTTTCTTGAAACAAACAATATTTATTCACTTTATATGGCAAGTGAATTCTGTAATGACGAAATTCTTCTTCTAGAAGCAGATTTATTCTACAGAAAAGACATACTAGAGCAACTTATTCAAAAAAAAGCTGACTGCTGCATAATGACAAGTGATTTTAATCCGCAGACAATGGACGGAACGGCAATAAGCATTGAAGAGAATACGGACAAGGCTCTCGAACTAGTTTTGGGAAAATGGCAAAAAACTGATTTCGATTATACGAATGCAAAAAAAACTGTAAATATATATAAATTTTCAAAAAATTTTGTAAAAAAATATATTTGTTTAATTGAATGGTTTGTTAAAAATATCGGAGTCAACAGCTATTATGAGACAGCCCTTGGAATGCTTGTCTATCTCAAAGAATTTAACATAAAAATTGTTAACGTTTCTGAATCATCATGGCATGAGATTGATGATGCAGATGACTTGGAACGTGCACGCAACTCAATACTTTTACACTAATTTATGTTATAATTCTTCATCATGAAAGAAAAATCTCTCAAAAAGAATGCCGTCCTAAATATACTTAAAACTTTTCTTGGCGTTGTTTTTCCCTTAGTAACTTTTCCCTACTCTTCTAGAATTTTGCAACCTGATGGAATCGGAAAAGTCAATTTTGCACAGTCTGTTATATCTTACTTTGCAATTTTTGCAGCAATGGGAATTTCTTCCTATGGAATACGGGAAGCCGCAAAACTTCGTGATGACAGAGAAAAACTCAGTAAATTTTGCAAGGAAGTTTTTATACTAAATTGCGTTTCAATGTTGATTTCGTATACGGTGCTTATTTTTGCAATCTTCTTTATTCCCAAGTTTGCGCCTTATCGTTCAGTTCTTTGCGTATGCAGTACAACAATCATTTTTACAACAATTGGCATGGATTGGCTTTACAAGGCAGAAGAAGATTATTTTTATATAACTGTACGGCATTTGTTTTTTCAAGTTATAAGCGTCATTTTTCTTTTTGTCTTTGTAAAGTCAAAAGATGACTATATAAAATATGCAGGGATTGCAGTCTTTGCTAATGTCGGTTCTAATTTACTGAATTTTTTTCACTCGAAAAAATATATATCTTTCCGACGTTGCAAAATTGACAACCCGTTCAGGCATCTGAAATCGATACTTATACTTTTTAGCATGACAATCGCTATTTCAATATATACAACCCTTGATACAACCATGGTGGGACTTCTTTCAAGCGATTATCAAGTCGGCCTTTATACAGCATCGACAAAAATAAATAAAATTGTTCTTCAACTTGTAACCAGCATTGGTTTCATTTTAATGCCTAGACTTTCTTATTACATAGGAAAAAAAGATTTTCAAAGTTTCGATAAGCTGGTTTACAAAGGTGTTGATGTAATGTTTTTACTGTCAATTCCCTGTGCAGTAGGGCTTTCTGTTCTCAGCGAAAGCATCACATTACTTCTCAGCGGATCATACTACGTAGAAGCAATACCCGTAATGCGTATGATGAATCCAATTATTGTTGTTATTGGAATGGGCTCATTGCTTGGCTCACAAATTCTTATACCAATGGGAAAAGAAAAATACACGCTCATATCAGAAATCGTAGGAGCTTGCACTAATTTTTCACTAAATCTTTTATTAATTCCAAAATTTCAGGCCTTTGGAGCTGCAATTGCAACGGTAATAGCTGAAACATTTGTAACGATGACGCAATTATTTTTTGCAAGAAAGTATTTTGACTTAAAGAAGTTCTTTTTACCAATGTTCAAATACCTCGCAAATTCAATTATAATGGGTTGTCTTGTATTTTTGGTTATATCAACCATTAATTCAGAAGTTCTCAAATTGATTTTGGGAACTATTACTGGACTTTGTGTCTATTTCTTAATACTCTTACTTGAAAAGAATTACTTACTTTTAGAAATCATGAATTCCCTAAAAACTAGAATAACAAACAAAGGAAAATAAAAAATGTGTAAAATTTATATCATTGTGCCGATTTACAACGCAGAAAAGTATTTACAGGAATGTCTCGAAAGCATATCAAATCAGACCTATAAAAACTTTATTTGTGTCATGGTAGATGACGGTTCTTCTGATAATTCACATAAAATATGTGAAACTTTTCAAGAAAATCAAAACTTTATTCTCATTTCGCAAAAAAATCAGGGAGTTGCTGCTGCAAGGAATACCGGTCTCGAATATGTCTTTAATCATGCTGACGACAGTGATTTACTTACATTTATTGATTCTGATGATTTTGTAGACAAAACATATTTGGAAAAAATCGCCGATATTTCAAACAATACACAATCAGATAAGACATCCGCAGCAGAAACAATGTATTTTTGTGGATGGAATCAACTGCAAGAAAACAAGATATTAGTTCATAAACAAAACATCGATTCAAAAATTATTAGCGGTGACTTTCGCGAAGATTATGAATTATTGGATTCCTTTTTACAAACACTATGGGCAAACTTTTACAGCATTGCACTTATTAAAGAAAAAAAAATTTCCTTTGATAAGGAACTTACTGTAAATGAAGATATTTCCTTTAATTTTTCCTATACTTATTTTGTAAAAAAATACGTCTTTATAAATGAATGCCTCTATAACTACCGGGAAATTCCAAATTCGCTTTCTCGAACGGATTTACAGGCAGAATGGCGAGTCGAAATGAGGTTTCAAAGTTTAAAGCGAAGAATCCTTTTTTTAAATGACTGCAATATAAAAAACAAACAGTATGTAATCAACAAGCATATTTCCAATATGGTATCTGGATCAACTCTTTTCAGCCCTTTTTGCAGACGCTTATACCAATTGAAAGAATATACAGATCTGAAACATGTAAGGTCAAACGGACAAAGAAGAGTAATTTTCTGTCTGCAACACAATCTTTTGTGGTTTTATAAGTTTTATATGACTATAAAACATGAACTCTTTATTCTTAAAAAAATATATATACTATATTAATAGAAAATGAACATAGCAATCGACTGCACTTTTTTCGGGCATAAGGAACAAAATACCTGAAAAAATTTGGTATTTTCAAGCGGACTGTGGAAAAAGGCGACTTTGACGCAATCTGGTTCCCTTACTGTGTGGACTATACGTTCGTAAAAACAAAATTGCCGTCTCTCTGTACGATTCACGACATCTACCCGGTTCACCGAAATGGAAAAGCCGGCTGGAGTTTCATTACCGATAAAAACTGCATTCTCACAAACGTTTCAGATTACACAAAAAACGACATAATAAAGACATTTAACCTGGAGCAAAGTCGAGCCGCACAAATCACGAAAATCCCGAATTCAATCGTCTTTGATGTGTCAAAGCAGCAGGAAATTACAGAACTTGCCGGTAAAAAATATATTCTCGACCTGAACGCTTACATTGAAAAGAAAAACCCGCTCACCCTCCTCAAAGCCTTCGTACTCATAAATGATAAGACTGACGCGACTTTGATTTTCTGTGGCGGCTACAAAGATGAGGTGCTTTTTGCCGAAATGCATGACTTTATCACACAAAACAATTTGAACAGCCGTGTAAAAATGTTCTTCCGGGTGAGCGACGAGGAGAGGAACTGGCTTTTAACCCACGCATCCCTTTTCGTAACACCTTCGCTCTTTGAAGGCTTTGGCCGCACGCCTGTGGAAGCTGCAATCTGTAAAATTCCTGTTATTTCCACAAAGGAAACTTCGCTTTTTGAGGCAACAATGGGCTTGTGCAATTATGTTGAAAACGCAAAAGATGAAAAAGAGCTTGCTTCTCTAATTTTGGAAAAACTAGAGAATTCTGATTCAGAAGCAAAACTTACAGAAATAGCACGGACGCTTCAGTCAAACTATGAGCCAGAAAACCTTGCCCCAAAATACATCGCGCTGTTCGAAAAAATGCTGAAATAATAATATTACTTCCTGTAATATCCCTTATACCACGCCGCAAATTTTGCCAGGCCTTCAGCAAGCGGTGTGGCAGGCTTAAAGCCGAAATCTTTCTGCAAGTCGGTGACATCGGCATAAGTCTGGTAAACATCGCCTGGCTGCATTGGCAAAAGCTCCTTTTTGGCCGGACCTGTGATGATACCTTCTTTGAGCAGGCACTTCTCTAGTGTCTCAACAAAATACATGAGGCTTTCGGGGCTGTTGTTTCCGATGTTGTAGACTTTGTATGGAGCGCCATCTTCTGTTTCTTCCGGTGTTTTTTTCATTACGTTCACAATTCCTGTCACAATGTCATCAATATAAGTGAAATCACGCTTCATGTCGCCCATGTTGTAAATCTGAATAGGCTCGCCTTTGACAAGTTTGTTCGTGAATTTAAAATACGCCATGTCCGGCCGTCCCATAGGGCCATAAACTGTAAAGAAACGCAAACCCGTGCATGGAATCTTATAAAGTTTTGCATAAGCATGGGCAAAAAGCTCGTTGGATTTTTTTGTGGCCGCATAAAGAGAAACAGGATTGTCAACCTTGTCCTCTGTGGAATACGGAACTTTTTTGTTCGTGCCGTAAACGCTGGAAGACGATGCGTAAACCAGATGCTCAACAGGATAATGACGGCAAAGCTCAAGAATCGTATAGAATCCAAGTATGTTTGAATGAATGTATGCATCTGGATTGTCGATTGAATAACGCACGCCGGCCTGAGCCGCAAGGTTCACTACGACAGAAATCTTATTCTCGGTAAAAATTTTTTCCATCGCTTTTTTGTCGGCAATATCCGCTTTGATAAAGGTAAACCTGCCGTAAAATTTGGCAAGCATATTCAAACGCTCTTCTTTGAGAGATACATCGTAATAGTCAGTAATGCAGTCAACACCAATAACACGGCATGATTTTGTAGATTCGATAATTCTTTTTGAAAGGAAACTTCCGATAAAGCCCGCTGCCCCGGTAACGAGCACAGTCTTATTTTCCAAGTCAATTTTATTCATAAACTGAATTTACCACATAATTTGATTTTTATCCATAGATTGCTTATTAGCGATTTCTATTTCTGCTGTCGTTTTGGTTTATCTTGTAGATTTCTCTTATTAATGGTAAACTAATAGTAATTATTAATAATAATATTATTATTTACTATTTCATTTTATTTTAGAAAATATTCAGCTTGAGGTCAATATGAAAATCGCAGTCGCAGGAACAGGATATGTAGGACTCTCAAATGCCATTCTTCTGGCACAGCACAATGAAGTCTATGCCGTTGACATCGTACAGGAAAAAGTTGATTTAATTAACAACAAAAAATCTCCGATTATCGACAAAGAAATTGAAGAATATCTTGCTACAAAAAAACTGAATCTCACAGCCACAACTGATGCAAATCTTGCATACAAGGACGCTGATTTTATCATCATTTCAACGCCCACAAACTATGACCCGGAAAAGAATTACTTTGACACTTCAAGCGTTGAGGCTGTCGTTGAGCTGGTAAAAAAATCCGGCTCAAAGGCGACGATCATCATAAAATCAACGGTTCCGGTCGGCTACACAGAAAAGCTTCGTGCTGAGTCTGGCTACAAGAATATGCTCTTCTCACCGGAATTTCTGCGCGAAGGTCATGCTCTTTATGATAACCTCTACCCCAGCCGAATTGTCGTTAGCTGGCCAAAAGATTCCCCGGAGCTTAAAATTCAGGCAGAAAGGTTCGCGGATCTTTTAAAAGAAGGCGCAATCAAAGAAAATATCGAAGTATTGCATCCCAACTGCACCGAAGCCGAAGCAATCAAGCTTTTCGCTAACACCTATCTTGCCCTGCGCGTTGCTTTCTTCAACGAACTTGATACTTATGCCGAAGTCCGCGGATTGAACACAAAATCAATCATTCAGGGAATCTGTCTTGACCCTCGAATCGGCGACTTCTATAACAATCCAAGTTTCGGTTACGGCGGATACTGTCTGCCTAAGGACACCAAGCAGCTTCTTGCGAACTATCGGGACGTTCCTCAGAATTTGATTCAGGCAATCGTAGAATCCAACACAACGAGAAAGGACTTCATCGCCGACACAATCATACATAAGCATCCCAAAGCCGTCGGCGTTTATCGACTCACAATGAAAGCGAACAGCGACAACTTCCGTCAAAGTTCAATCCAGGGCGTAATGAAGCGAATCAAGGCAAAAGGCATCCCGGTCATTGTCTATGAGCCAACATACAAAGGTGACGAATTTTTCAACTCAAAGGTCACAAAGAATCTCGAAGAATTCAAAAAAGAATGTGACGTAATTATCGCAAACAGATATTCAGAAGAACTGGCCGACGTAAAAGAAAAGATTTTCACACGCGATTTGTTCAGCAGGGATTAAAATTTATGAAATATGTTTATGTCCTAACCTCAACCCCAAAGGATTTGTATTACGAGCAGGCTCTGATGTCCGCTTATTCTCTCCGAAAGCACAATCCTTTGGCTCAGATTATCGTTCTTGTTGACAACAAGACGAACGCCAGTTTTACAGAAGAAAACAAACGAACGGCTCTCAAAAAATATGCAAGCCAGATAATCAGCATTGACTTTGCGGATGACGTGCCGAACGTTGACAGAAGCCGCCTCATCAAGACTGCGATTCCAGAATATGTCAGCGGTTCTTTCCTTTACATTGACTGCGACACGATTGTCTGCGAAGATTTAAGCGAAATTGAAAAGGAAGATTGTATTACAGGCGGCGTTTTGGACGGACACTGTATGCTCGAAGAGCACATTCACAAAAAATATTTTCTTGCCCGTGACAAAAAGCTTGGTTTTTCCGGCACGAAAAAACTCGGCGCGAACATTAACGGCGGCCTGGTTCTCGCAAAAGCAGAGACCGAAGAGCAAAAAAAACAGACAAACGAGCTTTTCAAGCAATGGAATGAAATCTGGAAATACTCGGCTTATACAAAGCACGACAAGCACGACCAGAGCGCACTCAACGAAGCAAATTACCGCACAGGTCTTAAAATGAAATTCCTTGACGGGAAGTGGAACTGTCAGCCAAGCCACGGCGGCCTCGCATTTCTCAGAGATGCAAAAATTATCCATTACTATTCAAGTGAATTCTCTGGAAAAAATTACATTCCATATTACAAGCTTGCGGATAAGGCATTACAGGAGCGCATAAAAGAAGCCGGCGACATTCCAGAAGACATAAAAAAAATGATTGATGAGCCGAAATTCCAGTTCAATTCTGTTCATTTAATAAATGATTCGCGCATCGTAAGCATAATGCAGTCCCCACTCACATTCACGCTTGCAGATATTAAGGCTCATTGCCCCGCACTTTTCAATTTTATGGAAGCAGTTGTTGGAGGATTACGCGGAATGGCAAAAAAATTAAAGGGGAAAAAATGAACATTGCTATAGACTGTACTTTTTTTGGACATGAGGAGGCCCGTTCAAAAAAACTTTCTCTCTCTACCTCTATTTTTACAGCGGATATATTAGATGCTTTTGTAAAAATGGGCCTTTCCGATAATTTCACACTTTTTGTAAATTACAATCACGCCTCTTTCTTTCAAGAACGTTTTCCGCAATACAAATTAAAAATTCTTAAATTTTTCCCACTCACACTTGCAAACAAAATCTCTGGCGGTCGTTTCAAGGGAACAAAATATCTCAAAAAATTAGGCATTTTCAATCGGGCTGTCAAAAAAGGCGGATTCGATTCAATCTGGTTCCCCTACTGCGTTGACTATACTTTTGTCCAAACTGCACTTCCCGCTCTCTGCACAATCCACGATATTTACCCTGTTCACCGCAATGGAATGTCAGGCTGGAATTTCATAAAAAATCAGAACTGTACGCTCACAACTGTCTCAAATTACACGAAGAATGATATCATAGAAACTTTTGGACTTGACGAAGCTCGTGCAAATTCCATAACAAAGATTCCGAATTCAATTATATTCGATGTATCAAAAAAACAGGAAAGAAAGGAACTTTCAGGAAAAAAATATATCCTCGACCTCAACGCCTACATCGAAAAAAAGAACCCTCTCACGCTCTTAAAGGCATTCAACCTGATAAAAGAAAAGACTAACGCAACTTTGGTTTTCTGCGGCGGTTATAAGGATGAAAATCTTTTCGCAGAAATGAAGAACTTTATTGAAGAAAACTCACTTTTCGAACGGGTCTTGCTATTGTTCCGTGTTACAGACGAGGAACGCAACTGGCTTTTGACAAACGCCACACTTTTTGTAACTCCGTCGCTGTTCGAAGGCTTCGGTCGCACACCTGTCGAAGCCGCCATCTGCAAGATTCCAGTAATTTCCACAAAAGAAACTTCACTTTTCGAAGCAACATTGGGATTGTGTAATTATGTAGAAAATCCAAAAGACGAAAATGAACTTGCAGAACTGATTCTCAAAAAACTAGGAAATCCCGATTCCGAAGAAAAACTTACGGAAATCGCAAAAATTCTCACGGAAAATTATAAGCCAGAAACACTTGCTAAAAGATATATGGAATTATTTTCAAAATTAAGATAAAATACTTTTTCTATGAAATATACAATTCTTGATTACCTTGAAGAAACAGCAAATAAATATCCTGATAAAACAGCTTTCGCAGATGTAACTTCTTCTGTCACATGGGCAGAATTTGTAAAGCGGGCAAAAGAAAAATCCAGTGTTATCGCAAAATATTTTGAGCCAGGCATGGCCGTGCCTATAATGATTGATAAAAGCGTCAAAACTCTCGAGTATTTCTTTGGTGCGCTTTATGCAGGCTGCTTTTATTCATATTTTGATGCGACATTCCCTGACGAACGGCTCAACTCAATGATTTCAACCCTCGGAGTAAAGCACATCATTGCTGACAGCCGCTTTGAAAAAAAGCTTTCGAATCTCAATGCAACTCCGCTATTCTATAAAAATCTTGAGGAAGAAAAAGCTGAATATACAGAGGCCCGCCGCCGTTCAATCATCGACACGGATCCGGTCTATGCAAACTTCACATCAGGCTCAACAGGCACTCCTAAGGCAGTTGTCGTTTCTCACCGCTCGGTAATCGATTTTATTTCGATTTTCACTGAGATTTTTGGAATTGAATCAGGCGACAATATTGCAAACCAGGCGCCATTTGACTTCGATGTTTCCGTAAAAGACATTTTCTCAGGAGTATTCACAGGTGCTACTGTTCATCTGGTGCCAAAAATGTTCTTTTCATTTCCGACAAAACTCCTTGACTATCTTGAAGAACGCGAAATCACTATCCTTATCTGGGCAGTCTCAGCTCTTTGCATTGTCTCTACTCTCAACGGCTTCGATTACAAAGTGCCCAAAAAACTCCGCAAAGTCATGTTCTCAGGTGAAGTTATGCCAGTCAAGCAGCTTGAAATCTGGAAAAAGTTCCTGTCAGATACTGAATACATAAATCTATACGGACCAACGGAAATCACCTGCAACTGCACGTATTTCAGGATTCCTTTTGAAGCAGATTTGGCGAGCTACACAAAAGGCATTCCGATGGGTATCCCCTTCCCGAACGAGCGAATCCTTCTTCTCGACGAAAACAACAAGCTTGTGACAGAGCCAGACACCGAAGGCGAAGTATGTGTTTCAGGCACTTGCGTAGCCCTCGGCTATTACAACAGCGAAAAGACAGCTGAAGTTTTCGTTCAAAATCCAAATAACAAGTCTACTTTCGAGCGAATCTACAAAACAGGCGACCTTGCGACATTCGGAACAGACGGAAATTACTATTACATCGGGCGAAAAGACACCCAGATTAAGCACATGGGGCACAGAATCGAGCTTGGTGAGATTGAGAATGCAATCGCCAAGCATGAAAATATCACCCGAGCCTGCTGCATTTTTGCCGACAACAAAATTACTGCCTTCTACACCGGAAAAGAGACCGAAAAAAAGGAAATCGTCACGCTTCTCAAAGTCTCTCTTCCGGCCTACATGGTTCCATCTGATTTCATTTTTATCGAAGAATTCCCGCTCACAAAGAATGGAAAGATTGACAAACGAGCCTTAACGGAGAAATTAAATGCCTGCAAAGATTGATTTTACAGCCCTCGCTTCTGAATACGGAACGCCTTTCTATCTTCTCAATAAAAAAGAGGCTATAAACCGCGTTCATGAAATTCAAAAAAGATTTCCAAAGAACGCAAAACTCTGCTATGCAATCAAGGCAAATGCATTTCTCACGGACTTTCTCAAAGATGAAGACATTCTTTTTGAAGTCTGTTCTCCCGGTGAGCTTTCAATCTGCGAAAAAGTCGGTTTGGATCCAGATAAAATCGTGTTCTCAGGCGTCGTAAAGACTTTGGAAGATGTTAAAAGGGCTTACAATCTTAAAGTGAACACAATCACGCTTGAATCTCCGGCCCACTGTGAATATCTTCTTCAAGCCGCAAAAGCTGAAAATCAGCATGATCAGGCCGTAATTCTCAGGCTCACCGGTGGAAATCAGTTCGGAATGAGCCAAAAAGACCTGGCGGAATGCATTTTCAAAATCAAACAGGTTCCGTCCATCAAAATCCGGGGAATTCACTTCTTCACGGGCACACAGAAGAAATTCAAGACGATATCCGAAGAAATTCCATTCATCGAAGATTACTGCACGCGCCTAAAATCAGAATTTGGCCTTGAAAATCTTGAAATCGAATACGGAGCAGGTCTTCCTTATGATTATTTTTCGGGCAAAGATGAAAAGAACGACTTTTCAGCACTGGAAGAATTCTCAAAGCTCATTGAAAACTCAAGATTCAACTATGTAATCGAGCTAGGCCGCTATGTTGCTTCCCCCTGCGGAAAATATGTCACAAAAATCGTCGATGTTAAGGGCGACGGAAAAAACAATTACTGTCTCATCGACGGCGGAATCAATCACATAAATTACTTCGGCCAGATGATGGGAATGAAAGTTCCGCCTGTCGCTCATATTCCACAGGCAAACGCATTTTCAGACGCCCAGGACTACACAATCGCAGGCTCCCTCTGTACCACAGCTGACATCGTGCTAAGGAAGCTTTCTCTTCAGGCCCCTGCAATCGGAGACCTTCTTGTTTTCGGTGACATCGGCGCATACTCAATCACAGAAGGAATCTACCTTTTTTTGAGCCACCCGCTGCCAGCCGTTTTGTGCGATGATGACGGGAAAATCAGCGTATTGCGAAAATCCGAGGAAACTTATAAACTGAATTATTAAGAAAAATATTATTATAGGAATTAATTTATGGAAGAATTACTCAAAATTTTGGAAGAACTTAAACCGGATGTAGACTTCAAAAACGAAACAGGTCTTATCGACAACGCGATTTTGGATTCATTCGACATCGTTCAGCTCATCACCACTCTCAAAGAGACATTTGAAATCGACATTACGCCAGCCGACATCGTGCCGGAGAATTTCAACTCCGCTGAAAGCTTGTGGGCTATGGTTGAGAGACTGCAGTAATTATGTCCTTTGTTTCTACAGGTTTCGTTCTATTTTTTCTCTTAACAGCTTTAATTTATTATGTTGTTCCACAAAAATTTAAGTGGCTTGTTCTTTTATGCGCAAGCTACGCATTTTATGCACTGAACAATGCAAAATCCCTTGTTTTCATAATTGCATCGACACTCATTAGTTTTTTTGTTGCAAAAAAAATATCTTCAATTTCAGAAGAATGTGAACAAAGACGAAGTGCTACAAGTGATAAAACTGAGCGAAAAGAAATCAGAAATCAATATAAAAAAATCAAAAAACGCTATGCATCACTAGGGATAATAATCTGCTTTGCAATTCTTGCAGTTCTGAAATACACAAATTTTGTCGTTTTCAATATCAACGCAATTTTTAAGACTGACATCCGCATGTTCAGCTTCATTCTTCCACTTGGAATTTCCTTTTACACATTCCAGGTCGTAAGCTATCTGTTTGATGTTTACAACGGAAAATACGAGGCCGAACAGAATATTTTTCATTATGCACTTTATGTAAGCTGGTTTCCTTCAATTCTTCAAGGGCCAATCAGTCGCTATAATGAGCTCCGGCCACAATTTTTTGAAACAGAGCATCATTTTTCACTTGAAAACACCCAGTTTGCCATGCAGCGTATTTTGTGGGGTTTTCTCAAAAAACTGGTTATCGCTGACCGTGCCACAGAAGTCGTTACATACATTTTCGGAAATCATGCAGATTTACCATGGTACATCACATTTACAGGCCTTTTCTTTTATTCAATTGAGTTGTACGCAGATTTCTCAGGCGGCATGGATGTTGTCATAGGCGTTTCTGAACTTATGGGCATAAAACTCACAGAAAATTTCCGTCAGCCATTTTTTAGTCAGTCAATAGCGGAATTCTGGAGACGTTGGCACATTACGCTCGGTACATGGATGAAAGACTATGTTTTTTACCCATACAATCTTTCAGACTTCACTGGCAAAATGGGAAAATTTCTTTCAAAAATAAATAAAACTGCAGGCAAGCTTATTCCTGCATGTCTAGGCAATCTTCTTGTTTTCTTCATTGTTGGTGTCTGGCATGGAGCTGAATGGCATTTCATCGTATACGGTCTTTACAACGGAATTTTGATTGTTCTAGGAATCCTTTTTAAACCACTTTTTGAAAAGTTAATCACTCTATTTCATATAAACGCCCAAAGTACATACTGGAAAGCATTCCGAATCATAAGAACATTTCTTTTAATCAATATTGGCTGGGCATTCGATGATGTTACAGATCTTCACATGAGCACATCAATGATTAAGCAGCTTTTTACCTTCACAAACGGAAACCTCATCCAAAACTGGAAATTCGATACTTTCAGCGAATTGACCATTTATACAGTAGGTCTGTTCAGTGTAATCTGGCTTATCATCAGTATTTTAAAAGAAAAAGGTGTTGATGTACGAAAGTCAATCTCAAAACTGGCACTTCCAGTCAGATGGGCAATTTATCTTGCACTTATTTTGAGTGTTCCTTTCTTTCAGGCTGCAAATATGGTAGGTTTTATTTATGCTCAGTTCTAAGACTACAAAAGTTATCAAATCAATCATATTCTGTCTGGTGCTCGTTCTTTGCTCCCGCATCATGACTTTCCTTCTCTACCCTTTTTCTTCGTTAAATCAAAGGTTTGTCCGCTACCATAGAATTACAAAGAACATCGATTTTCTTGTTTTGGGCAATTCACTTGAAAATGACGGATTTGTTCCTGAAGTTATAGAAAAAAATTTAGGACAGTACTGCGGTCTTTTGGCTCCTCAAGGTTCATATCCTGAAAGCCTTTATTATCTTCTTGTTGATGCCGCCCACACACACAAGGTAAAAACTGTAGTCGCAGGCTGGGATATAATGCAGAATTTCCAGCTTCCAGCCTATAAATATCCTCATTCAGAAGAATTATATCGTGAGTTTTTTGCAGACATGAAAGGAAACCCTGAACTCCAAAAAATAGTTTTCAAAAATGTTATGGAACAGCGTTATACATCGACATTTTTTGACTGGTCTTCATTTCCTGAAAATATAACCGAAATTCCAAAAGTCCTCGAATCACGAAAAAAAGTTGTTGACGACAAATCCCTGGCATCCTTTACGCCTATCGACGAATCAACTCTAAAAACAAAAAGCAAGTGGAATTATTTTGAGGCCGTAAACCGTACTTATGGTAGTGAAATTCAGGAAAATGACAAAAATTATTTTCTTAAGATGCAGGATTACTGCAGAAAAAACGGAATTGATTTTTATGTTATTTCTTGTCCTATTCCAGAATGTATTTATGAAGTTCACCCGGAATTAAAAGATTCCATTGAAGTCAGCAGGAAGTTTTTCAAGGAACATGGAATTCCATACATCGATACAACTGATGAAAAATTTTTTCCGCAAATAACAAAAAATACAAATTTCTCGGACTGTTTCGGTCATTTAATACAGCCATTCAATAAAACTTACACGCAGTATGTTTGCGACTGGCTCAAAAACAATGGAAACTTCTGAAATTTAAAGGAATAAATTGATGTACCAGATTATAATCCAGCCACTAATTCTTCTTACAGAGTTTTTTTACGAATTAATATATGAAATTACAAACAACGAGGGAATTGCAGTCATCGGACTCAGCTTTGTTGTAACAATTTTTACACTTCCCCTTTACATGGTTGCAGAAAACTGGCAGGAAAAGGAACGAAAAATCCAGGCTAAACTCAAACATGGCATTCAGCGCATAAAATCGACTTTCAATGGTGATGAGCAGTACATGATATTGAATGCATACTATCGTGAAAATCATTACCATCCGATTATGGCCCTGAGGTCTTCCTTCAGTCTGCTTATTCAAATTCCATTTTTTATGGCGGCCTACAACTTTTTGTCACATCTTGAGCCCCTTAAAGAATTTTCATTTCTTTTCATAAAAAGTTTTGGTCAGCCGGATGCAACTTTTCAAATTGCTTCCTTATCAATAAACGTGCTTCCAATTGCCATGACCATAATAAACTGCATCGCAGGAGCAATTTACTCAAAGGGTCATCCTCTATCTGAAAAAATACAGATATATGTTTGTGCCCTTGTTTTTCTTCTCCTTTTATATGATTCACCTGCCGGTCTTGTCGTATATTGGACAATGAACAACATTTTATCCCTAGTGAAGAACATCTTCTATAAAATAAAGAATCCGCGCCGTGTACTCTACATAATTGCCTGTATTTTTGCAGGAATATGTTTAATTAGTACAGCATTCATTCTTAAAGACACAAAAAAGATTTTCCGCCTGGCACTTGCTTTATTCTCAATCTTCATGGTCCTGTTACCGCCTGCCATAAAAGAAGCAAAATCTTATATCTCCAAACTCGAAAACAAAGGCCACTTTCTTTTTTCTGAGATTTCAGACAGACTCCGTCTTGCTCTATTTTTGATTTCATCATTCTCGATTGCCTTTCTTGCAGGACTTGTAATTCCAACTATCCTGATGGAAAGTGAACCTGAGCAGTATTGTTTCATCGACAGTTACAAATCCCCCCTGATATTTGTCAGAACGGTCTTTCTTCAGGCTCTAGGACTTTTCGTCTTTTGGCCCGCATGTTTTTATGCGCTTTTCTCCAAAAAAGTTAAAACCTTATTTGCAATACTTTTTCCTTGTATTGCCATTCTTGGAATGATTAACTGCTTCTTGTTTTCCGGTGAATATGGTCCTTTGACACCGGAACTACTTTTCATGCAGCCACAAAGTCTTTCCGTTCCTTTCAGCCAGATTGCCATTAACGCACTTGTAATGCTTGCCGCTCTTGCAGTGATTTTTACACTTCTTATAAAAAAGCCAAAAATATTACAGTCACTTTGCACGATTTTTCTTCTCTCTTTTACAGCAATTTCTCTAAAAAATTTAGTATCCATTCATTTTACATTCTCAAAAATGGACGAGCCTGTCATAAAAGAAGAAATCGAACCTGTTTTTCATCTTTCAAAAAACGGTAAAAACGTCATAGTCCTCATGCAGGACAGATTGTTTCTTCCTTTTGTCCCGGTTTACTTCGAAGAGCATCCGGAAGACTTAAAAAAATTCGACGGATTTACACTTTACGACAACTGCATGTCTTTCTGCATTTACACAATGCTGGGAACACCTGGAATTTTTGCAGGCTACGACTACACTCCATGGGAAATGAACCAGCGTACAGACAAGACACTGCAGCAAAAACACAATGAGGCAATTCTTTCAATGCCAATTGTTTTTCATCAAAACGGATGGAACACGACAGTTGCTGACATGCCCTACGAAAATTATCTGGAGCAGCCGGTTGAAAAAATGTACGAAGGCTATCCATTTATAAACCGTGTCACGACCCATGGAGCTTATTCAGACCTCTGGTACAAGCAGCATGACATGATAAAAGCCCCATTCCTGAGCACCCAAATCAAACGAAACTTTATCTGGTTCAGTATATTCAAAATGGTCTCTCCAGTATTAAGGCAAGTCGTTTATCACAACGAATACTGGCTTTCCTGGAACGAATTCGACAACACTTCAAAATTCATTGACAACTACTCCGAAATTGACTATCTTCCGGAACTAACAGATTTTATTTCTGACAAAAACGCATTTCTCCTGCTCGATAATGAAGCAACCCACGAGCCCATGTTTCTTCAGGCACCAGATTATGTACCAGTCAATAACATCACGGATTACGGGAACGGTAAATATGCAGACTATGATCAGTATCACACTATAGCAGGTGTTTTCAAGAAACTGCCAGACTTCTTCGACTACCTAAAGCAAAATGACGTCTACGACAACACAAAAATCATAATTGTCTCTGACCATGGAAAGGGGTTCCGTACAGGAATTTTTGGCGATACAGAAGGCCTTTCAATTTTAAAGGACAACTATACGGCTACACTCATGGTAAAAGATTTTAATTCCCGTGGCTCTCTCAAAACAGACCACACTTTCATGACAAATGCCGACACTCCATATCTTGCCACAAAAGACTTAATTAAGGACGCAAGAAATCCTTTTACAAATAATCTGTTTGAAGAAAAGGACAAGGCAAGCCGCATGAAGATTGCTTCCGCACCAGCTGAAAGCACCAGAATCCGCCACAACACAAAATTCACGGTAGCAGACGATCACTGGTACACAGTAAAAGACAATATCTACGTAAATGAAAATTGGGGTAAATATAATATGAAAAATGAGGAGCAAAAATAATTCCCCTTTTTTTAAGAATTTTCTATAATATAGACATGTTGCATGCTTTATACTTAATCATTATTTATCCTCTATATCAGATTGTTGAATTTTCATACGAGCTTTTTAACAGTGTTTTCGGTAACACAGGAGTTGCTGTAATCGGTGTAAGTCTTGCAATAACACTCCTTTGTCTTCCACTCTATGCGGTGGCAGAAAAATGGCAGCAGCTCGAGAGAGATACACAGGCAAACTTAAAAAAGGGAATCCAGCGCATAAAAACTACTTTTAGTGGTGACGAGCAGTACATGATGCTCACCACATTTTACAAAGAAAATCACTACCATCCCATGATGGCTCTTCGCTCATCTTTCGGGCTTTTAATTCAAATTCCTTTTTTCATCGCAGCATATAATTTTCTTTCAAATAACCCTGCCTTAATCGGAAAGTCATTTTTGTTTATCAAAGACATGGGTAATCCTGATAAAATGTTTACAGTCGCCGGATTTGCCATAAATGTTCTTCCCATTGCAATGACTATCATTAACATTGCAGCAGGCGCAATTTATACAAAAGGCTTTTCACTCAAAGAAAAAGTACAAATTTATGGAATGGCACTTGTTTTTCTTGTAATTCTTTACAATTCACCAAGTGGACTTGTACTCTACTGGACTATGAACAATGTTTTTTCTCTTATCAAAAATATTTTCTATAAGCTCAAGAATCCACTCAAAGTTTTCCACATTTTATGCTGCTCACTTCTTACCCTCTGCATCATTTATCTTTTTATAAAAAAATTTGACCGGATAGCGATTTTCATAATTCTTGATATTCTTCTTATTCTTCTTCCATTTGCTATAAAATGTTTCGTTCCTTTTTTTGTAAAACTTTTCGAGCCATACAGTCAAAATCAAAAACAAAGCTTTGCACTCTTTTTTATGAGCATACTTTCCCTTGCAATTCTTTGTGGAATTGTAATTCCTTCCCTTCTCATGACTTCATCGACTGCAGAATTCTGCTATATTGATTCATACTCAAATCCAATTTATTTTTTATTCAACAGTTTTATGCAGGCACTAGGTCTTTTTGTCTTTTGGCCTATCTGCCTTTATTTTCTCTTTGGCAAAAAAACTAAAGTTGTTTTTGCAGTCGGTGCATTCACTTTTTTGATTTTGGGACTTATAAACAATTTTGCTTTTCAGGGAAATTACGGCACGATCCTACCGGAAATTGAATTCACAGAACACAAATCATTCTTTCCATCAAAAAAAGAATTCATACTAAATGTTCTGGCAATGCTCGTTGCAATTTCATTCATCTTCATTTTGTTAAAAAAACAGTTAAAAAAAACTGTCTCGGCCTTATCATCAGTCACTCTCATCGTCATGATTTCACTGTCAATTGTAAACATCATTCAAATTCAAATATTTTTTTCTAAATATGAGCGCCCAAGTGCACAGCTTTCTCAAACTGACAAATGCATAAATCTTTCAAAAACAAAGAAAAACGTCCTTGTAATCATGATGGATCGTTCAACGGGATACATAATAAAACCAGTCTTTGATGCAAAACCGGAACTTTACAGTCAGTTCAAGGGCTTTACGCTCTATCCGAACACAGTATCTTTCGGAAGCTGGACTATTCAGGGAGCAGACTGCCTCTACGGCGGCTACGAATACATCCCCTGGGAAATGAATCATCGCCGTGAACTTACCATGGTTGAAAAACACAACGAGGCAATTTCCCTTCAGGCAAGAATATTTGCAGAAAACGGATATAAAGTCACCGTACTTGACCCGCCATATCCAAACTACGATGTGCCCCCAATTTTCAAGGCATACGAAAACATTCCGAACACATGTGCTTATGAAACAATTGGAAAGTACAGCAGGCTCTGGTATGAAGAAAATGGAATCACACCAGCTCCAATACGAAGTAATCTCATAAAACGAAATCACATCTGGTTCAGTATCTTAAAAATATCCCCTATGATTCTTCGTCCGATAGTTCACTACCACGATTTCTGGATGCCGAAGGATTCCGGAAACCAGCAGAGCATTTCTGACTTTATTGACAATTACGCCGTATTGAATTATCTTCCGGAACTTACAAACCTCGAAAATAATGAAAACTGCTTTGTAATAATGGACAACGAAATTGCCCACACTCAAGTGTTTACGCAATACCCAGATTATACGCCTTCGCTAACCGTCACGAACACAGGAAATGGATTCTGGAATTCAAAGAAAGAATTTCATGTGAACATGGCAGGCTATACACTTCTTGGAAAGTACATGGATTATCTTCGCCAAAACAATGTTTATGACAACACAAGAATCATCATAGTTGCTGACCATGGAGCTTCGACAAGATGCAAGGATATTTTCGACGAGTCAATCGGTCCAAGAATGTTTGAATATTTCAATCCAGTCCTCATGGTAAAGGATTTTGATGATAATTCTGATTTTTCTTTCGACGATACTTTTATGACCCATGCAGATGTTCCCGCTTTTGCCTTTGATGCAGTTATAAATAATCCTGTAAATCCATTTACCGGGAAAGCAATCAAAAAACTTAGTCAAGACGAAAAAAATGAACGGTGCGTGATTTCCTTCAGCGGGGCAAATGCCGTCAATACAAGTGTAAACAATGGATTTAGAATCAAGGATTCCGACTGGTACACAGTTCATGACAGCATTTTCAAATCCGCAAACTGGAAGCACAAAATGCCGGAATACAAGGCTCACTAAAGTTCAGATTGTCTAAAATAAAAAAATACATTATAATTCCTTAAAATTTAGAATTTGGAGAAGCTTTTTTCTTTATGGGACACATTTTTTTTACGCTTGTCATTTATCCGCTTACCCAAATAATTGAATTGGTTTTCAGATTTTGCGACAAACTTTTTGATAATACCGGAGTTGCAATCCTCGGTGTCAGTTTTGCCGTCAGCATGCTCACACTTCCCCTTTACATAGTCTCAGAACACTGGCAGCAAGTCGAACGTGACACTCAAAACAAAATGAAGCCCATGGTCGA